>MTKZ01004576.1_pt2 | contig 14980 bp, 12 predicted proteins | sample 1042781 | NCBI WGS metagenome assembly MTKZ01 (sample SAMN06212207, study PRJNA360539) | anaerobic digester metagenome | biome: Wastewater treatment plant; material: sludge; isolation source: anaerobic digester fed with sludge from wastewater treatment plant | place: Denmark: WWTP Viborg ...
GGCCGGCGAGTCGGGGTCGGTATCGAGGAAGAACGACGGCTCGAACAGCTCGGCCTCGAGCAGCGCCTCGGTGCCGTCGTTGAGCGACACCAGGTCGTAGCGGCCGTACAGGAGCGGCTCGTCATCGCTCAGCCACCGCTTGTGCGCAGCGATCGAGGCGACGACGTCGACGGCCGCCATCGTCGCCTCCCGTTGAGCGGGGGTGGGGTCGGCAGCGGTGATCGCCTCCCGGTAGCTGCCGCCCAGGAGCGTTCCACCGACGTCGAGGATCGGGGCCTTGACGATGGCGTGGGAGATCTCGCCGTCGAACACGATTACGCCCACCTCGCCGCGCTCGGCCACCGAAGCGATCGCCGGCTGAATCATCACCGTGCCACCGGCACCGAGGATCAGCTCTGCCAGGGCTCGTGCGGCGGGGTCGTCGACGGCGAAGCGCCCGGTGTTGCGGCTGCCCGCCGAGATGGTCGGCTTGACCACCACCTCGCCCGAGCTGCCGCCGGGCCGTGAACGGTCGGCCTGGGCGCCGAGCAGGGCATCGACCCGGCGCAACGAGTCGGCAAACCCGGTGGGCACCGTCGGCACACCAGCGTGGTCGAGCTCCGCCAGGTAGCGCTTGTCGAGGTTCCAGCTGATCAGCGGTGCCGGGTTCATCAGCGTGGGTAGGTGCTCGACCGAACGCAACCAGGCCAGGAAGTCCACCGTCCTTTCCGGGTAGTCCCAGGGTGAGCGGATCACCACCAGGTCGTAGGCATCCCAGTCGGCGGCCATGGTCCAGCTGCGGTACTCCAGGTCGATGTCGGCAGCTGCGAAGGCCCGCTCGTGGGCCGGGCGATCGACGTCCTCGTCGGTGACGCTCGGGTCATCGGTGGTGACGAAGGCGACTCGCATCGACCCAGCGTAGGAGAGGTCGACGGCGCCGGTCACCGGTCGGTCACCCAAACGGTGGGCGCCGACTCGGCGGCGGTGGGAACATGGGGTCATGTCCGGTTCCGTCGAGAGCGCCGTTGCGACGATCACCAAGCGAGATCCCGGCCTTGGCCCCTACGCGGAGCTTGCGGCCGACATGCTCACCGCCGGCGAGGAGATCGACGTGCTCAGCCAGGCGTACCTGCAGGACACCCTGTGGTGGCGGGTACCCAAGCGGCTCGATCCGGAGGATTGGGACGATGCGGTGGCCGGCACGGCGGCGTTGCTTGGCGAGCTCGGCCTCGACCGGTACGCCCAGATCGCCCGCTCCGACACGACCACCCGGATCCTCGACGCCTGGCGGGAGGGACCAGCGGTTGGTAGCGGTGCTGCCGCGGCCGCTCGCGAGGCCAGCGGTCTGGTTGCCCCCGACACCGATGCGCTCGCCTGGGGATCGATCATGGGTGGCGAGGAGGCGACCGCCCTCGATGCGATCGAGCGAGCGCTGGAGGATCGCCTGGTGAGGAGCGGGGTCGACCCGGAGGGCCGCTCGTGGAAGCGGGCCGCCCAGGAGACCACCGAGGCGACCCTCGACGCCTCGCTCGAGTTTCCACCAGGCCAGTCGTTGTTCACGATGATCGTCACCGAGCGGGTGGAGAGCTGGATCGATGGGGTTCGCGAGCCCCGGGTGGCGGCCTGGCGGGGGGCGGTGGCCAACCGACTGCTCAGCCCGATCGATCCGCCTGACGGGGCCGAGGCGATGGTGGCGCCGATGACGTGGGTGCTCGAACAGGCGGCCGATGGCCTGCGGCTCACCCAGAGCCATTACCTTCCGCCGGCGGTGGTGCGCGAGGGCGTCGAACGCTTCGACTGGTGGCCCTTCGATCGTCCTCCCCGTTCCGAGGCCGACGTCCCCCAGCTGCTTGACCTCCGCGAGGTTGCCACCGACTTGCGCCTCGTTCGCCGGACCGGCCGAGACCTGAAGCTGACCAAGTCCGGCGTCGCGGCGCTGACCAACCCGGCCGTGTTGTGGCGACGACTGGTCGACACGATCGGCGGCTCGAGCGAGTTCGAGGGCATCGTTGCCGAGCTGCTGGCCCTCAGCCTGTTGCACGGCGATGCGGTCGACGACGAACTCGAGCGGGAGCTGGCCTCGGTGCTCGCTGCTCTGGGGTGGCGTCGAACCGACGGCGAGATCTCCCCGAGGGACGTGGGTGAAGCGCTGTGGGAGCGGTTGCGCGTGTGGGTTGCGCTGAACATCGTCGATCACCACTGGTCCGTGTGGGATTCCGCCACCCAAGAGGAGCTGGAACCCAGCCGGGTGGCGTTGACCGACGCCGGCGTCACGACGGTGCTGGCCTACCTGCGCCGGCGGGCGCTGGCGCCCCGCCACGACGTCGGCCACCCGGACGACTTCGACGACCTGGACGACCTGGACGACTGAGGGAACAGCCTCCCCTACGGGGCGCTGATCAACCGGGCTCGTGGGCTGTGGTGGCGCCGCCCCCGAGCGGTGCGGAACCCGGGGCACGAAACGCCAGGCCGTCGAAGCTGCCGCTGGTGCGCCAGCGGTCGATCAGCGCGAAGAAGGCCACCGGGCCGTCCGGGTAGCCGCTGGCGTTGAGGCGCTGCGCCGGAGTCGGTTCGGCGCCCTCGTTGTTGTAGTAGCCGGGGGTGCAGTCCGGGTTGCCGAGAAACCCCCGGGTGGAACTCTCGAACTGGGCCACCCAGGCTTGCTCGGCCTCGGCGGTGGCCTCCACCTCCAATGCGCCGATGGTGAGCGCGTGGGCGACGACCGCGGCGATCGACGTGGCGGCCTCGGTGAGGTTGTGGGTGACGTTGGAGATCAGGTTGGCGCCCTGGTTGAGCCCGACGATGAACAGGTTGGGGAACCCGGCAACATGGGTGCCGTGCAGGCTGCACATGCCGTCGACCCAGTGCTCGGACAGCGAGAGACCGTCTCGGCCGGTGGTCTCATAGGTGGCCGAATGGGCCAGGTGCACGTCGAACCCCGAGGCGAAGATGAGGCAGTCGAGCGGGTAGTGCTCGCCGGCGGCCCACATCCCGGCGGCGTCGATCGCCTCCACTCCCTGCCCGTCGGTGTCGACCAGGTGGGTGTTGGGCCGGTTGTAGGCCTGCAGGTACTCGTCGTGGAAGCAGGGCCGCTTGCACAGCTGGCGATACCACGGCTTGAGTGCCTCGGCGGCGCTCTCGTCGGCGACGATCGTGTCCACCCGGGCCCGGATTTCGGTCATCTTTTCATCGTCGGAGTCCTCATAGGCGCGGGCGACCAACTCGGGGGTGAACGCCTCCCCGGTGGAGGTCATCTCGAGGACCACCCGGTCGCGGATGCGCTTGGCGATGTCGGTCCAGCCGTCCATCACCAGGTCCTCGTCGGTGAACCCGCCGGTCTGCAGGGTGGCGAAGTTGTCCAGCCAGCGCCGTTGCCAGCCCGCTTCCAGCGCATCGAACTCGGCGGGGTCGGTCGGCCGGTTGTTGCGGACGTCGATCGAGGACGGCGTGCGCTGAAACACGAACAGTTCGCCCGAGTCCCGGGCCAGGTGCGGGATCGCCTGCACCGCCGTCGCTCCGGTGCCGATGATGCCCACCCGCTTGTCGGCCAGCCGGTCCATCGGCTCGCCCGACGGACTGCCACCGGTGTAGGGGTAGTCCCACCGGCTGGTGTGAAAGCAATGCCCTTCGAAGGTGTCGAGCCCGGGGATGCCCGGCAGCTTGGGGCGGTGCATCGGGCCGGTGCCCATCGCCACGAAGCGGGCCCGGATGGCGTCGCCGCGGTCGGTGCCGATCAGCCAGCGCGACGTCGCCTCGTCCCACTCGAGCGAGGTGACCTCGGTCGAGAACAAGGCCCGTTGGTACAGGCCGTAGTGGGTGGCGATGCGCTGGGCGTGGGCGAAGTTCTCGTGGCCCATCGTGTACTTCTGGGTGGGCATGTGCCCGGTCTCCTCGAGCAGCGGCAGGTAGACCATCGCCGCCGTGTCGCACATGGCGCCCGGGTAGCGGTTCCAGTACCAGGCGCCGCCGACGTCGCCGCCGCCTTCGATCAGTCGCACGTCGGTGACGCCCGCCTCGGCCAGGCGGGCGCCGGTGGTCAGGCCGGCGAACCCGCCGCCGATGATCGCCACGGTTACCTCGTCGGTCACCGGGTCCCGCTCGACCCGCTCGGTGAAGGTGTCCTCGCGAAAGTGGGCGAAGCGGCCGGTCGGTTCGATGTATTGGTCCGAGCCGTCGCTGCGCAGGCGCTTGTCGCGTTCGGCCCGGTAGCGCGCCCGCAGTGCTGTGCGATCCGGCGGCTCGACGGCGTTGGTCGTGTTCATCTGGCACCCCCTGGCGGCGACGATGGAACGTCGACCGCCCGATCGTAGGAACCAGCGCCCGGGTCGTCGACCCGCTACGTCGGGGGTACGGTCAACCGATGGTCGCTCTCACCACCGCCGCGGACGGCGAGGAGTACGTCGAGGTCACCTACGACGCAACCGATGCCGCCGACGCGGTGCTGGCATCGGTCAGCTTCGAGGACTGTGTCTTCGAGGGCCTGGCACTCGAGTCGACCCGGCTTGTGCACTGCTCCTTCGTCGATTGCGTGTTCAGGGACTGCGACCTGGGGGTGCTGCTGGCCGACGACTGCGTCTGGCGCGACGTCGCCTTCGAGCGATGCCGCATGCAGGGCGTTGACTGGCGTGCCCCGAAGGGAGCGGGATTGGGCAACCAGCTTCGCTTCGACGGGTGCTTCCTCCGCTACGGGGTGTTTATGGCGGCGCACCTCCCCCGGGTGAAGTTTGCCAACAGCGACCTGCGGGAGACCGAGTTCAGCGATGCCGACCTGACCGGGGCGAGCTTTGCCGGCTGTGACCTGTCGGGAGCACGCTTCCACAACGCACGGCTGACCGAGGCCGATTTTCGTGGTGCGCAGGGCTACGACCTCGACGTCACGACCAAGCTGATCAAGGGCGCAACGTTCTCGATGCCCGAGGCGGTTCGGCTGCTCAACGGGCTCGACATCACCGTCGAGTAGCGGGCAGTGCTGGCAGACGTGACATGTGACAAGCGCTGCGTTTTATGTAAAAGCAGGGCGGGCACTGAACAATGTATGAAGAGGTCCGTGCCGACGGGCCGCATCGACGAGCGATTTGCTCGAAAGCGAGATGACATGACTGCATCAACCGAGACCACAAATGCCTTGGAAGAGCGCCTCGATCGTTTGGAAGAGCGCCTTCCCGCGCTGCCGGCCAGCCTGGTCGCGTTGCAGCGCTCGCTGGTGTGCGCCACGGCGCGCACTGCGTACTCGGGTGTCGAGCTGTTCGTTGACGCCGCTCGTACGGTGCTGAAGACCGGGAGCGACGCCGCCACCACCGCCAAGGGACAGACGGTCCGTGCGGTCGAGGACACCGTCGAGACCGCCAAGGACGCAGCCCGCACCGCATCCGGGCAGGTTCGCAGCGCGGCGGAGGACACCGTCGAGACCGCCACCGATGCCGCCCGCACGGTTGCTGGTCAGGCTCGGAGCGCCGCGGAGGACACCGTCGAGACCGCCACCGATGCCGCCCGCACGGTTGCTGGTCAGGCTCGGAGCGCCGCGGAGGACACCGTCGAGACCGCCACCGATGCCGCCCACACCGTCGCCGATCAGGCCCGGAGCGCCGCCGAGACCGCCACCGACGCCGCCCACACCGTCGCCGATCAGGCCCGGAGCGCCGCGGAGGACACCATCGAGACCGCCACCGACGCCGCCCACACCGTCGCCGACCAGACCCGTAGCGCTGTGAAGAGCGTGAGCGACGAAGCATCGACGCAGGCGAAGACCGTGGTCGGCCAGGCGCAACGTGCCGCCAAGGACACGAAGGCGACCGCCAAGACCGACGCCAAGACGGCCTCCGGCCAGGTGCGTGCCCAGGCCAAGCGCGTGGGTGACACGGCAGAGACCCAAGCCAAGACCGCGTCCGGTCAGACCAAGGCCCAGGCCAAGCGGGTGAAGGACACCGCAACGACCGAGGCCAAGAAGCTGCGCTCCGCCGCTTCAGACGCCGCCGACGATGCGTCCAAGACGACCACTGCGGCCGCCCAGGACGTCACCGATCGGGTCGAGGGCACCTCGCCCGACCGCGGGTACGAAACCTGGACCCGGGCCGAGCTGTACGAGCGGGCCCAGGAGCTCGACATCCAGGGCCGCGCCGGCATGAAGAAGCGCGACTTGATCGAAGCGCTGCGCAACCACTGATGTAACTCTGGTCGAGAGCACGAGAACCGAACTGGCCGGCGTCATCGCACGCCGGCCAGTTCGTCGTGGCTCGGTCAGCAGGACAGCTCGCGCTCCGGTGAGCCGAGGCCGGGGAACCCGGCGTACGCGGGCAGCGCCGGCTGGCCACCGAGGTGGCAGTACAGCACCTTGGATCCCGCCGGGATCTCACCCGAACGGATCATGCCGATCAGCCCGGCCATCGACTTTCCCTCGTACACCGGGTCGGTCAGCATGGCCTCGGTGCGGGCGGCCAGGTGGATCGCCTCCACCGTCTGGGCATCGGGCACCCCGTAGGCAGGCCCCTCGTAGCCGGGTACGATCGTGATCTCATCGTCGCGGAGCGGCCGGCCCAGCTCGATCTTGTCGGCCGTGTTGGTGGCGATGCGGTGGACCTGCTCGGTGGTCTGGTCGAGTGTCGCCGAGGCGTCGATGCCGATCACCCGCCGACCTGGCCGGTCCGACAGGGCAAAGCCGGCGACCATGCCTGCGTGGCTGGATCCGGTGACCGTGCACACGATGATCGTGTCGAAGAAGGTGTCGCGCTCGGCCTCCTGGGCCTCAACCTCGACCGCCCAGTTGGCGAAGCCCAGACCGCCCAGCGGGTGGTCGGAGGCGCCGGCGGGGATGGGGTACGGCGTGCCGCCCGCGTCGATCACCGACTGCAACGCCCGCTTCCAGCTGTCCCGGACGCCGATGTCGAAGCCGGCCGGATCGATGCGCACGTCGCCGCCCATGATGCGGGTCAGCTGGATGTTGCCCACCTTGTCGTAGGCCATGTCGTTGTAGTCCACCCAACCCTCTTGGACGGTGACGGCCCCGAGGCCCAGGTGGCGGGCCACGCCCGTGACCGCCCGGGTGTGGTTGGACTGGATGCCGCCGATCGAGACCAGCGTGTCGCAGCCCTGCTCCAACGCGTCGGCGACCAGGTACTCCAGCTTTCGCACCTTGTTGCCCCCAAAGGCGATACCCGAGTTGCAGTCCTCCCGCTTGGCCCAGATCTCCACCTGGCCTCCGAGCGCTTCGCTCAGCCGCGGCAGGGGATGGATGGGCGATGGCCCAAAGAGCAAGGAGGTGCGAGGAAAGTCGGCAAGCAACATGTAGCCAGTCAACCGCACGGCGAGACATCGCCGCTCGTCGTCGTAGTGTTCACCCCATGGAGACGGCGACGCTCGACTTGACCGCCGAGTTCGACCTGCGGCGGCGCGAACTCACCGGTTACTGCTACCGCATGCTGGGTTCGGGTGCGGAGGCCGAGGATGCGGTTCAGGAGACGATCCTGCGCGCCTGGAAGGCGGCCGACCGCTTCGAGGGCCGTTCCTCGGTGCGCACCTGGCTGTACCGGATCGCCTCCAACGTGTGCATCGACATGGGGCGTGCGCCCCAGCGGCGGGCCCGCCCGATGGACCTCGGTGGTCCGTCGACGCTGGCGACCGCCCAGCTGGTGCCGCTGCCCGAGTCGACGTTTGTGCAGCCGGTCGCCGACCGTCGGGTGATCGACGTCGACGGCGATCCCGCCGAGGTGGCCATCGCCCGAGACTCGATCCGGCTGGCATTCGTGGCCGCCCTCCAGCACCTGGCGCCCCGTCAACGGGCGGTGCTCATCCTGTGCGAGGTACTCAAGTGGCAGGCGTCCGAGGTGGCCCCGCTGCTCGACACCAGCGTGGCCTCGGTCAACAGCGCTTTGCAGCGGGCGCGCGCGACGCTGACGAGCCTCGATATCGAGGCGCTCGACCCGACGCTCGATCCCGAGCACGAGGCGTTGCTCGGGCGCTACGTCGACGCCTTCGAGCGCTACGACATGGGCGCCCTTGCCGAGCTGTTGCGCCGGCGCGGTGATCTCCATGCCGCCCCACGACCTGTGGCTGAGGGGCGCCGACCAGGTCACCGGGTGGATGTCCGGCCCCGGGCACGGATGCGCCGGGTCCAAGCCGATCCGTGTCGACGCCAACGGCATGGCGGCGTTCGGGAGCTACCGACCGGCCGGCGACGGCGGTTGGGGCCGTTTGCGCTGCAGGTGATCGACGTGGTCGACGGTGAGATTACCGGCCACCACAACTTCCTCTACCCGGAGCTGTTCGCCGACTTCGGCCTGCCGCCGTTTCTCACCGACTGACACGTGGTCGCCGGTGCGATCAGTCGCGCTGGTCGTCGACGAACAGGTTGGCGCCGGTCTCGGCGTCGAAGAGCACCACCCGGTCGGAGTCGACCACCATCTCCAGCTCCTCACCCTCGGCGGCCTTCGAGTTGGCATCGAGACGGGCCACCATCTCGGCCCGGTCCCCGGCCCCCAACGCGGGCTGATCGAGCTCCTCGGCCAGCTCCTCGAGCTCGTCGGACTGGGAGCCCTCGGTCTGAAAGTGGGCGTAGAGCTCCGAGCCCATCCACTCGACGACGTCGATCGTGGCCGAGAAGCGGAGGTGATCGTCGCGGTCCTCGACCAACGACGCGTCCTCGATGTGTTCCGGACGGATCCCGACGATGATGCGATCCGATGCGCCGTCGAGCGTCTCGCGCAGCGACTCGGGAACGGTGATCGTGCCGATCGGCAACTCGATCGTGCCGTCATCACCCCGCTCGCCGGCGAGAAAGTTCATCGACGGTGAACCGATAAACCCGGCGACGAACAGGTTGTCGGGCCGGTTGTACAGGGTGCGCGGCGAGTCGACCTGCTGGACGATGCCCCGCCGCAGCACCGCCACCCGGTCGCCGAGGGTCATCGCCTCGACCTGGTCGTGGGTGACGTACACCGTCGTCGTGCCCAGGCGCTGCTGGATACGGGAGATCTCGGTGCGCATCTGCACCCGCAGCTTGGCATCCAGGTTGGACAGTGGCTCGTCCATCAGGAATGCCTGGGGCTCCCGGACGATCGCCCGGCCCATCGCCACCCGCTGACGCTGACCGCCCGACAGCGCCGCCGGCTTCCGGTCGAGCAGCTCGGTGAGCTCCAGGGATTCGGCGGCCTCCTCCACCCGACGGGTGATCTCGTCGGAGTCAACCTTGGCCAGCTCGAGGGGGAACCCCATGTTCCGCCGGACGGTCATGTGTGGGTAGATGGCATAGGACTGGAACACCATCGCCATGTCCCGGTCCTTGGGGTCGACGTCGTTGACCTCCTTGCCGTCCACCCGCAGCGTGCCCTCCGAGATGTCCTCGAGCCCGACGATCATGTTGAGCAGGGTCGACTTTCCACAACCGGACGGCCCGACGAGGATGAAGAACTCGCCGTCCTCGATCGTGAAGTTGGCCTTGTCGACGGCAACGGTGCCGTCGGCAAACCGCTTGGTGACGTTGTCGAGCTGGATCTCTCCCACGTGGGGCTCCTATCCCTTGACGGCGCCGGAGGTCAGCCCGGACACGATGCGGCGCTGGAAGATCAGCACCATGATGATGATCGGGACGGTCACCACCACCGAGGCGGCGGCGATCGATCCCGTTGGTTGTTCAAACTGGCTGCTGCCGGTGAAGAAGGCGATCGCCGCCGGTACGGTCCGGGCCTTGTTGGTCGACGTGAGCGATGTGGCGAAGAGGAAGTCGTTCCAGGCGAAGATGAACACGAGGATCGCCGAGGTGAACACGCCCGGAGCGGCCAGCGGTGCGACCACCTTGCGGAAGGCCTGAAACGGGGTGGCCCCGTCGACCCGGGCGGCCCGGTCGAGGTCCCAGGGGATCTCCCGGAAGAACGCCGACAGCGTCCAGATGGCCAAGGGCAACGTGAAGGTCATGTAGGGGATGATCAGGCCCGCCCAGGTGTCGAACAGGTGGAGCGTGCGCCACATGTTGAACAGCGGACCGATCACCGACACCGGGGGGAACATGGCGATGGCGAGAGCGCCGGCCAGCACCAGCTTGCGGCCCGGGAAGTCCAACCGCACGATCGCATAGGCGGCGAACATCGCCAGCGTCACCGCCAGGACGGTCGAGATCAACGCGATGCCGATCGAGTTGCGCAGCGCCGAGGGAAACTGGGAGTCCTCGAAGATGGCTCGGTAGTTCTCGAGCGTCGTTGAGCGGGGAAAGAATTTTCCATCGGTCAACTGGGAGCTCGGCTTCAGCGACAGCGAGACGATCCAGGCCACCGGGATAAGGGCGTAGAAGATCACCGCCGCCAGGCCGACGGCCCAGAGCACCCGCTCCTTCGCCGTGCGCTCCTTCGTGTCGCTGGCCATGTCAGAGGTCTCCTTGCTGCTGATCGAGGTTGGCGCCAAAGCCCTTGACGAACAGGGCGGCGATGAAGAGCACGGCGATGAACACCAGCACCGACACCGCCGACCCCAGGCCGAGGTTGAGGCGGGTGATCAGCGTCTTGTAGCCGGTGATCGACACGGTTTCGGTGCCCTCGGCGCCGCGGGTCTGCACGTACACCGAGTCGAACACCCGGAAGGCGTCCAGCGTGCGGAACAGCAGCGCCACCAGGATGGCCGGCTTCATCAGCGGCAGGGTCACCCGGGTGAACCGCTGGAATGCCGATGCTCCGTCCACCCGTGCGGCCTGTAACAGGTCGTTGGGTACCAGCGTCAGCCCGGCGAGGAGTAGCAGGGCCATAAACGGCGTGGTCTTCCAGATCTCGGTGAGGATGATGACGAAGAACGACGACCATCGTGCACCGAACCACGCCGTGTCGGTGCCGAGCAGCCCGTTGACGAACCCGGTGGTCGGGTCGAAGGCGAACTTCCAGGCCAGCGCAGCGACGACGGTGATGATGCCGTAGGGGATCAGGGTCGATGCCCGCACCAGGCCGCGCCCGAAGATGGCGCGGTGCATCACCCAGGCCAGGGTGAAGCCGAGCACCAGCTCGATGATGACCGAGAAGACGGTGATGATCACCGTGCTCAGCACCGAGTCCCACCACTGCGAGGCCGACAGCACCGAGGCGTAGTTGGCCAGGCCGATGAACTCGCGGTCGTCGGGAAAGCGCAGGTCGTAGCGCTGCAGGCTGAGCCAAACCGCGTAGGCGATCGGGTAGGCGGTGACCACCAACATGACGGTGACCGCCGGAGCGCACAGCATCCACCCCAGGCGGCGTTCGGCGTTGGCCCGGGCGCTGCGGCCCTCGTGTGCCGTCTCGGTTGAACTCACAGCAACCCCTCCCCGTTGAGCGCCCGGGTGACGGCGTCGCGCAGCTTGTCCACGTCGGCCTCCGGGTCGATGTCCTCCAGCGGATGCAGCGTTCCCGACACCGCCAGGGACACGTCGTTGTACAGCGGCGTCTGGGGCCGGAGCGTCGCCTCCTTGAACGTCGCCACCAGCTCGTCGGCGAACGGGTAGGTCTCCCGCACCGTGTCATCGGAGTAGAGCGACTCGATCGTCGGGGGCAGGCCGCCGTTGGTGGCGGCGTAAACCTGATTGTCCTCGCCGGCCAGGCACGCCGCCGCCTCGAAGGCCTCGTCGGGATGCTTCGACATGGCGCCGACGCCGATGTTGACCCCGCCGAGCGTGACGTGGGCCGGCTCGTCGGCCGTCACCCGGGGGAACATCGCCCACCCCAGGTTCTTGAACACCTCCGGGGCGTTGGCCTCGGCGCTCGGATAGACGAACGGGTAGTTCAACATGAATGCCGACTCGCCCGCCTCGAAACTCAGCCGGTTGTCGTCCTCGATCGACGTCGACAGGGTGTCGGGTGCCCCATCGGAGCGGGCGTACTTGGACAGCACCTCCAGCGCAGTGCGCGTGGGCTCCTCCTCGAGCGACACCTTGGTGGCGTCGTCGTTGAGGATGCTGCCGCCCGACGACGCCAACACGGTGTTGAACAGCACGGTCAGCCCCTCGTAGCGCTGGCCCTGCGTCTGGATCAGGTGGGGTTTGCCCTCCTGCTCGAGCTTCGCCGACATGTCAAGCATCTCGTCCCAGGTTGTGGGTGGTGTCTTCACCAGGTCCTTGCGGTACCAGAGCAGCTGGGTGTTCGAGGTGAAGGGGACGCCGTACACCTCGTCCTCATAGGTGGCGCTCTCGACGGCGGCCTCGAGCTTGCCCTTGGTCGCCGCTTCGGCCGCTTTGCCTTCCAGCGGCAGGATCCACTCGGCGCCGGCAAACTCTGCGGTCCAGATGACGTCCATGCCGATCAGGTCGATCGACGTGTCGCCGGCGGCCAGGCGACGCACCAGCTGCTCTCGCTGCTGGTCGGCGTCTGCCGGCAGCACCTGCACCTTGATGTCATAGCTGTCGGTCGAGCAGTTCTTGGCGGCGTTGGTGAACGAGCCGCCGGGCTCATCGAAGACGTACCAGTTGAGCGTCGGGGCTCCGCCCTCGTCGCCACCACAAGCGGACAGGCTCAGACCGAGCGTGACCAGCGCCAGAATCGCAGTGCACAGCGGACGTCCCCGGGGACTCATCGCATAGTTTCCTTGAGTTGGACAGTGAGTGACAGTGGGCACAGCCGGGGGGAGCTGACGAATACCTACCCCACTGTCGCAACGTCCAAACAACAAACCCGATCGTTGTGACTCGGAGGCGCCGACAACCGGCACCTCCACACCCCTCGCCGCTCACGGGCGTGTGGTCAGGAGTCGATCGAGCGCTGGTAGGCGAGCACCGCCAACGGCGCGCAGATGACGACGATGGCGACGATCCAGATCCACGAGTACGCAACCGGGTGGACGAGCGACCACGGTGCGCCCGGTTCGGTCGGGGTGTTTGGGTTGCCGAACAGGGTCCGCAGGGCGTCGGCCACGGTTGTGATCGGGTTCCACGACGCGACCGTGCGCAGCGGGCCGGGCATCGACGAGATCGGCACGAACGTCGAAGCGACGAAGGTCAACGGGAACAGCGCAACGAACGCGATCCCGCTCACCCCCTCCGGGGTGGCAACGAGGCTGCCCAACAGCACGCCGATCCAGATCATGGCGAACGCAAACGCCACCATCAGGGCGTAGGCGCTGAGCGTGTCGAACAGGCTGCCGCGGATCCGCCACCCGACGACGTAGCCGGTGGCCGACATGAGCGCGATCGGCAACAGGGCCTTGATGACGTTGGCGACGGCGTGTCCGCCGAGCACCGCACCGCGGGAGATCGGCAGCGCCCGGAACCGGTCCACCGCCTGGTTCTTGCGATCGTTGGCGATGCTGAGGGCCACGCCGAACGCGGTGAACACCAGGGTCTGGGCCATGATCCCGCCCATCAGAAACTCGCGGTAGCGCTGTGGGGTGGACTCACCTCCGCCGGGAACGACGATGGCGCCGCCGAACACGTAGGCGAACATGATGACGAACATGATCGGCTGGATCGTGGCGTCGCTGAGCTGTTCGGGTTGGCGACGCATGTGGATGAGGCCGCGCCGTGCGATCACCCACACGTCGTGGGTCACCCCTCTGGGCTTCGGTAAGGCCTCGCCGCCTTCTCGGCTCGCGGCGTGGCGGCCGTTCGATTCGATTGGATTGGTGATGGCGGTCATCGGTGGGCCTCCTCGGCCTCGTCAGATGGTTGGTCGGCCTCGGCGGGAGCACCGGTCAGGGTGAGGAACACCTCGTCGAGGGTGGGCTGGCGCAGGCTGAGGTCCTCGACGGCGACCCGGTTGTCGGCCAGCGCGTTGGCCACCGAGGCGAGGGCGGCGACGCCCTCGGTCGTGGGTGAGGTGGCGGTGCGTGCGGGGCGGTCGACCACCGGATGGGTGCCGGTGACTCGGGCCAGGATGGCAGCCACCTCATCGAGTTGCGACGGATCGTTGATCGTCACGCCGATGTTGTCGCCACCCACCTGACGCTTGAGGCTGCGCGCATCACCGCGTGCGATCACCCGACCATGGTCGACGACGAGGATGTCGTCGGCCAGNNTCGGCCTCGTCCAGGTACTGGGTGGTCAACAGGATCGAGGTGCCGTCGCCGACCAGCGTCTCGAGCACGCCCCACAGCTCGGTGCGGGCCCGGGGGTCCAGCCCGGTGGTCGGCTCGTCGAGGAACAGCACCGACGGACGGCCGACCAGCGTCGCCGCCAGGTCCAAGCGCCGGCGCATGCCGCCCGAGTAGCCGGAGCTCACGCGGTCGCCGGCATCGGCGAGTGAGAACTGTTCCAGCAGTTCCCGGGACCGCGCCTTGGCGGCCCGGCCCGACAGCTGGTGCAGCTCACCGTTCATCACCAGGTTCTCGTGGCCGGTGAGCAGCGGGTCCACCGTTGCGTCCTGGGCTGCGAGACCGATGCGGCGGCGCACCTCGGTCGGGTGAGTGGCCACGTCGAATCCGGCCACAGTCGCCGTTCCAGCGGTGGCCTGGGCGAGCGTGGTCAGGATACGCACCACCGTCGTCTTGCCGGCCCCGTTGGGGCCGAGCACGCCGGTGACGGTGCCCGTGGGCACGTCGATGTCCACCCCGGAAAGGGCGACCGTCTCGCCGTAGTGCTTGACGAGGCCGGTGGCCTCGACCGCTAAGGAAGATGTCATGAGGGCGACTCCACGATCACGTCCCGTCGCCACGTGCGAACGGGACTGGAAAATGCTGGCACGAGTAACCGACGACGCGCGACCGCTTTTCTCACAGCGGCTTCCTTTCTCGGCACGGACGAGGTCGTCGGGGTGGGTGGCCGGAGCCTTCGTGCAGAAGCCTGACCGCCGAGTTGTGCATGACCACCATGCATAAATCGGCGGTCAGAGTTTTGCACGAAGGGACAGCAGCACCGGGAGCTGCGTCATCCCCGTCTCCAACCGTGATCGCCGTGTCCGCGTGATCGTCGTGACGTCGGCAGGTTCTCCCGCCGTGCCTGGTCGGTGACCAGGGAGACGGTGCCCGTTTGAGCGCGCCGCCTTGCAGTTCTTGCGATGATGGACCGCATGACCTTCATCGCCCTTCGCTACGACATGCGGACCACCCCGACCGGGGCGGACCACGAGGC
>MTKZ01029782.1_pt1 | contig 14978 bp, 10 predicted proteins | sample 1042781 | NCBI WGS metagenome assembly MTKZ01 (sample SAMN06212207, study PRJNA360539) | anaerobic digester metagenome | biome: Wastewater treatment plant; material: sludge; isolation source: anaerobic digester fed with sludge from wastewater treatment plant | place: Denmark: WWTP Viborg ...
TCGGACATGACGCTCTCCTCGGTCTCGCCGGGGATCGTGCGCCGGTCGACGGTGATGGTGCACTCGCCCGGCACGACGTTCGAGACGATCCCGCCCTCGATCTTGTTGACGCTGATCACTGGCTTGCCGACGGCCGGGTGCTCGCGGTCGATGTCGCCCTCCAGCGCCAGGATGCCCTTGGCTGCCAGCGCGATCGCGTTGATCCCGCTGACCCGCGCCGCGGCGGTGTGCGACGCCTTGCCGATGAAGCGCACGCGGAACCCGCAGATGCCGCGCTCGGCATTGCGCACCTTCAGCTGGCTCCCCTCGCCGATCAGCACATAGTCGGGCCGGGGGATGCGGCCGGCCTCGATCTCGTCGAGCACGTGGATCGTGCCGTAGTCCGCGCCGCGCTCCTCGTCGCAGACGATATGCGCCTGCAGCGTGCCATGCAGCGGCGCATCCTTGAGCGCCAGCATCGTGTAGATCATCACGCCGACGGCGCCCTTCATGTCGGACGAGCCGCGACCGTAGATCTTCTTGCCGTCCTCCGACAGCACGCCCTTGAGTGGGTCGGTCCGCCAGCGGTCGGGGTCGGAGACCGGCACCGTGTCGAGGTGGCCGTTCATCGCGATGATCGGGCCGTTGCCATCGCCGATCCAGGCGACGACGTTCGGCCGCTCCTGGTCGCGGGCGGTGACGACGTAGTCGATGCCCGCCCCCTCGAAGATGCCGGCCACGTGCTCCATGATCGCCAGCTCGTCGCCCGAGACACTCGGGATGCTGACGAGGTCGGTCACCAACTCCACCAGCCGGTCGCGGTCGATCTGCGGGGCGGACTCAGACATCGGGTTCACGCCTTTCCGTAACGGCTACCGGACAACGGAAGGCAGTGTCCCATATTTTCGTCGAGACGAGGAAGCGGATCGGCCACTGACGATACATCAGTGGCCGATAGCGCCAGGTTGATATCGGCGGGGATGTCGTAGTGGGCTACTCCTTGTTCGCCGCCTGAATCCAGCGAAGGTAGTGAAGCCCGGTGTTCGCAGCTTCCACCTGCCACCCAGCCTGATTGTCGGGTGTGTAAGTAAGACAGCGACGCTCAAAGCATTGGACTAGCACCCACTTGGACGAGCCGTTGACTTGCACCTTTGACCAGTATGCTTCGGTGACAGGCAGTCCGACTGCGTAGAACGAATCGGTGAATAGCCGGTCGTTCTGATAGCCAGCGTCGGCCCAGACGACCCCTTCCTGGTTCATGAATGCCCAAAAAACCGAGGCGATGCGATGGTTGAGCCAGTCGCGTTGAACCAACTCGTCGGCCATCACACCGAATGCGGCGAGATCGGAATCCTCACCTATCTGCCCGTTCGCATCAACCGTTTGGGTGACCGCTGCACCAGCTGCTAGCGGGGCCGCTTCGATGAGCCCACTCATCGAAGCATAGGTCGGTCCATTGTTGCCTCCTCGGTCGCCGGCGACATTCTCGGTCGACGCGCCGGTTGGATGGTCGACGAACTCGGCATCACCGACCTGGATTCTCCCGAGCATCATGTCAAGCGCCAGTAGCCCCTGGGTAACAACGCCACTCTCTGGATCAGTCAACTCCATGCGGGACTTGTCGTAGTACTGGACCAGTCGCTTACCACCCGGAGCTTCAGCGTATGGTTCCGGAACGCTGTCGCCAACGGGGGTGGGTCCCCACATCCAGGTTCGCGTTACTTCGTTCGCTGCGACCGGGTCATCCGTCCGTGCCCAGGTGCGGAAGAACGGATCCGTCGCGACGGATTCCGGCGGAACGGAGAGCAGTTGCGGGGCCAGCGGATTCTCATCTGTGGCCCCCGGCGCTGACAGGTCGATGCCGAGTGCTTCGTTTGAGGACGGAATTGCGACGAGCGCTCCTGGCACGCCAGCAGGACCCTGATAGCCGGGCGGCGTGGGCGTCGGTTCGACCATCGCCTCATTGCTCGATCTGACAAGTGGACCAGAACTGGCTAGCCATAGAGCCAGCGTTGCTACGATCGCGACGGGGAGCGCGATACGAAATAGCAGCCGAAGCGTAATGACCATGTCGTCCCTCTCATTGCTGCGGCCAGGCCGCCTGTCGACTGCGGATCACTTCGTGTTCAGACATGACATTCCAACCCAGCCGGAACTTCCGTAGTCGTTGTACGCCTGCATCTGGAAGCACTTGTAGGTGCCGGATGCCCAGCCGCCGTTGAGGTCGGTATACCATCCGCCTCCCGAGCCGCTGGCGGCTCCAATGGTCCAGTAACGAGCGCCGTCCCAGACCCTGAATCCCGTCTCGTTGTTCGAGTTGTCCTTCCATGTGACCCTGACAACACCGGGGCTGACGTTGGATGCCTGCACATTGCTCGGCGCGGCCGGTGGAGAGCCGGTGGTCTGCTGCTGGGTCCACCGGAACTCGGCGTAGGCGTTGCCGCTGCGTTCGATGTATTCGATCTTGATATCCCAGGTCCCAGCGGCCATTGTGTAGTTGATGTAGTTCATGCCGGTATACGGTGGGTTGTCCCACTGGTTGATGATCAGAGCGTTGTTGACCCAGACCCGGATTCCATCGTCTGACCGCACGTAGAAGTCGTATTTCCCTGCGTTGAACGACGCTCGGCCAGTCCAGCGGATGGTGAAGTTGTCGGCGCCGATGCCCGAGGCGGGACTTCCAGAGCCCCAGTTCTGGTTTAGAGGCCAGTTCTGGCACTGGGTGACCGGAGTGCCGGAGAATGACGTGTTGTTGTAGATGGACGCTGTGTATTGCGATGACCCGCAGGTCACTGGCGGCGGAGTGGTCCGTTGCGACCACCGGAACTCTGCGTAGGCATTTCCTCCGCGTTCAATATATTCGATCTTGATGTTCCAGGCTTGAGCTGTTGTTGAAACCGGGAACGTTGCGCCGGTATACGGTGGGCTATCCCACCGATCGATATACAGACCGTTGTTGATCCACACCCTGATGCCGTCATCCGACCGAACGTAGAGGTCATACGTGCCCGCAGTGACGTTTGCCTGACCCGTCCAGCGGATCGTGAAGTTGTCTGCCCCAATACCTGCTGCAGGACTTCCAGCGCCCCAGTTCTTGTTCAGCGGTTGGCTGTGGCATTGCGTGACCGGCGTCCCCGAGAACGACGTGTTGTTGTAGATGGACGCTGTGTATTGAGATGAGGTGCAGGTTGCAGGCGGAGGGGTGGTGTTTGAATCTTTGCGATGATTGTGCGACTTTACCGGACCTCCTTGGGCTTGTATGGTTGTTGCGCCGGTCCAGCGGCGGACCGTTTTGCCACAAAAAGGATAGTAGTAGTCTTGAGGAGAGTCTGATCCTGTCGTAAGCGTGCCTTGATAATTCAAAGCAGTTGTTGATGATCCAACTACTTGGAAACCTCGAATACGATATCCGTCAATGACAATACCGGTCGCTGACAACGGTATCCATTTCGACCCGTTCCACTCCACGAACGCTAAATGAAGATGGTAAGCACCAGAGTAGCCCGACTTACCAATTACCTGGCCAGCAGAGACTGACTTGCCATTGAGGCTAAGATCTACCTGGCTCATATGCCAGTATTCGGTGGCAAACGATGAGTTATGAATGATTCTCACCTCGTATCCACTAGAACTGTAGACACTAGTATCGTTGTATATTTCAACTCGTCCCGCAGACACTGCTAGTACTTCAGTGCCATTAGCGAATCCAAAGTCGATTCCATTCATGCCCGTTTGTGCCCCACCGACTGTACTGCTATAGATCATCGTCTTCACGGCACATGCTGTCGTGTCATAAGGCACATGCGGCCCACTTGTGTAGTTGATAGAGAGACTCTCATCGAACGGCATCAGCAACATAGGTATTGACGGAGCTGCTGATGTCTCTTGAGAGACCGCCAACATGAGGACCACAGGCATAACGATCACGGTAACCGCCAATGCGATGGATTGAGCGACGTGTCGATTCAACGGTTTTGACATGCGAGAGCCCCCTATCCGTTTATCGTCGGCCCCGAGTCTCTTGTGGTTCGTAACCGCGACTGTATCATGAGTAATCCGGCTTATGAAGCAGAAATCAATCCCACTTGGTTTCAGTTCCCAGGCGGATGGTTCGATCTCGTTTGTCCTGGCGATTTCAGCGCAAAGGCGGAAATCTATCGTAGTGCGATGCAGATGGCTTCGTGATGGAGTTCACGAATGTACTAAATCGCCGGTGGTTTGGGCGCCCGCGCTGGCTCGCTGAGTTGGGTCCAGGGTGGATCGAGACCGTTGGTCAGCACACCCATGGCGGTGACACGATGCTCAGTTGATGTCTTCCTTAGGTGGCTGGATGGAGGAAGGCACGACAATGCTGCGAGACTCCTAACTTGGGGAATCTGGCGACGATATCGGGACGCGGAATCCGCCGAACGGAGGGAGGAGTTGGTGCAAATGGCTAATGCCGGCTCAATTGGAGCCGACAGGAGCATAGCGAGCCCGTACGCCACGCCATCTTACCAAGCCCGCACCGCCGCCAGCGCCTCGCTCGCCGGCACTGCCGCGCCGCGGGCGAAGGCGGCGGCGAAGGCGTCGGGGCCGATCTGGTCGACGACGAGCTGGGTTTCGCGTTCGTAGAAGGCCTGGACGGCCGGCATTGGGGTGAGGCCGCTGTCGTGTTGCAGGGTGCTGGCGACGCCCCAGAGCCAAGCGGCGCGTTCGGCCTGGCCACGGCGGTGCGCGACGGCGGCGTGGCCGAGGATGGCGAGCGATTGCTGCCAGTGGTCGCCGGTACGCTCGTGCAGTTTCAGGAGCTCACGATAGCCGGCCTCGGCGGTGTCGAGTTGCCCGGCGAGACACTGCGCGGTGGCGAGATACAGCTTTGAGGTGGTGGTCAGGAAGGTCGGGCGCAAGGCTTCGAGCGTAGTGACTGCCTCGCCAAGCTCTCTGAGTGCGGTCGGGATATCGCCACGCAGCAGGGCGTGGAGCCCGATGTTGTGGAGCGCATGTGACTGGGAGAGCGGGTCGCCCGTCCGTTGGGCAATCTCACGCTGCTGTCGGAGATAGGGCAACGCGGTGTCGAATTCGCCGATCGCGATGAGGAGCATAACGATGTCATTCAGCGCGGCTGCGATCCCCAGCTCGTTGTCGGCCGCCTGCCATTGTTCCAACTGCCACTGGAACATGGTGAACGCCTCGCGCGGACCATCGGTGGTGGCCCTGGCCCAGCCGAGTGTCGCGAATATGTGCGCCTGGCCGACTGGGTCGTTGATTTTCTGCCAGAGTGCCAGCGCCTCGGTTGCGTGGGCATACGCGAGGTCGTGGCTATTGAAAGTCAACTCGAAGTGGGATGCGCCGGTGAGCAATTCCGCGCGGACCCGGGCCGGCAGGTCGTCTGCGTGTTCCAGCGCGGTGGTGACCCAGTGATAGCCAATGCGCCCGAGCGGGTACTCCAGCCAGTAGGGCCAGAGTGCGCTGGCGAGGCGGGCCAGCAACAGGCTGTCGCCGGTGGACTGCGCCCAGTCGAGCGCGGCATCGATGTTTGCGCGCTCGCGGTCTATGTGCTGGAACCAGCCAGCGCGCGTCGCTTTCGGCACATACGGCGGCGCGTCCTCAGCCAGCGCCAGCATCGCGCTGGCGTGGCGGGCGGCGGCCGCCTCGTGCTCGCCGAGGGCGTCGAGGCGCTCCAGCGCGTATTCGCGGATCGTCGCCAGCATCCGGTAGTGGGGGGCACTGTCGTCGCCCACACGTTCGATCAGGCTCGCGTCTGCCAGCGTCGCGAGCAGTTCGGGGATCGCCTCGGCTGCAACGGATGGCCCTTTGCCAACACCAGCTGCCAGCGACTCGTCGAAGCCGTGGAGCACGCCGAGGCTGGCAAATAGCTGCTGGGCGGTGATTGGGAGAAGTCGCTCGCTCCAGGCGATCGTCTAACGCAACGCCCGGTGACGGAGGGCGACATCGCGGGGCCCGTCGCAGGCGAGATCGAGCGGGTCTGGCACGGTGGCGACGAGGTCGGGCAGGCTGAAATCGCCGATCCTCGCGGCGACGAGCTCGATCGCCAGCGGCAGACCGTCGAGTCGGGCGCACAGCGCGGCCATGTCTGGCGCAGTCGCGGCCGTCAACGTGAAGGCTGGGTCCGCGGCGCGGGCTCGCTGGGTGAAGAGCTCGACCGCTGGGCTGCTGGCCAGCTTCTCGAACGGGAGATCGGGCGATGGGACGGCAAATGGCCGGACCGGCCAGCGGTGCTCGCCGGAGATTGCAAGCGGCACACGGCTCGTCGCCAGGATCGTGAGGCGGGGCGCGGAGCGCAGGAGCGCGGCGAGCGCCGGTCCGCAGTCGATGACTTGCTCGAGGTTGTCAAGCACGAGGAGAGCGTGTCGGGGCGCTAGCCATGCTGTAACACGCACGGCCGGCGATGCCCCGGCTGTCTCCGCCAGACCCAGCGCCGCGCCGATGGCCGGCAAGACCTGCCCTGGGTCGCGCACATTGGCAAGCGCGACGAACGTCACGCCGTCGGTGAAGACGTCGAACAGCTCGCGAGCGACGCGGAGCGATAGCCGGGTCTTGCCGCTGCCGCCCGCGCCAGTGAGTGCGACGAGGCGCACAGCCGGGTCGGAAAGCTGCTCGGCCAGGTTGGTGACCTCGTCTTCGCGACCGATGAAGGAGGTCAGGTCGGCCGGCAGATTGTTTGGCGCGCGGACCCGCCAGCGGGCGACGAGCGCGCTGAGCTCGGGGTCGGCTGCCAGCGCGTCGATGGTGGGCAGGCCGGCCGCGCGGAGCGCCCGGCTCGCCTGCGCGCGGCTCAGCTGGAGGGCTGCTAGCAGCCGCAGTAACCCTTCGCGGTGATAGGGCGCATCCGACGCACTTCGGAGCCAGCGGTTGAGGGTTGCTCGCGGAAGGCCAGCGTTGCGCGCAACGTCGATCTGCTTTCGGCCACCGACATGACGCGAAAGTATTTCGGCGAGCGTTTCACATCCGGCGCGCGAGTGGTCATCTGGCATTTGTTCGCTGCTCGATTGTGCTGTTGTGCCCGGCGGAGATGCTGTATGGCTGGCGGCATCGTATAGTGTCGCTGTCACGCAGATTGTACGCCCATTCGTCACCGGATAGTGGTTGGTTGCGCCTCGTGAACAGCGGGGAACAGAGCAGGGTGGCTGCATGAGGCCGCTGGCGCTTTCTCGCCGGGCGAGCATCTTCTACCCCATGGGCTACCTGGGCGTCGAGGCGCTGACCCAGGCGCGGAATGTCTGGCTGCTCTACTGCTACGCCCCGCCGGCCGGCGCGGATCGCGTGGCGCTGCTACGGCTCTCGACAATCAGCATCATCCTCTTCGCTGGCAAGCTGCTGGAGGCGTTCGACGATACGCTCATCGGCTGGTGGAGCGATCGGAGCGGCGGGCGGCTGGGCAGGCGCATCCCGTTCGTGCTGGCCGGGACGCCGCTGATGGCGCTGTTCGGCTTTCTGCTCTTCGTCCCGCCGGCGCACTCGGGCGGGGTGGTGACGGCGCTCTATCTGTTTCTGATACTCGAGCTGTTCTACCTTTCGGCGACGTTCGCCAGCGCGCCGTACGACGCGCTCCTGCCGGAGATCGCGTCGACGGACGCCGAGCGGGTCGACCTTTCGGCGCGGCGCGTCTACTTCGGCGTGGTCGGCGCAGCGGTCGGCATGGTCGGGAGCGGGTTGCTGGTCGCCAGGTTCGGCTTTGGAGTAATGGCGGCGGTGATGGCGCTATTGGCGTTCGCGAGCCGCTATCTCGGGCTGTTTGGCGTCTGGCGTCCGGCGCGGAGGAGTGTCGCTTCGTCGCAGGTGGGGCTGCGCGCGTCGATTCAGCTCATGCTGCAGAATCGTGAGCTCCTGCGATTCATGGCGTCGTTCGTCCTGTTCCAGGCGGCGTTGACGATGCTGATCGGCCTGCTGCCTTACTACGTCGGCGGGATCCTGCGGCGCGACGCCGAGGGTATCTGGGTGCCGATCCTCACCGCCGTCGGGCTGGGGACGATGGTGCTGGCAATCCCGCTATTCACCCGGCTCGCCCGGCGAACGACGCCACTGCGCGGTTACCGGGCGGCAATGGTGCTGGCGGCGGCGACGTTTCCGCTGCTCTTCCTCTCCGGCCTGGCGCCCGGAATTCCGGTCGAGGCACAGGCGCTGGCGGCGCTGGTGCTGGTCGGCGCGCCGCTGGCAGGAATATTCCTGTTCCCCGGTCCGATCATCGCGAACCTCTGCGATCTGGACGCGGCTCGCACGGCGACTCGCCGCGAGGGAGTGTTTTACGGTGCGCAGGCGTTCGTCGAGAAGGTGGCGACCTCGCTGGCGCCGCTCAGCCTCGGGCTGCTGCTGCTGCTGGGCAGTTCGGCTGCGAACCCGCTGGGCATCCGGCTGGCCGGGCCGGCCGCAGCGCTGATGGTCTTCGGGGGTTATCTCATCGCTGGTGGTCTGACTGTGCCGGCGCCGGAGCCGGTCGAATTGCCGGCCGTTGGTGGGTGAGTCAGATCAGGCCGGCATCAACCGCTCGAAGCGCTCGACGTTGTGGACGAAGACGACCGCGCCGCCGACCTCGACCTCGAAGTTCTCGGGCATGTAAAGCAGGCCCGGCTCCAGCGCCGGCGAGTAGGGGACGGCCATCTGCTTGCGCCGCCGGCAGACGCGCCGGATGATCGCGTTGACCTGCGGCACCTGGTGGTCCTCGACGCCGGTCATCAGCGAGCTGTTGCCCATGCGCAGGAACGAGCCAGTGCTGCCGATCCGCGTGACCCGGAAGCCGTCGGCGATCAGAGCATCGGTCAGGTTGTCAACATCCTCGTCCTGGACGATCGCGAAGATCAGCTTCATCTCGCCTGCCTCTGCTTTCCGCTTATACCGGTAGCGGGGAGTATAGCGTAACGTCGGCGCAGAGTGCTGAGTTGGGGCACAGAAATTGGAGCACTTGTCCTTGCCACACGGCGTGGGTAATGGCTTGCCCGGCCGGTCTTCAGCGCGGGCAAGCCGTCGATGCGTGCGGGTGTAGTGACGTCGGGCTACTGCTTGAGGCTGAACGGTGGGTACTGGTCAGTGACGAGCGCGATCGCGTAGCCGACAACGCGGTTGTGCCAGCGTAGGACGCCGACGACGAAGTCGAACAGCCCGCGGGGGTAACGACCGGTGATCAGGATCGCGAACCAGGCGATCTGCACAGCGAGCACGACGCCGACCATCAACCATGTCAGCACGAAGTAGTGAGGGATGGCCAGGAACCATTTGTAGAGCGGCGCCCAACGGCTCAGATCGTTCTTTACGTCAGGGTAGCTCATCTCCAGATGGACTCCCTGCTCCTCATCGGTCGATGGGTACTCATCGTTGAGAAGCGCCAGATAGGCGATCGCGCGATTCGAGAAGCGCAGCAGATGCAGGTTGAATTCGTACCACCAACGCGGATATTTCTGACGAATGACGATCATGAGCAGAATCGGCACGACCAGTAGCCCTCCCGCGCCGATCATGATGGTGGATTTCTGGCCGAACAGCCCGAGGATAACGAAGATCGGGATTGCCAGGAGGATGCGGAATGCCGTCGTGAGCCGATTCATTGGCCGATCGGGGTAGTCAACCGTAAAGGTCACCGGATACTTGGTCGCTGCGTCTGTTGCCATGCGGATTCCTCTCGTACGTTGCTGTATCGATAGCGGATCGAGACTGCGTCAGACGATGGGCTGGGGTTCCTCGAGGGCGGTCAGCGCAGCGGCAGAAGTTAATGCAGGTGTGTTGAAGCCCTTGGCGACCAGCCAGACGCCGAGGCCAAATTCCCAGACCGCGATCGGCAGGGTGGCGATCGCGGTCACTACGGATACCTGGTCCCAGAGGCCGAATAGCGAGCCGACGTTGGATGTGACGAGCATGACTGCCCCGACCAAGCCGAGCGTGGGCAGAGCCCGTGGCACAAGGCGCGTGCGGTACAGGATCGTGCCCAGCAACACGGCGTTCACTGCCGGTATCAGGCCCTGGCTGATGCGGAACATCGAGTCGTAAAAGGCGACGAGCGCCTGACCCATCACCACGGCATCGGCCGTGGCGCCGTCCTGGCGCATGGCGGCGATCGACAGCAGGCTCGCGACGCCGACGAATATGCCGGCGGCTTCGAGTGTCCGCGAGGCGACGAGACCCAACGCCATTCCTTCGTGCTGCCGCTTGATCACCGGATATAGCGCCACAGCGGTGCCAATGCCAGCGAGGGCTACGATGATCTCCAGGATTCCGCCAACGATCAATGCAGTGTCTGGGCCAGATCCGATGATGTAGTTCGCTTCATGCACCGAACCGTAGAGCGCAAGTGTCGGGATGGAGACAAAGGTGAGCAGATAAAACAAGCCGGCGATCAATGCGGTCTTCTGTAATGAATCCATCGAGGTTCGTTGTGTTGGCGTCGTTTGACTGGTGGCTGTCATGTTGATTCCCTTCATGTGTGAATGAATGCGAGACTCGCGTCATGTCTGGAGCAGGATGTGGAGCGCGACCGATTTACGCGTGGGCGGTCTGCCGCGAGACGTCTGGCTCAGCGTGTCCTCGAATGTAGTGAGCGAATGCGTATTTCCATGGCATGGCGACGATCGGCAGCACAACGAGCAGGAACACATATGTCAGGTGTTCGGCCCTGGGCGCGTCCGCCAACTGGTTGGTCGACCACAGTGGGTAGGCCACCACGATCAGCCACAACACCTTGTAGATGATCTCAAGCATCACCAGGGGCAGCATTCGAAGGGGCCGGAAGATCCCCAACAGCGCCAATATCGAGAACGATGCCCAGACGCACCATGCCACCGCCTGATCGGGGTCCCACGGGACCTGATGCGTCAGAACCTCGGTCCAGGCGTCTCTTCCCAGAAAGAGGAACATCAGGATGAAGAGCAACCTCAGCAGGTAGATGTTGATTCGGTGGACTCCCTCGTGGTGCGTGGTGTTCGGGCTAGCTACGCGCCAGACACTGAGTAGCATGCGGATGTGCCCTTTCTTCTTGTGCTTGATGCGATGTCTAGTCGGGTGTGACGCGATTGACCGAGATCAACGGCAATCCCAGATCACCTACTTTCCGCAGTAATCCATGCAATGCGGCCTGGTCGGCTACCGGTCCGCAGATGACGGTCGTCCCGTCGCTCTCGTGGACAAGACATAAACCGTCAAACCAATCGGCCCACCGTTCGTCGAGGTGCCCCGTGACGCGGATTTCATACCGCCCGGGCGTGTGCTCGTGATCGCCGTTGGGCGAACCATCTGATGGATTCATCGTGCTCCCTTCGCGTATCGCGGACGTTCATGGTCTGATCAGAACGTAGGCGACAGAAGGGTGAGCACACATCACCACCTGTGGTGATTGATGTGGTGATTTTTCGGAGCGGCGGTTGTGGAGAGAAGCGGTTGTAGACGCTAGCCCAAGTGCCGGCGAGGTCTCGACAGCAGCCGGAGGTCATCGGCACGACGCACGGCAGCCCGGCGGTTGTTCACACCGAGCTTGCTATAGATGCTTTTTGTATGGGTTCGCATGGTGTTGAGCGAGATCATGAGCTCGTTGGCGATCTCGGGTCCGTCGAGATCGGTTGCGAGCATGCGAAGCACGTCGAGCTCGCGTTCGCTCAATGGCTCGGCCAGTGCCTGCCTCGTGGCTGTGCCATCCCCGGATGTGCCGAACGCGGCAGCCAGCTGGCGGGCATACGCGGAGGTCGCGCCGGTCTTATCAGCCGCGCCAAGCAGCGTCGCCATCGGCGGCCCCTCATCAACGAAGATCCTGATGTAGCCTTCCGGTTCGGCCAGTGCCAGCGCACGTTCCAACGACCTGAGCGCCGCTGCGCGGTTGCCGTGTGCCTGATGGGCGAGTGTCTGGAGCAGCAGGATTTCGATGACGCTACCCCGCCTTTCGCCAGTATCAGCGGCTAGCAAGAGGCGGCCAAGGAAGTCCATGACGGCTTCGCGCTCTGAGTGTGCGTGGCTGCTCGTCTCTTGGGCGAGCATCACTCTGGCCAGAGTGATGTGCTCGAATTCGCGCAAATAGGTCGGGCTGTTCTCGATGCTGAGACCCTGCGTGCGTGCCCAGCCAAGCGCTTCGTCCAGCTTCCCCTGGGCAACCCACATGCGCGCTCGCAGCGCCGCGATGGGACGAACGTTGGGGATGAAGTCATCAATGTAGTGACGGTCCGCCTCATCGAGCCAGGCGAGGGCTCCGTCCAGATCGTCGTGTGCGCTCCTGATCCGTGCCATCGCGACGCACCAGCGCGATCGGTCGTGTGGGACTCCTGAGCCAACAGCAAGATCCTCGGCGCGCTGCAAATGCTGGAGAGCCGCTGGGAGATCGTTGCGCTCGCGGTCCAACTCCGACAGGCTCACGAACAGATCGGCCGTCCCATACAGGCGTGGCTCTTCCTGCGGCGAGGCGCGTCGTACCGCTTGTTCCAGGATGCGCGTCGCGTCGCGCAGGTGGCCCTGCGCCAAGCTGATGGATGCCAGTGTGACCGCGCCAGTGATCATGTCGGAGAGATGTCCGGCGCGCTCCAAGCTGGCCATGCCGGCTGCATAGTGCCGGTGGGCGGCAGCGAGGTCGCCAATCGTCCACGACGCGAGCCCCAGCAACGCTGCCGCTGCACCATGTCGCAGATAGTCGTCCGGCTGGATGTAGTTGAGCGCCAGGCTGGCAAACTCCGCGGTTGCCCGACTATCCCCACGTATCTGAGCGAGAGCGGCGCGGTAGATGGCGATCGTGCCGGGCAGTTGGTCAAACTCCTCTTCGTTCACGACCACCATGTCGACAGCGGGGCTGTCCAGCCAGCGTTCGGCGTCCCGTAGCCTGGGCTCGACTCCGTCGAGCTCGCCTGCGGATAATAGTGCCCACGCGTACGACACGCTCAGCACGGGTCGTTGACGGACCAGATCGTCAGGCAGATCCTTCAGCCAACCGAGCAACGAGACACCCAGCCGTCTACGGCGCAGCGCGGGCAATGCGCGTTCGATCAGGTCCGCGTCGCGCTCATAATCACCGGCTGCCAAAGCGTGGCGAATCGCATCAGGAAGTGCGCCATATCGCCCGTGCCACTCGCTCGCGCGTCTATGGAGTGCCGCGACCTGTCCGGGCTGCTCCGCCTGCAGATGTGCGCGCAGCACGTCGGCAAACAGATGGTGATAGCGATACCATCGACGTTGGTCATCTAGCGCTACGACGAAGAAGTTGCCGTGCTCCAGCGATTCCAGCATGGCCTGACCGTTCGTCTGGCCGGTGACCGCGTCGCATAGCGGGCCATGCAATCGGTCGAGGATGGCAGTCTGCAGCAGAAATGTGCGGGTCGATGCGGGCTGGCGTTGCAGAACCTCGTCGACGAGATAGTCCGCGATGTAGCGGTGGTTGCCAGCGAACGCTCGAACGAATCCGGAGGCGTCGTGATTGCCCTGAAGGGATAGTGCTGCGAGCTGCAGGCCGGCTATCCAGCCTTCGGTTCGCGCTTCAAGTGTCGCGATGTCTGCCGGGGCGAGGCTGAGTCCCATCATCTGATTGAGGAATTCTGTGGCCTCGACGAGCGCAAAATGCAGATCGCTCGCTCGCAACTCGACCATCTGCCCCCGTGCGCGAAACCGGGCCAGCGGCAGTGGTGGATCCTGGCGGGTCGCGATGACCAGATGCATCTGCGCGGGCAGGTGCTCGATCAGAAAGGCAATAGCGCGGTTCACAGTCTCGGCATCGATCACATGGTAGTCATCGAGAACGAGTACGAACGGATCAGGGGCGTTGCCGATGTCGTTGAGCAGCGCGGTGAGGAGCGTCTCCATTGGGGGCGGCTGTGGAGAGTGGAGCGAGCTCAGGACTGACGCACCGGTAGTCGGCGCGACGGTCTCCAGGGCGGCAACGAGGTACGACAGGAATCGAACTGGGTCGTTATCACCGTCGTCGAGCGACAGCCACGCAGTCGGGCGTCCGTTACTGCTAGTCCACTCCCCGAGCAATGTGGTCTTGCCTGACCCAGCCGAGGCCGAGATGAGGGTCAGCTTGCAGCCCAGCCCCGCATTCAGACGGTCGAGCAGACGTGGACGCACCACCCGATGCTGCCGCGCCTGCGGCATGAAAAGCTTGGTTCTCAGGAGCGGGAGCGGGGTCTCTAGTGTCACGCGTGCGGCTCCAGATGATTGCAGTTTTGATTGTCGACCGCATGAACATCGTACTCTGGCGAGTCAAGTGGTATGGCGTTGGCCGATAGTTACACATCCCCTTTTGGGATGTTCGACCATCTGCGAGAAGCGTGGGAGAACGACGCGCGCCTCCAACACGAATGGCTCTGCCGCACGTGGCCGGGACAGAGCCGTTCGCGCTGTGTCGCTAAATCATCACAAGCTGCTAGCCGGCGGCGCTGGCCAGGCTGGTGACGGCGTGCGGCGCGCTGATCAGCGCGATCTCCAGCACCTCGTCCATGTGGCTCACCAGCCGCACCGGCAGGACGTCGCGGACGGTCTCGGGCAGCTCGACCAGGTCCTTCTCGTTGCGGGCCGGGGCGATCATCGTCGTGATCCCGCCGCGGTGGGCGGCCAGGACCTTCTCGCGCAGGCCGCCGATCGGCAGCACCTTGCCGCGGAGGGTGATCTCGCCGGTCATCGCGACGTCCTTGCGGACCCGGATGCCGGTGATCGCAGAGATGAGCGCGGTGGCCATCGTCACGCCAGCCGAAGGACCGTCCTTCGGGATCGCGCCGGCCGGGACGTGGATGTGGATGGTGTGCGTGTCGAAGTAGCCCTCGGGGATGCCGAGCGCGTCGGCGCGCGAGCGGGCGTAGGAGATCGCGGCGCGGGCCGACTCCTGCATCACGTCGCCCAGCTGGCCGGTCAGGATCAGTTCCGCCTTGCCCTTGGTGATGCTCACCTCGACCGAGAGCAGATCGCCGCCGGCGCTAGTCACCGCCGTGCCGGTCGCGACGCCGACCTCGTCGTTCTCCTCGGCCAGCCCGTACTCGAAGCGCGGGATGCCGAGGTAGTTGGGCAGATCGACGGCCTCGACCGTCGTCAGCTCCGGCTCGTCCGTC
>MTKZ01022177.1_pt1 | contig 14960 bp, 11 predicted proteins | sample 1042781 | NCBI WGS metagenome assembly MTKZ01 (sample SAMN06212207, study PRJNA360539) | anaerobic digester metagenome | biome: Wastewater treatment plant; material: sludge; isolation source: anaerobic digester fed with sludge from wastewater treatment plant | place: Denmark: WWTP Viborg ...
GCATAGTCTCCACTCACATACCCATCTTCAATATGTTTTTTCAAATAGTTGGTATCCACTTCTCCCAGGTATCCGAATATATTAGCCGCAGCACTATAAGGATAAGAACGGATAGGTCGTTCCTGAATATAAAAACCACTTTGAAACCGCCAAAGGTTTTCCTGTATCCTCGCATACTTCTGCGGGGAAAGCGATGCTTCAAAAACCGAAGGGCGAAAAGATTTGTTTTTAATAATGGCATTGACAATTCGTTTCCGGTATTCTGCAGTATCAATCTCTAACAAGCGGCAGAAAAATACCGTATCAATACCCTTTGCCTGTGATGGAGTCACCATTAAATCATAGGTGAGAATATTTTTAAGAATTGCATTCCCTTTTCTGTCCAAAATGAGGCCCCTCGGGGGATAGATGGTTTTCCTGAGGATAGCATTTTCATCTGCCAACCGGCTAAATTTATCTGAAACAACCTGTAAATAAAACAACTGGATGATAATAACCACGAAAGCCAGCAAAAAGATAAGGCGGATGATACGGCTTCTTGATTGATTGAAAACAGACATATTTGGAAGTGCGGCGTCGGAAGTAAATAGTGAGGAATAATTACAATTATGCAATGTACGAATTACAAAAATCGGTTTCCAAATCTATTTATAAATAAAATTTGATTTGGGAAAATTTTCTGCTTTTCCGGATAGTATAAAAAACTTCTTACGCCGTATTTGTCCGGAACTTAAGTCTTCTGGGAAATAATAACTCGGCAGTGAAAATAAGCAACAGGCTTATACCGGTAGTAGCAATTACCTTAATGATAAAATCAAGAAAGCTTCCAACATCCAGCCATTCCAGGAAAACCATATAGCCATGATGCAGCAGGGTAAGAATAAATACATACACAGCATACGGCGTCCATTGCATGGCTTTGGGAGAAGGTTCCCGGTAGTTGAATTCTGATGAATCTTTTGGAGTAAGAATATTAATAACAAAAGGCCTTACATAGGCGACCAACAAACAGGCAGCGGCGTGGAGGCCGGGTGTCATCGTAAAATAGTCAAGGATCAGCCCGGTAAGAAACCCAATTATCAATAACCACATTCTTGAAACTGAAAATGGGAGCCAGAGAATGAAGAGGTAATAGATATAAGGAGTGATAAACCTGTGCAGGTGTGGAATCTTATTCAAGACATACACCTGTAAAAGGATAAAAGCTGCCAGCCGTAGTATGTTCCTTAAAAAATCACTCACCTGGGACTTTTTTTAACTTGCTCAATCTTTACTTTAGTTTCAGCATTCAACTTAACCTGTTCGTTGTAGTCCAGGTTTTCAATGACATGCACTTGTTGTAAATTGTAAAAATTAGCCGACGTTTTTACCTTCAGTAAATACATACCGTTAGCATTATCAAAATTAATTTCGGAGATAGTGCCCACCATATAGCCAGGTGGAAAATTGAACGAAACAGAACTGGTAAGGACGGTGTCACCCTTTTTCACTTCTGTGGTTTTTGGAATCCGTTTTAATATTAAAAAACGGGGATCATTTCCGTCCCACTCTGCAGTGCCAAAATCTCCGCTTCTTTTAAGCGAGGCGCTAACAGAATTTTGAATATGCAGCAGACTCATCACCTGGCTAAAATTGGCACTAACATTTACCACTATACCTGCCGCACTCCCATCGGAGCTAATAACGGCCATATTATCTTTTATTCCCTGGTTAGCCCCCCTGTTAATCTGGAAATAATTCTTTTTAGCATCCACAGTATTATATACAACAACAGCAGGTCGGGAAATATACCGGCGATACTTACCGGTTGTATCAGACATAACAGAATCCTCTACTACCTGAACGGTGGTATCCTTACTGGCAAAATTCCGGGGCAGTAAGTTCAGTAATGAATCATTAAGCCTGTTTAACCGTTGATTTTCTAATCGTAGAAAAAAATAATCTTCTACCCTGTTATACTGACTATTAATACGGCCGGTCATTTCGTTGGCAACTCCTAAAAATTTGGCCCGGTGAAACCGGTTGTAATTAAATAAAAACCATAATGCCACCCCCTGTAGTATAAGGAAAGTGAGGATCGTTCTGTAACGGCGAATGAAGAGGAATATGTTACGCATTGAAAGAAAAGCTTTGAGCTGCGAGCTATGAGTTGCGAGAAGACAAGGGCTCGAAACTCGCAACTGGAAACTCTGAGCAGTATTATCTCATTACAAAGGGATACCTGTCATAATTCTTCAGGGCTATACCCGTTCCCCGGACCACACTCTTGAGTGGATCATCAGCTATATGGACCGGCAATTTGATTTTATTAGCCAGTCTCTTATCCAGCCCTCTTAATAAGGCACCTCCCCCGGTAATATATAAACTCCGACGATAAATGTCTGCGGCTAACTCCGGTGGAGTTTGCTCCAATGCTTTCAGAATAGCTTCTTCAATTTTAAAAATACTTTTGTCCAGGGCCTNNCGGCAATTTCCTGGTAGCTGACCATTATTTGTTTGGGAATGCCTGTTACAAGGTCACGGCCATTTACCGGGAAGTCATCCGGTGGATTATCAATCTCTTTCATAGCCGCACCTACCTGTATTTTAATTTGTACGGATGTACGTTCGCCAATCAGTAAGCTATGATAACGGCGTAGTGCCTCCATAATATCAGCCGTAAATTCATCGCCAGCTATACGAATGGATTGGTCACAAACGATACCAGCTAATGCTATCACCGTAATACCAGTAGTACCACCACCGATATCAATAATCATGTTTCCTACTGGTTCTTCCACATCAATACCGATTCCCAATGCAGCGGCCATGGGCTCATGAATCAGGTATACCTCTTTGGCCCCAGCTTGTTCAGCACATTCCCGTACAGCTCTTTTCTCTACCTCTGTAATGGAGGACGGGATACAAATCATCATCCGCCAGCTTGGGGGGAATAATTTCTTCTTGGGATACACCAATTTAATCAGTTCCCGTATCATCAGCTCCGCTGCATTGAAATCAGCTATCACACCGTCTTTCAGGGGACGAACCGTACGGATACTTTCATGGGTTTTTTCATGCATCATCAAAGCCTTCTTTCCAACCGCCAACACTTCTTTAGGGTTATTGCGGTTCAGGGCAATAATGCTCGGTTCGTTCACTACTACTTCGTCGTTATGTATAATAAGGGTATTGGCGGTACCCAGGTCGATGGCTATTTCTTGTGTAAACCAGTTAAAAAGTCCCATTAATATTTTTTGGATTTACCTGCCTATCGGCAAACAGGTTGAGGGCAAAGGTGAAGGAAATAATTTGAATTATCAAAGCAAAACCTTACCAGATAAGNNGGTTTTTTTAAGCTTTTCTTTTTTAGAAATTGTGATAAAAGAAATTATACTGCCGTAAACCCCCTCCTGTTTCAGTAAATCCGCTAACGGCGGTTTAACATACGGTAGATGCCTTTTTTCTGGTTATAGACATAGAAATAAATTCGATTAACTTCATCCTATGCGAATTATTTCAAGAACAGTTTTGATTTTATCTGTTGTGAGTTTATTTGCAGATGTAGCAAGTGAGATGTTGTATCCTGTGATACCGGTTTATTTAAAAGAAATTGGTTTTTCTGTTTTTCTCATCGGGATACTGGAAGGGATTGTAAATTTTACTGCAGGCATTAGTAAAGGTTATTTTGGAAAATTAAGCGATGAAAAAGGTTTGCGATTACCATTTGTAAAACTTGGCTATCTGCTAAGTACAGTTTCTAAACCATTGATTGCAGTATTTACCTATCCCATCTGGATATTTTTTGTAAGAACAATTGACCGGTTGGGCAAAGGTGTCCGTACTGCTGCCAGAGATGCATTGCTTTCGCAAGAAGCAACCAAAGAAACAAAGGCAAGGGTTTTCGGTTTTCACCGCAGTATGGACACGGTTGGTGCAGCCATTGGACCGGTTATCGCATTACTATTTCTTTTTTTTTACCCCGGGCAATATCAAACACTTTTTTATCTGGCCTTTATTCCGGGCCTGCTTTCCATTCTATTTATCTTTTTATTAAAAGAAAAAAAACAACCTGTTTCAACATTGGGTAAAGGAAATTTTTTTTCTTTTTTCAAATACTGGAAAATAGCATCACCGGAATACAGGAAAGTTGTTGCAGGTTTATTATTATTTGCGTTGTTCAACAGCTCAGACATCTTCCTTCTGCTTATTACAAAAGAGACTATCGGCAATAACACTATTACTTTATTCAGCACCACATTCAATGCTGATACAATTACTATTGCAGCATATATATTTTACAACCTGGTCTATGCAGCTGCCTCGTATCCAATGGGTGTTTTAGCAGACAAGCTGAGTTATAAAAAAATAATTCTTTTTGGGTTAGCGTTATTTGCTATCGTTTATGGCGGATTTGCATTTAATCCTTCTGTGATGGGGATATTCATTCTTTTTTCCATCTATGGCATATATGCGGCCGCTACAGAAGGAGTAATAAAAGCATGGATTACCAATTTAGCTCACAAAGAAAATACAGCGACAGCAATCGGTTTTTATACGAGTTGCGAAAGTATTTGCACTTTATCTGCAAGCATATTGGCCGGTGCACTATGGACAAGTTGGGGCAGCACTTCTACTTTTATTGTCACCGCTGTCATTTCAATAATTGTTTTTATTTATTTATTACTCAAAATCAAGGGTAAATAAGTTTATTCAAAAACATTTAGCAAAAATTTATTTCTGGCATAATAATGGACAAGGATGGTTTATCATTTATTGTTCTATTAAATATTATAATATGAAAAAAATTTTTGTAGGGGTGTTTTCATTACTGGCTATCACCTTTACACAGGCTCAGAGTAAGAGTGCCAATAGTTCTTCTTATAAAACAGCTTTGGGAGTAAAAGTCTGGGATGGCGGTGGCATTTCTTTTAAACATTTTATAAGTAATAATAATGCCATTGAGCTGATTGGTTATTTCTGGAACAGGGGCACAAGAATAACAGGGTTATATGAGATCCACGGACCTATAAACGATGCCGGGGGTTTAAAATGGTATATCGGACCTGGAGCCCACGTAGGATTTTATAATACAAAATACGGAGACGGTGCATTTATTGGGTTGGATGGTGTACTTGGATTGGATTATAAATTTAAAAAAGCACCTATAAACATGTCATTAGACTGGCAGCCTTCTTTTGAATTCGGAGACAACAGAGGATTTGTTGGTAGCTGGGGTGGACTTGGTATCCGTTACACTTTTTAATAACGTTTCTCTATTTTTAAAAATGCCATGGTCTGAAAACCATGGCATTTTTCTTTTTCATACCTTGTTACAAATAGCTGCTATGAAAAAATATATTAGCCTCTTTACTATTAGTTTATTTTTTGTCACCATTGCATCAGCACAAGATGTAAGAAAAATTTCCGATGATTTTCAGAGGTTGATGAATGATCCAAAAAGTCCTTATGGCAAAAATAAAGTAGCCGGGAAATATTACGATATCCGTGGCTTTAAGATGTATTGCGAAGTGTATGGCACAGGAAAGCCTCTTTTAATTATCCATGGAAATGGCGGCTCCATTAACAACTTTGTTTACCAGATCCCGTATTTCAGCAAGAAATATAAAGTGATTGTTGCCGATAACCGGGCACATGGCAAATCAACAGATAAAGGTGATAGTCTTAGTTATGAAATGATGGCTGATGATTATGCTGCTTTGCTTGACACAATGAAAATAGATTCAGCCTATGTTATCGGATGGAGTGATGGAGGTATTAATGGTTTGCTATTATCCATCCGTCATCCCGAAAAAGTAAAAAAATTGGCCGTTACCGGTGCTAACCTGGTACCGGATACAACTGCTGTACCACAATTAATCTGGGATATGGTTCTTCCTGCGTTGACTGAATTAAAAAACAAACCCGATAAAAACGAACAGGAAAAAAATGCATTAAAGCTCTACAGACTATTAGCAGAGCAACCGCATATACCGCTAACAGATCTGCAAACGATAGCATGTCCCACTTTAGTTATCGGCGGCGATCATGATGTGATAAAAGAAGAGCATACTATGCTCATCTATAAGAATATCCCAAAATCATATTTATGGATTTTGCCCGGATCAGGACATAGCACTCCTGTAGTTTATAAGGACGATTTTAATAAAGTGGTAGACCGTTTCTTTAGTACCTCCTACAGAACATTTGATGGTGAGGGGAGATTCTTTTAAACCACAACAAAACCAAGTTCTTTTTCTATGTCTGGTGGAAGCAAGGGTAATTTTCTTCTTTCAATAAGAAAGCTGTTAAGTTGTGCAATCTCCCGGAAGATATAATGCTTGTCAGCGGCAGCTTTCAAGTAATCTTTTCCTGTACTCCCTCCTGTTCCAATTCTTGTTCCAATCATCCGGTGTACCATGTTCATATGGCGGTACCGCCATGAACTCAGTTGTTCATCTATTTCTAACAAGCAATTCAATAATTGAAACGGCAATTGTAACAACGGATAACCACGGTACAACATAATAAATAATGCGGCCCGGCAAGCAGCCGGAGATAAAGTACGATTAGCAGTTGACGAAGCATCTTCAAATATTTCTTCAAAGCCGGCTACATTATTTTTCTCTGCTTCGGCAAGACTGCCACGGTAAGTTTGTTTATAGTTTTCCCAAAAAGAACTATCTGCTCCTTCTTTAAGAAAAGGCATTCTTTCCAACCAGCCATTCAATAATTGTAATAAAGATTTTCCTCCTTCTGCCTTCTTGATAATATCTACATGTTCTTTTCTTAGCTGGGCTGTATAATATTCCTTACCGTGTCTATCTTCAAATTTCAGCCCCAGCTTAGCTTCCAGTTCCTTGAATTGCCAGCTTTGAAAACCTGAGGCAGGACGGAGCATATCCCTGAAGTCGAGAAAGTCCATTGGTGTCATTGTTTCCATGATATCTATCTGGTGAACCAGCACTCTTAATATAGTAACGCAGCGATTGAGACGGTGAACAACAGTTTGCAATTCCGGCGAATTATCATTCAATGCCGGTTTACTCATGATACCAACTATGGAATCTGCTTCGTGATGGAGTTGTTTAAACCACAGTTCATAGGCCTGGTGAATGATAATGAATAACACCTCATCATGTGCCGGCAAATTATGCTTATCACTTTCCGGGGATTGTGCCGCAAGAATTTTATCTAATTGCAGGTAGTCGTGATAATGAACATCAGTAGCCATGGCAAGTATTTGTGCAAATGTAATCTTCCTTCATAATACTTAAGGAAACTCGTACCCGATATCAGTACGGTAGTTCATTTCTGTAAAAGAAACTTTCCGCAGTTCATCTTTTGAAATTTCCACGGCATCGAAAACCGATTTACCATACGAGGTAATACAAAATACACGGCCACCGCTTGTTACTATTTTACCTTTTTCTTCAGTGGTCCCCATATGAAACAACATACTATCCGTTGGATTAATATCATCCAGCCCATTAATTATATGGCCTTTTTCATATTCACCAGGGTAGCCGCCACTTACTGCTACTACGGTACAGGCAGTTCTCGGGTCTGTTTCAATTTTTATTTTATCTAATTGCTGGGTGGCTACGGCAGCAAATAATTCAACCAGATCATTTTTTAATCTGGGTATTACAACTTCGGTCTCCGGATCACCCATGCGACAATTGTATTCAATCATATATGGTTCATCCTTTACGATCATAAATCCAAAAAAGATAAAGCCCCTGTATTCCAATCCCTCTTTTTGTAAACCATCCACTGTTGGTTTTATAACTTTTTCTTCAATTTTCTTCATCAACACTTTATCCGCAAAAGGCACAGGGCTTACGGCTCCCATACCACCTGTATTAGGCCCGGTATCTCCTTCCCCAATTCTTTTATAATCTTTTGCTTCTGGTAGTATCACATAGTTCTTACCGTCCATTAAAACGAAAACAGACATTTCAACACCCTGCAAAAATTGTTCTATTACTACTCTTTTACCAGCTTCGCCAAATTTTGCCCGCTGTATCATCAATTCAAATTCAGCAATTGCTTCCAGGTGATTTTCACAAATCACCACCCCTTTACCGGCAGCTAATCCATCGGCTTTCATTACAATAGGCAATGCATGATTTTTCAAATAACTTACCCCTTCCTGGTAATTTTCCAACGTAAATTCCTTGTAAGCAGCTGTTGGGATGTTATGACGCATCATAAAGGCTTTAGCAAATGCCTTGCTTCCTTCCAATTGGGCTCCGTTTTTTCCTGGACCAATAACATCTATATTTCTTAACGCCGGATTACTGATAATAAAATCAGTAACTCCTTTTACCAGTGGTTCTTCCGGTCCAACAATGACAAGATCAATTTTTTTATCAATACAAGTTTGTTTGATAGCGTCAAAATCGGTAACACTGAAAGGGAGGTTTGTACCGCATTTTGCAGTACCGGGATTGCCGGGAGCAATAAAGAGGCTTTCACAAAGGGGACTTTGAGTTAATTTCCAGGCAAAAGCATGTTCCCTGCCGCCTGAACCTAATAACAGGATTCGCATAATTGATTTAGTTGCCGGATTGTAATGCGTTGCGAATATCGGGTGTATCTATTAAAGAGGCCGGAAAAAATTTTTTGGTAGTTAAATTTATGTATTTTGGTTGCCTCTAAAGAAGGATTCTGATTTATCAATTAAAAAAATTTGTATGACTCAACCTGCAAATCTCGGCAAGCACCCAAAAGGTTTATATGTATTATTCTTTACAGAAATGTGGGAAAGGTTCGGTTATTACCTGATGGTGGGAATTCTGTTGCTGTTTCTCACAGACGGTTCGGGGAAAGGATTGCCGAGGGCAATGGGTACAGATGTAGTAGGTACTTTTATTGCACTCGTATATTTAACTCCTTTTATCGGTGGTTTGTTGGCTGATCGCTACCTCGGTTATATGAAATCTATTTTCATTCGGGGGTTCATTAATGGCCGCCGGCTACCTTACCATCGCCTTACCAGGTGAATACACTGCGTACATATCTATGGGATTGATCATTATCGGCAATGGTTTTTTCAAACCTAATATTTCTACTCTATTAGGTAACATGTATAACAGGGAAGACCTAAGACCCTTAAAAGATAATGCGTATAATATTTTTTATATGGGTATTAATATTGGCGCCTTCTTCTGCAATTTCATAGCAGCCATTCTTCGTAACCAGATCGGGTGGCAGGCTGCATTTTCAGCAGCGGGTATTGGATTAATAATTGGTATGATTGCATTAGCTTTTAGTTTAAAGCATGTAAAGGAATATGATGTAAAAAGGCCTATGCAGCCAGGGGATATGCCTACATCAAAAATATTGGGCTCAGTATTCGCACCAATGATCGTATTCGCTGCATTGGGATGGATAATTCCAGGAAATATTTTCGGCAGTGATTCGTCTGATGCTTTCATTCTTGCTTGTGTACCGGTAATCTTTTTCTATGTTACTCTCTGGAGAAAAGAAAAAGGGGAAGACAAAAAAGGTATCGGTGCATTACTATTTATATTCGCCGTTTCCATCATATTCTGGACAATTTATAACCAAAACTCAACCGGTTTAACGATTTGGGCAGAATCACATACAGATCGTTCTATTCCACAATTTATGGAAGGCCCTGCTGATGCCGTGTACACTTTGCAAAACCTGGAGACGAAGCCGCAGCAAGTAGACAGCATGGATAGTTATATGCGGGTGGTAACGGATGACTCAGGCCATGCTATAAAAACAATGGGACCCGATCCTTATTTTGCCAATATGCCCCAGGATCAATGGCCAGCTAATGGTGTAGCCAAAGTGGGCAATACTGAACTATTCCAATCCATTAACCCTTTCTTTATAGTTGCCTTTACCCCGCTGCTTATTTTATTTTTTGCATGGAGGGTGAAACGGGGAAAACCAATCAGTACCGCCAGTAAATTCGCCTGGGCCCTTGTCATAGCAGGCTTAAGTGCATTGGTAATGGTGTTTGCAGTAATGTCGGTACCAAGTATATACACACATAAGACTAGTTCGATGTGGCTATTCCTTACCTATGGCATTTTCACTGTTAGTGAGATTTGCTTAAGCCCTATTGGTTTATCTTTTGTATCGAAACTGGCACCGCAAAGGTTAACAGCTTTGATGATGGGAGGATGGTTTATTTCTACTTCTCTCGGCGGAAAAGTTGCCGGTGTAATGGCCAGCTCCTGGGATAGTATGCATGACAAAAGAATATTCTTCGGCGTAATTGCTGTTGCGGCCATCCTGGGTGGATTATTGATTTTCTCCCGTGTAAAATCATTGGACAAAATTGTAAAAGACAAAACAGGTTCCGCAGTATAATCAAATTAGTGATTAATAAAAAGGTGGCCGCATTGGTCACCTTTTTTATTTTCTCTACGGCCAATTTCATTATCTTGAATTTCTAAATTCTCTGATTATGTGGAAGAAACATCCGAAAGCTCTGCCATTCTTATTCTTCTCCGAAATGTGGGAACGATTTGGCTATTACCTGATGATTGGCATCTTTTTATTGTACTTAAAAAATGTTGAGCATGGGTTTGCAATGACGAATTCTGAAGCTTCCGATTTATATGGAACCTTTATAGCATTAGTTTTTCTAACACCTTTTATTGGAGGGCTATTAGCCGACCGCTATTTTGGTTACCGAAAATCTATTATTGCCGGCGGACTGATGATGGGAGCTGGCTATTGTTTAATGGCCGTTCACAGCTTACCGATACTTTACATTAGTATGGTGCTGGTCATAGTAGGTAATGGTTTTTTTAAACCCAATATTTCCACCCTTCTTGGGAATTTATATTCCACTCCTGAATATGTAAAACGAAAAGATGAAGGCTATAACATCTTTTACATGGGTATTAATATTGGCGCATTTATTTGCAATTTTATTAGTGCCGCCATCATCATTGTTTGGGGTTGGAAGTACGCCTTTGTGGCAGCGGGGATTGGTATGTTTGTCGGTGTGCTTATTTTTATTTCTGGTACAAAACATTACAAGTCTGGCGATGTAAAAAAGCCCATGAACAAAGAAGACATGTCCTTCTTAAGAATTGTTCTTACTATTTTACTACCATCGGTTATTGCTGGAGTTGTAGGTTGGTTACTAAAAGGAACAGCCAGTCCTTCTAATCCTAATAGTTCAATTTTTGGTTCCGACTCTACTGATGCATTCATCTTTGCCTGTATTCCTGTAATCTATTTTTATTCTTCTTTATATTTCAGAGCCGAAAAATCGGAGAAGCGTCCTATTGGTGCATTGCTGGCAATATTTGCATCCGTAGTTATGTTTTGGGCCGTATTCAAACAAAATGGTACAGCACTAACTATCTGGGCCGACAATTATACAGACCGGCAAGTACACGGAGCTACGGGTGATATTTTCAGAGCATTGAAACAGGCGGATGACATTACCTATAAAAAAGATACAGTGAACATGTACGACGGAATGTTCAGGCTTCAGAAAGATGCAACTGGAAAAGTAATTAAAGAATATAATTACCCGGTTTACTTTAAAAATGTAAAGCCTGAAAATCTTCCGGTTGATGGAGAAAAAGCAACACTGTGGTCTACACCAATCAGCCAATCAATCAATCCTTTCTGGGTAATTATATTAACTCCGTTAATTGTGGCCTTCTTCTCTTTTTTAAGAAGAAAAAATAAAGAGCCTTCAACGGCTACAAAAATTGCATTTGGTTTATTCATTTCTGCATTATCAGTACTGGTAATGATAGCTGCCGTTGCTGTATCGGGTAATGGTGCTGAAAAAGCAAGTGTATGGTGGTTAATGGGTACATATGGTGTTGTTACTATTGGCGAATTATTATTAAGTCCGATGGGTCTATCACTTGTTTCCAAATTAAGCCCAGTCAGATTAACCTCGTTAATGATGGGTGGATGGTTTTTGGCCACTTCCATCGGCAATAAATTATCCGGCATTTTAGCTACTATGTGGGATGGGTATGAAAATAAGGCTCATTTCTTCTGGGTAAATTTTGCGTTGCTGATGATCGCAACGATTATCATTTTCTCCATGCTGAAATGGCTAAACAAAATAATGAAAGAGAAAGGGGTGAGTTAAAAAACTCTTGTCTAATTTTAAAGGTGACGAAAACTATTCGTCACCTTTTTTCATATCTTCCCATTAACAAAACACAATTGTTATGTCTGAAGAAACAAAGTTCAAACCTTTTGTGCCTGCTGAAACCAAGATGGCAGAGTTAACACTCAAATCAATTTTAACCGGCGCCCTATTCGGTATCATCTTTGGTGCTTCCACCGTATATCTTGCATTAAAGGCCGGGTTAACCGTTTCTGCATCTATTCCCATTGCAGTTTTAGCTATTACACTGGGCCGAAGATTTTTGAAGACAACTATTCTGGAGAATAATATTATTCAAACAACAGGAAGTGCCGGAGAAAGTATAGCAGCTGGCGTTGTATTTACTTTACCGGGGTTTTTATTTTTAAGTAATCCTGATAGTGCCAATTTCTTTAATTATTTCACCATATTAATCCTTGCCATCTTCGGCGGCATCCTGGGGACACTGATGATGATTCCGCTTCGCCGTTCATTAATTGTACAGGAACATAATACGTTACCATACCCCGAAGGAACAGCTTGTGCTTCAGTATTAAAAGCCGGTGAGAAAGGAGGTGATTTTGCCAAAACCGCTTTCATGGGTTTAGGTTTTGCTTTCCTATATGCCATGCTGCAAAAAATATTTCATGTTATACATGAGGCTCCTTATTTTTTTACGAAGCAAACGAATAAAATTTTCCCATCAGCAAGAATAAGCAGTGAGATTACTCCCGAATACATGGGTGTTGGTTATATCATCGGACCAAAAATTGCAGGAGTATTAGTGGCAGGTGGCGTACTGAGTTGGTTTGTCTTTATTCCTTTGTTGGCAAGTTTATTAAATGATAACGGTGGCGCTATTGCAGCACAGTTGGCCAAACTGGGATACCTGAAAGATATAAGTACTGCTGGAGGGCCGGGTGGGTGGAATCCAGCCACCCAAGGTTTTGATGATTGGTCAGCCGCCATCTACCGGGCCTATATCAGGCAGATTGGTGCCGGTGCTGTTGCTGCTGGTGGTTTTATAACATTGATAAAAACTATTCCTACAATTATTTCTTCATTTAGAGGAAGTATCGGTTCACTCAAAAAGGGTGATGCTGCAGTAAAGAATGATGTACCAAGAACTGAAAAAGATCTTTCGATGAAAGTAGTGGGAATCGGCAGCCTTGTTCTGTTAGCAGTCATTGCGTTGATGCCGGGTACACTAATTCCGGGAGCCAATATCGGAAGCAAATTGTTATTAGGCTTATTAGTTATCATCTTCGGTGCTTTCTTTGTTACTGTATCATCAAGGATAGTTGGCATTATCGGTTCTTCCAATAATCCTATCAGTGGGATGACGATTGCGACTTTAATGGGAACCTGCTTGATTTTTATTGCTGTAAAATGGACGGGTCATGTATATGAGCCAATGGCTCTTGTTGTCGGTGGTATGATCTGCATTGCCGCTGCTAATGCCGGAGCAACATCACAGGATTTAAAAACCGGTTACCTCGTTGGAGCCACTCCAAAATATCAGCAGATAGCTTTGTTTGTAGGTGCTATTGTTTCTTCATTAGCAATTGGTGCTACTATAAAAATTCTTGATACTCCAACTGCTGCTATGGCCGCACAGGGCATTGAACATGCTATTGGTACAGATACTTATCCTGCACCACAGGGAACTTTGATGGCGACATTGATTAAAGGTATTCTTTCTTTTAATCTTGACTGGCAGTTTGTATTAGTAGGAGTATTTATTGCAATCGTAATGGAGCTTTGCGGAATAAAGGCATTGAGTTTTGCCATTGGTATTTATCTACCGCTGTCAACTACACTTCCCATTTTTATTGGCGGTGCCATCAGGGGCCTTGTTGAATGGAGGCAGAAAAAGAAAAATATCCAAATATCTGCCGAAGAAGAAGACTTAGGCAAGGGTAATTTATTTGCCACGGGTCTGGTAGCAGGTGGTGCATTGGCCGGAGTGCTGGTCGCTATTCTTTCTTCAATTCCAAGCATTAACAGCAGTCTTGGCAAAGTAAATGCTGAACATAGCCTGACACAGGGATTGGGAGGTGTCGGTTACAAATGGCTTGGTGTTGCATTCTTTGTATTAATGGGATATATACTATATAAAATTGCCACAAAGAAACCGAAGGAGATATAATTATTAAGGCCGACACCTTTTTGAAAAAGGTGTCGGCCTTCCTTAAATCTTTGTCTTACTTTAAATAAAATTCAGGTATTCATATTGCTTCGCCAGTATTTCCCTATCATTTGCTTTCAGCCACTTATTGAGTACTGTAGCATATACATTTTTAAAATCAACTTTGTATTTTAAATCTCCTTCATCCAGGTCCGCAAGATTGGGTAATTCATTGATCAGCCCTTTTTGTTTTAACCCTCCACTGATCAGAAACATATTGTTAGCGGTGCCATGATCAGTACCGTTGCTTGCATTTTGTGCTACCCTTCTTCCAAATTCTGAGAAGGTGAATAACATCACATCATCAAAGCGGTTATTCGCTTTCAAATCTTTTATAAATGCTTTTACCGCATCATTCATTTCCGTAAATAAACGCTGCTGCTGCGCTTCCTGGTTGATATGGGTGTCGAAACTCCCAAGTGATACATAATATACTTTGGTGTTGATCTCCGAAAAAATCAGCGAAGCGATCGTCTTCATACTGTTACCCAAATCCGATTTCGGGTACTCTGCTTTTGTCGGATGCATTTTGCTTTGCTGGAAAATATAATCTGCAGAAGATAATGTTTCAGCCATTGTCTTATATAAATAGTCGGCCGATTGTTCTCCAGCTTCCTGTTTATGATTCTTCATTACTTCTTTGAAGAATTTTTCATTGGCCGTCCCATATAAACGTTTGGG
>MTKZ01014909.1_pt1 | contig 14949 bp, 13 predicted proteins | sample 1042781 | NCBI WGS metagenome assembly MTKZ01 (sample SAMN06212207, study PRJNA360539) | anaerobic digester metagenome | biome: Wastewater treatment plant; material: sludge; isolation source: anaerobic digester fed with sludge from wastewater treatment plant | place: Denmark: WWTP Viborg ...
AACCTTCCCCGGATACCAGGAGGTAAAAAACTCATCTATACCAACATCTCAATGCCGCTTGTCTCTCTTTACAAACTTGGAGAACTGGGAAAAGCAGACCCTTTCTATGCAGGTCTGCATGAGATAGTTTCAGCAAACGACTATATATGGAATCCGGACGCAGAAAGATACCTTCTTGCTTACGGCCGGCCCATCTGATAACTTCCCGGATTAAAATCTTCCCTTTACTTCCGAGGCAAATTCCCTTGTGATGTAATTTTCATAGCTCATACAGACCTCACTGGCAAAATCAACTCCCAACCCGACAACCTCCGCCCAAAGGTCACCATCAGCAAGGTGTAAACGGTCTCTCTCCGTTCCCCTGAAATAAAGTGCTGCCATCATTCCCGCGTTGAAATTGTCGCCTGCGCCTATCGTGCTCACTGGTGTTATTCTTTTCACAGGAAACCTGCCGCTGAACTTCTCTGTCCTGACAAATACACCTTCAGCATTAGCCGTGTATACGAGGCATTTACAGTAAGGCCTGACTGCTTCCCATGCTTCATCGGCATTGGCTGCACCGAAGATGTTGCTGAAATCCTCATCCGATCCTCTCACCAGAACGGCCATCGACATGTTTTCCACGATAAGGGGCTTCAGGCGATCAAGCTCATGACGATGGGCGCTTCTGAAATTGGGATCATAGATCACCACTGCCCCGTTGTTGTACGACCTGCTTATGAAATCCCTGAAACCTGCCCTGATTTCATCGGTTATCGCATAGATCGATCCGCACAGCACAATGTCATTTCTTTGCGGCGAAGGAAATTCAATATCAAGCCTTTTCTCAGAATATTTCTCATAGAAGGTGTAAGCAGCATCATTTCTTTCGTTGAGAAAGGCCAGGGCAAGCTTTGTCTTGCCATCACGGTAATGATGAACAAAGGAATTGTCAACTCCGTTTTCGCCGAGAAAATCATCGATCAGTTTCCCGACATCGTCGTCGGCGTATTCGCTGATGAAATGAACCGGAAGACCGACCCTTCCCAGAGAAACAATGCTGTTGAGCATTGCTCCCCCCGGCTTCGCGGCCTGCGGCTGTCCGTTCTTGAAGATAATATCGAGCACTGTTTCTCCTATCGCGTAGATCTTTCTCATAATAATATATTTACTTAATAATTCCTGAAATCATTTTAAACACCCCCGTACCGGCAATCCTGGTAAGCTCAAACAGAATGCTCTCCGAAGTTGTAATAAGCGCACCCTCCTGCCGCATGCGTTCAACAGCAATCACCTTGTCGTTGGTGTTCCTTGAAGAAATACAATCCTCAACCACCACAGGCTGATATCCTTCTGCAATAAGGTCGATACAGGTCTGAAGCACACATACATGCGCTTCAATTCCAAAAAGTATAATGCTTTCCTTTCGCAAAGCCTCCAGCTGGTCCCTTACCAGTGGCTCATCCATACAACTGAACGATATCTTTTCAATATAGCTTATGCTGCCTGCCTTTTCTCTGACAGGCACTATGGTGGGCCCGAGACCTTTGGTATACTGCTGCGTGGCTATTATGGGGACGGATAATACTTTAAGCCCTTCAATAAGTCTCAGACAGGAAGCAAGCATCATATCGGCCCCGGACATATGGGGAAAGAGCTTCTCCTGAATGTCAACAAGCAACGCCGCCGTCTCTTCCTTTAAAATTCTCATATCCGCCGTGAATGGTAAGAATGTGAATATACAAATTTTAATTCCAGAATCGATAACCAATAGTGAAGTTAAATATGGCCTGGGCTGATATGAAGGCACTGCTGTCTGTCATACCACCTTCAAGGCGGAAAGTGATTCTGAAATAGTATATATTTGTCTTATACTAAAAGGCTGTTTATGAAAGCTATGATGCTTACGGGGATACGTTCCATGGAAATGAAGAAAGTTCCTGACCCTCAGATCATCAGACCAGATGATGTACTTATAAGGATCATTGTTCTGGGAATATGCGGTTCTGATATCCATTATTACAACAGAGGCAATATCGGTTCGCAGAAGGTGGTCTACCCTTTTACTGTGGGACACGAATGCGCCGGAATTGTCGTTGACACAGGTCCTGAAGTAAGGAGAGTCAGAAATGGAGATGTGATTGCCGTCGAACCTGCCATGTGGTGCGGAGAATGCGATCAGTGTCTCTCTGGCAGGCATCACACATGCAGAAGGTTAAGGTTCTTAGGATGTCCCGGACAGGCAGAAGGCGCTCTTTCAGAGTTTATTGTAATGCCTGAGAACAGCTGCTACAAGATCCCCGGTAACCTGACTGCCGACCACGGTGCAATATCCGAACCTCTTGCCATTGGTGTCTATTCTGTAAAAAAAGCAGGTTCGTTGAAAGGTCTGAATACAGCAATTCTAGGCTTCGGGCCGATTGGCATGAGTGTAATGCTGGCAGCAAAGGCAGATAATGCCGGAAGGATTTTCGTTACCGACAGGATAAATGAAAGGCTGGCCCTGGCTTCCCGGGAAAAGTCAGAGTATTCCGGTAATCCCCTGAGGCATGATATAGTTAGGGAGATCGCTGAAAAGGCTCCGGAAGGCCTTGATGTCGTTTTCGAATGCTGCGGACAGCAGGAAGCCGTCGATCAGGCTCTTGAGCTTCTGAAGCCTGGCGGAAAACTTATAATAGTTGGCATACCGGAATTTGACACCTGGTCACTTAGTGCAGACATAACGAGAAGACACGAGATCTCAGTCCAGTTCATTAGAAGACAGGTTGGCTGTGTCGATCCTTCGCTTGAAATGATGAGCGACGGCAGGATTGACGTTTCAGCCATGGTAACACATCGCTTCCCCTTTGAAAGGACCAGGGAGGCCTTCGACCTTGTGGCATCCTATGCCGACGGTGTTATGAAAGCAATGATAGATTTTTAAACCCCTTCCTCAATAAGAGCTTTGTACCTCAGCAAAGCCTCTATGAAATAGTAGTCGGCATAGGTAAGAGGAACATCAACCTCGCTCTTTGCCGGCAAAGATCCGACACTGTGCCTGAGAATGAAGTTCCCGTTTTCCCCCGGCTTAGCTATATATTGGGGTGAAGCCAGAGTCCGGATCTGCTTTTCGGCAACACCCAGATATTCCTTTTTCTTCTCTTCTTCAACATACCCGCTAAGTTCAATAAGGGCCGATGCCATAATTGACGCTGCTGATGCATCTCTTTTTGCCTCAGGTATTCCCGGTGCATCAAAATCCCAGTATGGAATCCTGTCTTCAGGCATGTTGGGATGCTTTATCAGATAGTCGGCAATCCTGACAGCCTGATCAAGATATCTGGTCAGACCAGTCTCCCTGTACATAACCGTGTAACCGTAAAGGCCCCAGCTCTGGCCCCTCGACCATGCAGATCCGTCAGCCGCACCCTGATGGGTTTGTTTCTTTTCAACCTTTCCGCTTATGGTGTCATACGATACTACATGCCAGGTGCTGTAGTCGGGCCTGAAATGATTGACTATCGTTGTATCCGAATGCCGGACTGCAATATTGTAAAACGACGAATCGCCTGATTCCCTGAAAGCCCACATCAGAAACTCAAGATTCATCATATTGTCTATTATTACAGGACACTGCCAGTTCCTGCTGCTTCCCCACGACTGGATGCAGCCTATGTTGTCCCTGAACCTTGTCGACAGTGAACCTGCACCTGTAAGAAGTACTTCCCTGTAACTGTTTTCGCCGGCAATCCTCAGTCCGTTACCGAAACTGCAGTAAAGCATAAAGCCGAGATCATGGGTCCCCCTGTTGTTTTTTTCCTTTTCTATGAGCGATGTAAAGCCGAAAGCCGCATCCCTGAACTTTTCGTCACCTGAATATTCATACAGATACCACAGACTGCCCGGGAAGAAACCACTCGTCCACCATCCGGTGTTTGATGTTATAAGAACTCCGGCGGTATCGATTGTCCTCGGCAGAAGACCCGGCTTTGACCTCATCTCTTCGATCATAAGTCCGTACTGCCTGAGCGAAAGATCAAGAGATCCTTCAATGACCTCTTCCATTGTCTTCTCCCTGGCACAGGAGACGCCCAGTAACAATGCAATAAACGTAAAACAAAACAGTCTGTAATTCATCATGGTTTAAGATTATTTGAATATAGAACGGGTTTTCTCAGATTTCTGATCCGTGAAAATAATAATCATTTATTTTCCCCAAGAAATAAGAGAAGGAAATGTAAATCAAATTTTGTTAAATTTATCTATTCAAACTTAAACCTATTGATCCATGAATAAAAAAATAGTGCTTCTCACGGCATTCGTTGCTTCCTGCATAATCGCAGGAGCCCAGAATGTAGGTTCTTCACCCGAATATGTTAAAGCCCTCACTTCCGAGTGGAAGGGGGAACGGTTTCCCGACGGAAGACCAAAAGTGCCCGATTCATTTCTCGAGAGGCTTAAGAACATTTCAATTGAAGAAGCATGGGGCGTACTTCGCAATAAGGGATATCATAACCAGTTTGAAAGCGACTGGCAGATAATAAATCCCGACGAACCGATGACAGGCCGTGTGGTTACTGCACAATATATGCCCCTCAGGCCTGATCTTGAGAAATATGTGAAGGAGAAGGGAAAGGCCGAAGGGAGAGCCCAGCAGGGAGGGACAAACTCCTGGCCTATCGATGTTCTTGTTGACGGTGACGTCTATGTGGCTGATAGCTATGGTAAAATTATCGACGGAACTCTTATTGGTGACAATCTTGGAAACTCGATCTTCGCAAAATCAAAAAGAGGAGTGGTTTTCAACGGTTCGGTCCGTGACCAGGAAGGACTGAGTGAAATAAAGGGATTCAATGGCTGGATCAAAGGCCAGGATCCTTCCTTTATAATGCAAATGAGCCTCGTCTCAATCAATGCGCCCATAAGGATAGGAAGGGCAATCGTGCTTCCTGGCGACGTGGTGCTGGCAAAAAAATACGGAGTGGTGTTTATTCCGGCACACCTGGTCGAAGAGCTTGTCATCACTTCTGAAGTTACCGCCCTCCGCGATGAGTTCGGCCACCTCCGCCTGAAGGAAGGAAAGTACAAACCCGGCGAGATCGACAGCCAGTGGAGCGAAGAGATAAGAAAAGACTTTATGAACTGGCTTGGCAACTATCCGGGAAAACTGCCCATGACTAAAACAGAGCTGGATAACTACTTTAAGGAGAGGAACTGGTGATTTGTGATTTGTGTTGGTTAATTGGTAATTATTGGCAGATGGTAAGTGAAAAAATCAATAAACAGAACATTTAAAATGAAGGATATTATTACTAAAATCAGGGAACAGAACCGGCAGAGGGAAATGACGGAAGCTGAAGCAATAAGATACGAGATCAATAACCAGGCAACCGACAGAAGCCGCAGGAACTTCCTTAAAAAAACGGCACTCGGCGGAATCGCCCTTGGCGGACTTTTGAATCTTTCCCTTGAAGACACGATTGCGCAGACAACTTCGAGGGTAAACAGGGCTTCCAGTCCTAGCGACCTGAAGATAACCGATATGAGAGTTGCCGTGGTAGGCAATGTCGGAAGAACGGCAATCATAAGGATAGACACCAACCAGGGTATCTATGGCCTTGGTGAGGTTAGGGACGGAGCCGACGAACGATACGCCCTGATGCTGAAAAGCAGGATACTGGGACTGAATCCGTGTAACGTTGAGATGATATTCAAGATAATAAGGCAGTACGGTTACCATGGAAGGCAGGGAGGCGGAGTTTGTGCTGTCGAAATGGCCCTCTGGGATCTGTGCGGAAAGGCATACGGCGTTCCGGCGTGGCAGCTCCTCGGAGGAAGATACCGCGACAAGGTCAGGCTGTATGCCGATACCCCGGGGGCAAACGACCCTGTCGCTTTCGCCGCGACGATGAAACGAAGAGTCGAGGAGCAGGGCTTTACATGGCTGAAGATGGATCTGGGAATACATGTTGTTGCAAAAGAAACCGACACTCTTGTAAACAACAAATTCTGGGGAGGAGCAACTGGCCAGTACGATCTCCGTGAATATATGGGATACGGAAATACCCTTCATCCTTTCACCCAGGTCCAGATTACCGACAAAGGGCTGGAAGGATTGGCTCAGTATGTCGAACAGGTAAGAAACGCAGTAGGCTATGAGATGCCTCTCTGCGCCGACCATTTCGGACATTTCGATATCAACAATTCAATTCGCTTCGGAAGGGCAATGGAAAAATACAGGCTTGCATGGCTCGAAGACATGGTACCATGGTTCTATACTGAACAGTGGAAAACAGTGTCGGATGCCCTCGAGACGCCAACATGCACCGGAGAAGATATCTATATGCTTAAAGGAGGCTTCAAACCCCTGCTTGATGCCCGTGCCGTTGACATCATACATCCCGACCTTGCAACTTCGGGAGGCCTTCTCGAGACAAAACGCATAGGCGATTATGCCGAGGAATGCGGAGTGGCTATGGCAATGCACATGGCAGGAACTCCTGTATGCTTCATGGCAAATGTCCACTGTGCAGCGGCAACCCAGAACTTTCTCTCGCTCGAGCATCACAGCGTCGACAGCCCATGGTGGGAAGGACTTGTCAGAATGACAGGCTCACAACCAATGATAACAAAGGGATTCGCCAATGTACCTCTCGATTCACCGGGACTTGGTATTGAACTCAACGAAGAGGAGGTGAAAAAACATCTGCATCCGCGGGCAAAAGGTTTCTTTGAACCTACCCCCGAATGGGATGACAAAAGATCACACGACCGCCTCTGGAGCTAGCGTATAACCCTGCCTGAAGCATCACCTTTCATAAGCTGCTCCACCTCTGCGGCTGAAACGAGATTAAAATCTCCATGGATGGTGTGCTTCAGGCATGATGCTGCCACTGCAAAGTTAAGAGCCTTCTGGTCATCGTCACTGTAAGTCAGCAAACCATAAATAAGACCTGCCATAAAGGAGTCGCCCCCTCCTACCCTGTCGACAATATGCGTTATCTGGTACACAGGTGCCTCGTAAAGTCGTAATCCGTCAAAGAGTACGCCCGACCAGGTATTGTGATCGGCACTTACTGATCCCCGCAGGGTTATTATAACCTTTCTTGCCCTGGGAAAGCGCTCGCTTAGCTGCCTGCAGACAGTCTCGTAATGCTCGCCCTTTACATTGCCGGCCGTTATGTCAGCTGTCAGCGATCTGATGCCGAAAACCTTCTCCGCATCCTCCTCGTTACCAAGGATTATATCGCATTCCTCCACAAGTGACGGCATTACTTCCGAAGCTTTCTTTCCCCAAAGCCAGAGATTCTTTCTGAAATTAAGATCACATGATACCGTAAGTCCCCTTTTCCTTGCTGTCTTAACAGCCTCAAGGCATACATCAGCCGCACCTTCTGAGATCGCGGGGGTTATCCCTGTCCAGTGAAACCATCCGGCATCAGCGAAAACGTTGTCCCAGTCGATCATCCCTTTCTCAATAGCAGCTGCCGACGAATGAGCCCTGTCGTACAAAACCTTGCTGGGCCTCGCCACTGATCCGGTTTCAAGGAAATAAATACCGAGCCTGTCTCCTCCCCTCAGTATATGCTTCGTCCCGACATTGTGCTTTCTCAGCTCCATAAGAACAGCTTCACCAAGATCATTCCGCGGAAGCCGGGTAATATACTCGGTTTCTATTCCGTAGTTGGCAAGCGATACCGCAACATTGGCCTCTCCTCCGCCGAACGAGGCGTTGAAAGATGCTGCCTGACTGAAGCGCTGATGCCCGGGCGTTGCAAGCCTGAGCATTATCTCTCCGAATGTGATGACCTTCATATTGTGAAATGTATTATTAATTTTACTATTTGTCCGTGATACTTAAAAAACACCTGTCCCTTTCCTGAATCAGGTCTGCCTTAAAATATTCTGTCAGCTCCTGGTTTCACTTTCCGGACTGCTTTCATCCTTTACGGGCTTCCCTCTCCACCAGTTGGCAAGGACAGATCCCGTAATGTTCATCAGGGGTCCGAAAATAGCCGGTGCCAGCCCTACTGTGGCAAGCTTTCCCATCTGGTTGGCAAGCCCCGAAGCAAGGCCGCCGTTCTGCATGCCTACCTCAAAAGCAATTGTACGGCGATCCTTTTCAGGCATCCTGAAAAGCCATGCGAGAGTATAACCCAGGGTATAACCCGAGAGATTATGAAGAATGCTTGTCACTACAAGAAGAGGGCCAACAGTTAGAAGGCTGTCACGGCCCGATGCTGTTATTACTGTAACAATAAGCGCTATGCCGACCATTGAAATAAGTGAAAGTATCTTTTCCATTAATTTCCCGTCGCTCCCGAATGCTCTTAAAAACATTACGCCTCCGGCCATTGGCAGGAAATAGAATACTGCCATCATTTTTGCAAACTGCACAAGAAACTGAGCCATTGTGGCATCCTTTGCCCTTACAAAGACCAGACCGGTAAGTATCATAATGAAAGGATAGGAAACTAGTTGTATAAATTTCGACTTTGTGCCTGCTTCCCTTTTCAGGAAGAGGTTGAAAATGAATCCCGCCACGATAGGCAGAATGATCATTTTAAGGATATCAAGCATCATGCTCCAGAAATCCACTTCGATGAACTGCCCTGCAAGGTTTTCCATAAGAAAAGGGGTAATGAAGGGAGAAAGAAGGGTCGTCACCGCGGCAAGTGTAACTGCAAGAGGGACATTAGCCCTTGCAAGGAATGACATAACATTGGAAGCCAGACCGCTGGGTACGCAACCTATCAGTATAATTCCGGCAGCTATCTCGGGGGGAAAACTGAATATGGCAGCGATGCCAAGGGCTATAAGAGGCATAAGGGTGAACTGGGATATTACGCCAATGATGACTCCCTTTGGCATCCTGATAATTCCTGCAAAATCGTTGAAGCTCATCTGCGATCCCATTCCGAACATTATAAGCTGGAGAAGAGGCGTTATAAGCCTGCTAAGCTTGAAATTGCCGACAGAGGTCAGATACTGGGGATAAAAAAGTGAAACCACAACCGCTGTGAATATCCAAAGGGTATACGAAAGACCTTTTACCTTCGGATAACCCCTGACACCGGTTGCAAGAGCAACAAACCCCGGGATCAGCAAAATGCTCGTAAGTGTTATGTTCCCTGAAAAATAGGATATAAGCGACCCGGCAATAAGAAGGGCCGACATTATCAGCAGATAAGCATAAATTCTGTTCTTCATCTTTTGAGTGATCATGCCTTTTGAGTTCATTTAGGCAAAACGGAAAGATCCCTGCGTATAGCTCCGCTTTGCATGATAAATAGTGGAGCGTAATTTAATAAACAATTGAAAAGAATGAGCTATATTCGGACTTATTTCATAATTGTGTAAGGATCTGTTTTTATGGGAAGAATTGTTGTCATTGGTAGTTCAAACACCGACATGGTGATAAAATCCAGAAAAATACCCTCACCCGGCGAGACTATCCTGGGTGGCACATTCCTTATGAATCCAGGTGGAAAGGGAGCAAACCAGGCTGTTGCTGCAGCAAGGCTTGAAGGAAATGTAACATTTGTTACAAAAACAGGAAACGACCTTTTCGGCGAACAGGCCCGGCATATCTTCGAATTCGAAAAAATCGACAGCAGGTTCATGGTTAAGGACCCGCGGAACCCTTCAGGAATTGCCCTGATAATGGTTGATCAGGAAGGGGAGAATTGCATAGCCGTAGCCCCGGGAGCAAACGGAACCCTTTCAGCATACGATGTTGCAGATGAAGTTTACGGCAAGGATCCTTCAGATGTCTTTCTCATGCAGCTTGAAATCCCAGTGAGTACTGTTGAGTTCATTGCCCAGAAAGTGTCTCAGAAAGGTAACCGGGTAATACTGAATCCTGCACCGGCGAAACAGCTCTCCGACGACCTCCTTGCATGCCTTTTTGCAATAACACCAAATGAAAATGAGGCTGAAATCCTTACCGGGGTGAAGGTCTCCGACAGCGAATCGGCATCAGTGGCGGCGGAAAAGCTGTTTGGAAAGGGAATAAGGAACGTTATAATAACCCTTGGCGGCTCGGGAGCATGGCTGAAGAACGAAAAGATATCAAAACAGATACCCGTTACTCCGGTGAGAGCGGTCGACACCACAGCAGCAGGTGATGTTTTCAACGGCGCCCTGGCAGTGGCTGTTTCCGAGGGAATGGACATGGAGAACGCAGTCACCTTTGCCAACAGGGCTGCATCAATTTCGGTTACGAGAATGGGAGCACAGGCTTCGGCACCCTACAGAAAAGAACTATAAACCCTCTGTCCGGGCCTTAACTGGCCTGAATGGGCAGAGAATAACATCCTTAACCTGAATTATTATGAAATATCTTGTCTTTTGTTTGCAGCTGTGCCTGTTTCTGACTGCCGCCTGCAGTGTTAAGAATGATCCGCCACCGGTTAAGATCATATTCGATACCGACCTTGGCCCCGATTACGATGATGTCGGAGCCCTGGCCATCCTCCACGCGATGGCCGACAGCGGAAAGGCTGAGATCCTTGCAACCATCTCATCCAACAAGCATGAACTCGTTGTCCCATCCATTGAGGTAATAAACACCTGGTTCGGAAGACCAGACCTGCCTGTCGGAGCGCCTGCAGGAGAAGGGGCAGTAATGGGATCCTCACAACATTGGGCCGATTCCATTACTGCAAGATATGAACACAGGACAAAAAGTACTTCCGAAGCTCCTGATGCAGTAAAAATATACAGGAAAATCCTTAGCGGGAGTCCCGAAAAAAGCGTTACCATCGTTACAGTGGGATTCCTTACCAACCTGAGCGACCTCCTTAAATCGCCTCCTGATGAAATAAGCACTCTCAGCGGCCGTGAGCTTATCGAGAGCAGGGTGTCGCGGCTTGTTTCCATGGCCGGCCATTTCCCTGCCGGCAGAGAATTCAACGTATTCATCGATTCGGCCGCATCCAAATACGCCTTTGAAAACTGGCCGGGAGAGATAATCTTCACCGGATTTGAGATCGGCAGGGAAATATTGACCGGCCTGAGGCTTATCAAGTCACCCGTACAGAACAGCCCGGTGAAGGATGTGTTCAGAATAAGCATTCCACTGTCGCAGGAAGACACCAACGGCCGGATGAGCTGGGATGAGACGGCAGTAATAATTGCCGTATACGGCACCGATGGTTTCTTCGACACAAAAAGGGGTACGATAACCGTCAGTGAGGATGGAAGCAATACCTGGAAGGATGACCCTGAAGGCTTACACAGGTACGTTATCCAGAAAATGCCTGTTGATGAGCTCACCAGGTTCATCGAGGACAGGATGATGCATATACCGGCAGGCAAAAAATGACAGGGCCGGATTCAATATAAGATCATCCCCGGAAAACCTGCCAGGCAATAAAACCAAGTAATAGTCATAAACCAAATCATGGTAAAATGAAAAAGAAGACAAATCTCCTGACCCTTCTGTTTCTGCTTCTGTATTCAGTCTCCTGCACCTCTAATCATGGTGATCACCTCACCATCAGCAGCGATGAACTTCAGGATAAAATAGCAGGAGGATGGGCCGGGAAAATGATTGGGGTCTCCTATGGAGCCCCAACTGAATTCAGGGCACAGAACAGGATCTATGACAATCCCATCGACTGGAAACCCGAAGATGTAAGAGGCAGTATCTGGCAGGATGATATCTACGTCCAGCTCACCTTCCTTATGTCGATGGATAAATACGGGATCGATGCTCCGGCAAAACTTTACCAGGAGATGCTTGCGACGGCAGGATACCCCCTCTGGCATGCAAATATGCAGGCCAGGAAAAATTACTACGACAGTATTTTCGCCCCACTCTCGGGAAGTCCTGAATATAATATTCATGCCGACGATATCGACTTTCAGATAGAAGCCGACTACATAGGGTTCATGTGTCCCGGAATGCCTGCAACTGCCTCGAAGCTGGCAGACAGGACAGGCCGTATAATGAACTATGGCGACGGCCTGTATGGAGGGATCTTCGTGGCGGCACTGTACTCAGAAGCTTTTCATGAAAAAAATATCCGGACAATAGTGGAAAAAGCTCTTGAATCCATCCCTTCCGAAAGCGATTATCACAAAATTATAGCCGATGTAATAAAGCTCTACGATCATTACCCTTCTGACTGGCGTGCATCATGGAACGAGCTTCAGGAAAAATGGGGAGAAGTCGATATTTGCGGTGCAGGTTCTCCTTTCAATATCGACGCCAAATTAAATGGCGCCTATATAGTTATGGGACTCCTTTATGGTGAAGGCGATCCCATGAAAACCCTCGAGATATCGACGCGCTGCGGTCAGGATTCCGATTGCAATCCTTCAAACGCCCTCGCAGTACTTGGAGTTATGAACGGATTCAGCGGACTTCCTCAGGAAATGCAGGATGCAGTTAAAGCCATCGGCGACTCAACCTTCATTAATACGACTTATTCATTCAACTCGGCGGTGACCGGCACCTATAACCATGCTGTCGCTCTTATTACAAAAGCAGGAGGAAAAATAAAGGGAGACAGGATCGCAATAAAAAGAGAGGATCCTTTTTCACCTGAGCTTGAAGTATCCTTTCCCGACCTGGTATTTGACCGTAGTGTGTCAGTCTTTGAGAAGGAACAGTGGAAACTGAAAGGGAAGTGGAAAACTTATATGGTTAAGTCCGGAAGCGAAGGTAATGAAAGGGAGCAGTCGGTATATTCTGACAACGCTGGCGATGAACTGGCTTTCACTTTCACAGGGACGGGTATCTCACTTGAAGGAAACTGGTACCGCGATGGCGGAAAAGCTGATGTCCTGGTCGACGGAGCGCTCCACAGGACAATAGATACCTACTACGATTTTGCAGGCCAGCAGCGCACCGAAAGCATCTGGCACGTCACCGGCCTTGATCCGGGAGAACATACCATAAGGCTTATCGTAAAAGGCGAAAAGAGACCCGAAGCTGCCGGATCGAGAGTATATGTTTCCTCGGCCACCATCTTCAGAACGGAGAAGAAAAAGAACGAAACGCACAAATTCTCTTTTGAATAAAATATAACACCGGGTAAGACCAGGCAGTTTCACCCGGCGAAAACGGACATAAATCCGTTTCGCCGGAATATGAGGGTTAAGATTAAATCCTTTCGTGAAGGGCAATGTATTCCTTCTGCCCGTAAACATTCTTAAAGGCCGGACGTATGATCCTCTTGGCTGAAAAGGTAAGCTCCTCAATCCTGTGAGTACACCATCCCGAGACTCTCGCGATGGCAAAAAGGGGCGTGTAAAGTTCCTTTGCAATCTCAAGGCATGAATAGACAAATCCTGAGTAGAAATCAACATTGATGCAGAGGACCTTTGTCGATTTGTCCCCCTTGAATTCCCTGAAAGCCTCAGGACTGATCCTCTCAACAAGGGAATAAAGTTCAAACTCATCAAGCCTTCCCTTTTCAATGGCAAGCTCCCTTGCCTTCGCCTTCAGTATCCCGGCCCTGGGATCGGAAATAGTATAAACGGCATGCCCGATGCCATAAATTTTTCCTGAGAAATCATTGGCCTCCTTCCTGAGGATCTTAATAAGATAAGCTTTTACCTCTTCTTCATCGGTCCAGTCGCTGACATTGGCCTTTATATTCTCCATCATTTCCAGAACCCTTACATTTGCTCCGCCGTGGAGCGGACCCTTCAGCGAACCTATCGCAGAAGTCACCGATGAATAGATGTCTGTCTCAGAGGAACTGGTAACCCTCATTGTGAATGTTGAATTGTTTCCGCCTCCGTGTTCGGCATGAAGCACGAGCATCAGATCGAGAAGATCCGACTCAAGCCTTGAATAACCCTTGTTATCGCCTTTTATAAGGTAGAGGAAGTTTTCAGCAGGACTCAGATTAGGCTGCGGGTGGCGGATGGAAAGAGTCTTTCCCTTGTACAGATGCCTCATGGCCTGATAGGAATAGGCTACTATCGTGGGGAATTTAGCTATGATATTTAGCGACTGCCTGATCATATTGTCGAGCGATATGTCGTCGGGTTTCTTGTCAAGAATATATAGCCCGAGAACCGATCTGGCAAGAATGTTAAGAACATCCTTTCCCTTCATCGACAGGATCATATCCTTGACAAAACCGTCGGGAAGCGGCCTCAGCGAACCCATGTGGGCCGAAAACTCCTTCAGTTCATCCCTTGACGGCAGATGCCCGGTAAGGAGAAGGAAAACCGTCTCATCAAAACCATGCCTGTTTTCTCTCTGAAACCCGGCAGTTATTTCTTCGATATCAATACCCCTGTAAAACAGCTTGCCGGGGATGGCCACCACTTTACCATCCTCTTTCTTGTAGCCTACAACATCCCCGATATTGGTCAGACCTACAAGAACGCCGGTGCCGTCTGCATTACGGAGACCTCTTTTGACATCAAAAGTTTCAAAAAGGGAGTTTTCAATCTGACAAGCCTGCCGGACAGAAATTTCGAGCTTTGAGATGATACTGTTGCCTTTCATGACATGGTTTTTTATAGTTAGTAAAAATCACATACCGGAAATAATAAAATCAGCGAATTCAGATGTTTTCACCAGAGTCGCATTCTCCATAAGACGATGAAAATCATATGTCACATATTTGTCTGATATACTCTTTTCAATTCCCCTGTAGATATACCCGGCAGCTTCAGACCACCCCATATACTCAAACATGAGAGCGCCGGAAAGGATCACTGACCCCGGATTTACCTTATCCTGCCCGGCGTATTTGGGAGCTGTGCCATGAGTGGCTTCAAAAACAGCATGACCGCTTTCGTAGTTTATGTTCGCTCCCGGTGCAATCCCTATTCCTCCCACAATAGCAGCAAGGGCATCCGATATATAGTCGCCGTTTAGGTTCAGAGTGGCAATAACTGAATATTCCGCCGGCCTGGTTAATATTTGCTGGAGAAAGGCATCGGCGATGACATCCTTTATGATAACCTTTCCCTCCGCAATGGCTTCCTTAAGACATTCTTCCGCGACGTCAGTTCCCTCTT
>MTKZ01126023.1_pt1 | contig 14916 bp, 12 predicted proteins | sample 1042781 | NCBI WGS metagenome assembly MTKZ01 (sample SAMN06212207, study PRJNA360539) | anaerobic digester metagenome | biome: Wastewater treatment plant; material: sludge; isolation source: anaerobic digester fed with sludge from wastewater treatment plant | place: Denmark: WWTP Viborg ...
GATGTAGTCGACGCCGCCAGCGGCGAACCCCTCGACCTTGTCCACCGACTCATCCATGGCACTGACGAAAACCACCGGAATGGCCCGGCTCCGCACGTTGCCCTTCAGCCAGCGGCAAACCTCAAAGCCGTCCATGGCCGGCATGAGCACGTCCAGCAGAATGAGCTCGGGCGGGCTCGCCTCGACGGCCCGCAGCGCCGTGGGCCCGTCGGCGGCCGATCGGGTGCGGTGCCCGGCCTCGGACAGAATCTGTACGAGCACGCGCAGATTGGCCGTCAGATCGTCCACGACCAGGATGTCTCCGGCCGTACCACGGTCCTCATCGTTCATGCGACACCCCCAAACGCCCTCTACGCGTGCGCATCCACCCGGTCGATGATCCGGGCGAATTCAAACTCGTCCACCAGGGCACGCAGCTCGCGGGCCAGCTCGGCATCCGTGCCGGCGACCCCTTCCACGGTGGCCAGCAGGGCGTCCGGCCGCAATTCCGCCGCCGCCCCATCGCCGGCCTCTTGGACCTGGAACCCGACGTCGGACAGCATCCGCGTGACCTCGGCCAGCGCCTCCCGGAACACGTCCTCGTCCGCGCCGATCGACCGTGCGTACGTCAGCATGACTGCGTCATCCTGCGTCTCGTTGCGAACCTGGCCGATCAGCCAGTTTGCGATGTGCCGGTCACCCGCGTAAATGCTCGCCCCGCCCTCCCACAGCCCGCAACTCAAGCAGGGCTGCATGATCGGACCGTCCGGATTCGGCCGGCCCAGCACCGCGTCCGAACGCATGCAATTGGCCAGACTCCTCTCCGTCTTGCGGATCACGTCCTGGCACAACCGGCTGAAGTTGCTGGGCCGCGTCAGGGGATGACCGCCCGGGGCGGTGATGATGGAAGCCACACCCGTGGCCGCGGAAAACGCGTCTTGAATCCGCTGCATCTCATCCAGGTCGAGAATATCGCCGAAGGTGAAATCCGCGCTGCCCGACAATGCGTCGGTCGGCGCAGGAGGCACGTCAAGGCTCGCGTGCCTCGCTGGCTCCGGCGTCCCCTCCGGCAATTCCGGCGGCGCAGGACGGCAAACCGGCTCCATCCATGATGAGTCCGCGCGCGTCATCGGGGTCCTTCCGTGAATCCCAACCGTGCGAACAGGAACGGCGACAGGTCAGACATCTCCCGGGCACGCCGGGAGGGCGGGTCAAACGCGATGCCCGGATTCGCGCCGACGCCGCCAAGGGATTATGTCGGCTTGCTCCTGCGTTGACAAGCAGAAAACGCCAACGACAACCATGGAACGCTCGACATTGACGCTGCTGGTCCGGAGTGTTGTCGACTCTCTGGCGCAAGCACGGCCCGTCCGCTTCTGATTCGCTCGGCCATGATTGCAGCAGCGCTTCTGCACTGACCACGTATATGGAAGTCTTCCCTGCACGCGCATCGGACAAAGACCACGAGGTCACGCGGAAACGACAGCCCGATACCAGTATTGGTAGACGGTCCGATGGCGCGGCCGCACCATGCTCCCTGAGTGAATGACCCATCGTAATCGTGACGGGCTATCATTTTCCGTGCCACGGACAACGACGGAACGCCCCGGCCAATGAGCCCGCCACTCGCTCGTCCGAATCGGCTCCTGCGCCGCAGAACCGGTCACGCCGTCCGGTATCCGGGCATCGCGTTCCTCCGACCGCCAACCCGTCCTCGACGCCGCGCCGGTGCGCTCGCGTGGAAGTGTTTCAGTTCACACGGAGGAATCACGTGAGGGAAGCACAAGGGGAGAGGAATGAGAATTGCTACGAGCCGACGCGCGAGCTGATTCCGTCCCTGCGTCACTCCGTCCCTTCGTCCCCGCTTGCTCGCGTTTGTCCCGCGTCGGTTGCCTCCGAGCGAAGCAATCCTTTCACCGTGGCCGCGAACCGAGTCCGGTAGGTGTTCTCCAACTCGCGCAGGAGTGCTTCATTCGCCGAGACGAAGACCAGCCGCGTCACCGCCACCGTGCCCAGGTCGAGTGTCACCTGGTCGCNNAGCCAGACCGGCAGCCCCACCGTCACGGACGCCCTCTCGACCGGACGAATAACCGTGCCGCTGCGATCCACCGCGAAGTTGTCGTTGACCACGACGACTACCAGCGTGTCCAATCCTGCCAGCAACGTTCGAACCCACAGGCGCGGAGGCGCCTTCACGGGCACGGTGGCCGGATGGCTTCGCGTGATGACCGGCCCCGCCGTCCGCAACTCGGCGCCAAGCAGCCCGATCTCTTTCCAGAGAGCGGCGGCCTCCGGTCCCGATCCGCCCACGCCGTAGTAGTGGTCGTACGGCGCGTACCACCAATACGAGAATCCTCTCGCTCCCCCCGCCAGTGCATAGTACAGCTCGATTCGCTTTTCCGCAGGCGTGGCGAACCGGGNNCAATGGGCTCGGCGGCCGAGCGACAGACGACGGCCGCGCCATAGACGCACGTCGGCTTCACGAAATGGGCCAGCCACCCGGGCCGCTCGCCGTACACCATCGCCAGGTCCTCCTGGTAGTACGGATCGGTTGCCAGGACATCGGGGAGCTGCCCGTAGGCGTACCAGTTCTCGGGTTTGTACGTGTTGTCTATGTTGAGCAGATGCGGAGTGGTCGGGTCCCGCCGGCGGATGGAGTCGCCGTGCCGGACGAGCGCCTGAGCCAGGGTTCCCAGGCGCTGCGGCGCCGGCAGTTGACTGGCGAAGTAGTCGTTTGCGTCCGGCTCGTCCATCAGGAAGTAGTAGGCCGGCTTGCGGATATCGCCGGGTTCTTTCACCATCATTCGCATCCCGATCGCGACCAGAAATTCATGTCCGGCCTGGCTGTAGATGAATGGCCCCCAGTCGCCCCCCATGCCCATGTGGACGTTAATGTTGTGACGGCTCAGGTCCGTCAGGCAGATCTTCGCGTTCTCTTCGGGCGTGCGGCCGGCGTTGGTGTAGCCCCACATGCCGTAGACCAGCTCGTCCGCCCAGGCCCGGATGCCGGTCTGGGCCGTCGAACCGTCCGCATATTCCACCTGGAAGAAATGATACGTTCCGGCGGACAGCGGGCGGGCTGGCCGGATGACGATGGGCAGCATGTCGCTGTTGCCTCCCGGCCGCAGGGTCGTCTGTTGAGTGACGTCCGTGCCGTCGAGCCGGCAGCGGGTCGCGGGCGCGGGTTCCTGCCGTGGATTGCGAAGATAGAGTGTCACCTCGTCGAGCGCGGGCGAGAACGCCGCACCGGCAATCCGTGGATGCGATTTGCCCGTGTCCACGCGGGCTTCTGTCTTTGTCGTCCCCGTGCACACCTGGAGGGCAACGGCGGCGGCTCGCGGGTTTCGCCGCAGGCGGATGACGGCCTCGGCAAACCCTTTCGGCGGGATGGGCTGCGGGTCCACTTTCCACCAGACTGGTTCACCCGCCGCGATCAGGAGGTTTCGCTCCGCGTCGGTCAGGTCGGAGAAGTGAATGCTGGCCGCGTGAAACCCGCCGCGCCCTTCCTCCTTTGAAAACGCGATGCCCCGTGCCAGGCTGACGCCGTCCAGCGCCAGATCGGACACCTCCAGCGGCTGATCTGACGGATTTCGCAGGAACAGGTGCACATTGCCGCCAAGTGGGTTCTTCTCCTGGATGGACTGGAGGCTCTCGCCGGCTGCGTGCATTCGTGCCCACCCCTCGAGCCAGAGCGGAAGGAACTCCGGATACGGCCTGTCCACCCGGTACTCCGCTGCAACCACCTCGACGGCCGCCACCGGTTGCGCCCCGCCGGCCAACGCCAGCCCAACCAGCGTCAACACGAGAAACATCGCCACCCTCCTTTCCGCCGGGTCTCGAACGGCGCGACCCATGTACTCTACAGCGCTTCCTCATCTGTCTCGACTCCCAGGCCTTTCGGGAATTCCATTAACAGTCTTCCCGACTCGTTTCTAACGGGATTCATGTCTGTACCTGTGTGGGATCGCAGATAGAATTGTCGTTGCACCGCACACAAGCAGAAGGGAGACACTTGTGGCGAAGCGCCCGGTCAGCATTCTGTTGGCGTTCGTTGGCGCCACATTCGCGGGCGGCCAGTCTTCGGCCGCGGGAACGAAGCCCACAGGGACGCGCCCGGCGACCACAGGGCCCGCGACGCAGCCGGCCGGCCTCTCGCCTGTAACCTTCGTGGTGACCGACCGCGAAACCGGCAGGCCGGTGCCGGAGTTTTCGTACAACTTCTGGGTCGAGACCAAGGAAGGGGAGCTTAAGAAATGGGATGACACGTGGATTCCCATCCGGTCGGCCACGGGCACTATTCTCATCGACGCGCCGGAGTCATGCTCGATCAGCCTGGGAGTCCGGGCACGCGACTACTCCGAAGGATGGGACTATCCTGTCCACGACACCTACGTCGTCAGAAAGGACGACACGCAGCGTCGCTTTGAAGTCAGGCTTGGCCCCGGCACTACTGTTCGAGGCGTCGTTCGGGATGAGAAGACCGGTAACCCCATCGCAGGCTCCAGAGTATCACCAACAATCTTCATGCCACCCTTGTTTACGGCTGATCCTGATCGCTTTGTGACAAGCGACGAGAAGGGTCGTTTCGAATTGCACGGAGTGGACTTGGGCCTGGGAATCGCGGCGGAACATCCGGAATACCTTGAGACCCGTCTCGACTTTGACCCNNCCTGCATGGCACGGTGCGCGACCCGCAGGGCAAGCCCGACGAAGGCGTACAGGTGAGCGATGGCGCGGGCAAGAAGGTCAGCACGGATGCGAGCGGCAAGTTTGTCCTGAAGAGCCCCCAAAAGTGGTCCACCGACAAGCAGTATCATGTGTCGTTGCAGAAGAAGGGCTACATCGAACAATCGCTTTGCCCAGCGGAGAGTTCTTCGGAGGGGCTCAGCATTGTGCTCACGCCGCAGCCTGAACTGGCCGGCCAGGTGCTCGATGAGAAAGGCGAGCCGGTCCGCCGTTTCGAGGTTTTTGCAGGACCCGGCAAGGACCCTGCGTCGTGGGAGTGTTCTTCCGAAAACGTCGATGATCCGTCGGGGCGGTTCGCGATCAGAATTGACGAAGCAGGACCGGTCTGGGTCGGCGTGAAGGCGCCGGGTTATGCGCTGTCGGAGAAGAGAACTGACACAAATAAGCCGCTCGATCCGCTCGTCTTCACGCTCGACCGAGGTTACACGGTGCGGGCCACAGCAATCCGGCCCAAGGACGTAGGCCAGCCTCTCAAGGCTCGACTCGTGGCCGCATTCACTGCCAGGATTCCCTGGAGGGGTGACGAGATGACGCAGCGGCAGATCGCCGGCATGACCGACACGACCGTGGGCGACGATGGCAGGCTCGAGCTCAATCATGTTGCCCAGGGATCGTACGTTCTGTTCGTCTACGGACCGGGTGTCACTCCTCTGAAGCAATGGGTGGGCATCCTTGAGGACAACCAGGAGCTGGGCGAGATCAACCTACGGGGCACAGGCACGGTGTTCGGGCAGGTGTACCGGCCGGAGGGAGCGGGAAGCAACGCGTGGGCGTTCGCCAGCGGCAGTATCGACTACGAAGGCTGCAGCAGCGCATACGCAGACCCGCGGGANNCGGGAGTTCAGCCCCCTGGAGCCAATCTCGTTCACGGCCGACGAGAATGGCCGGTTCAGAGTGGATGGCGTGCCCGTGGGGCAGGCTTCGGTGGCAATACCGTACCACATCATGGCGGATATCATCGGTGCATATGTGCGTGAGGCCATCGTTCTCGAGAACACGCCAACAGAGGTTCGGTTCTTCGTGCCCGACACCGATGGGGGCCTGCCGGTGAACATCACCGTGGGTGACGGCTCAGAAGCCGCTTGGCGCTCCGCCAGCCTCGTCCCTACCACCGATCCGTCGGATGGATCCTCTGGGGACTGCCTTTGGGCCGAGCTATGCCTCACGCCACTTTCAAGCATGACCGTCTCGTTTCCCGCTCCGGAGGAGTGCTATCTCGCTCAGAATGCCACGATCATGCTCCCAGACGTCCAGCAGGGCGGATACCGGCTGGCGGTCAATCTGGGCTGGCGAGGCGGAATCTGCTGGGAGCGAGAGATTGACGTGAAGTCACGGGCCGAACCCGTGACAATTTCGCTTGGGGCAGGGTCCGTCCGTGGCCGGCTTGAGTGGAGCGGCAAGAGTCGCCATGACGTCCAGGTGTGGCTGACCCGAGGGGAAGACCGCGCGATCATCCAAACCGTTTCCTGCGATGAGAGCGGCCACTTCGCCTTCCGGTTCGTGGCGCCGGGAGCGTACTCGCTCCATGCCCATGATCACGAGGCGGGCTGGTGCAGGATCGGTCCGGTCAACGTGGGGTCGGAAACCTTCGACGTCGGAGTGCATCGATTGAAGCGCGGCGGTGAGATCTCCGGGACCGTTGTGGGCGTCATGGGCAAGGAGCCGCCGGACAACATTCTCGCGACAGCCTCGAACGGCGTGTCCATCGACATCAGGGGTTCGCACTTCGTGGGCTACCACGGCGAACCATTCGTCTTCAGCAACCTGTGGCCCGACGAGTGGACCGTCAAGCTTTGCTCGGGCGACACGGTGCTGGCCTCGGGCAAGGCCACGCTGAAAGGAACCGAGAAGGCAAGGGTCGATCTTACCCCGGAATAGCCGCGGGAGGAGGCTTGGACCCGCCCCCCCGCGCGCCTTGACGCGCGCCCCCTCCATGGTTTCTGCGTTTCTGCNNTTTGCGTTTTTGCGTTTCTGCGTTTCTGCGTTTCCCCCGCGTCAGCCTTCCCGCTCGCCCGGCAGCCTTCGCGCCACCGCCTCCACGTACTCGTACAGGTTGCCCGCCGGTACGGGGCGCTGCGCGATCTCGAATGATTTCCTCATGCAGTCCACGGCCGTGTCCGGCTGGCTCATCTTCTGGTAGGCCCGCGCCTTCTGCTCCCAGCAGGCGGATTCGATCCGCCGGTTCTTGAACCGCTGGGCCAGCGTCGTCCGCTGCTCGATGCACTCCAGCGCTTCGTCCGGACGGTCGCGGCGCAGGTGTAGCTCGGCCATCTGCTCGTAGACGAGGGCCTGCCCGTGCCAGAACGTCGTGGGCTGAAGCTTTTTCAGTGCCATGTGGAAGCGCCGTTCCGCCTCGTCCAGCCTGCCCAGCCGGGCGGCGCATCGGCCCAGGTTCAGATGGCAGATACCCACGTTCACCCGGTCTTCCATCTGGGTGGCCAGGGCCAGGGCGGTTTCGTACTGGGCGGCCGCTTCGGCGTGCCGTCCGCGCTGAAACGCCACCTCGCCCCGCCCGTTGTGGGACGAGATGAGCGACACCTTTGTTCCCAGCGCCGTCATAATCTCGATCGCCCGTTGGAACGCGTCGTCCGCCTCCTCCAGCCGCTCCAGTTTGGTCAGAACGAACCCCAGGTTGTTGTAGTTCTTGCTCAGGATGGGCAGCAGGTTCAGCTTCTGCTCCAGTCGGTTGGCCAGGCTCAGCAGGTCGTAGGCACCGCTGTAGTCGCCCTTGAAATAGTGCATCACACCCAGGTTGCTGACCGCCTCCGCCAGGCGGTACGGATCGTCCGCCTCATCCGCGATCCGCTTGAGCCGGCCGTGATGCTGGATCGCCTCGTCGTACTGGCCCTGCCGCGCATAGCACACGCCGATGAACCCGATCAGGTCGACGAACCCCGGGTCCGCGTCCAACGCTTCCTGCGCCGATGCAATGGCCCGCTTGTAGTCGCCCCGCGCGAACGCATGTTGCGCCTGCGCGTACAACTTCTGAGACTTCGTGTTCGTCCTGCCCTTCGCAAACGTCCGGCCGGACGCCCGCGGCATCGCGCTGAAACCCAACGCGCCGATCACCGCCTCTCCCAGGTCCACCTCAAACCCCAGAATCTGCGACAAGACCCCCGACTGCTGCAGCAACGGCCGCACGGCCCCGTCCGGCACGCTCAGGGCGTACGCCTCCACCTCCGCCGTCCCCCCGTTCAGCCGGTAACTCCCCCGCACCACCGTGGAGGCACCGACCAGCCCCGAGGCCCCGCACACCTGACCGTCCGTGGCCTGCACGGACGGGCATCCATGGAACCGCTCGATCAACACGCCAAGCTCGTGCCGATCGATCAGATGCACGTCCTGAAGCCCCACGATCCGCTGGCTGATGTGGTCGGCCAGCGCGTCGCCGACCCAGTCGTCGTCGGGCGGTCCGCCAGAGTTGGCGAACNNGGCAGCACGACAATCCGCGGCGCTTCCGCCGCCCGGGTGGTGACGGGCCGGCGGTCGCGGGTGGCCGGCAGGGCAGGCTGCTGCGCCAGGGCGTCTCGCAAAGCCGCGGCACCGGCGAATCGCCCATCCGGCTGTTGGGCCAGGCACGTTTCAATCACCTCGCGGAACCAGTCCGGAACCGTGGGCGTAATGTCCGAGTCCCACACGATCGGCTCGTACTGCTCTCCAACCAGGTAGGCCAGGGGCGACTTGTTCCGCTGCGGCGGCTGTCCCGTAACGGCGTGGTACAGCGTGGCTCCCAACGAGTAGATGTCGGCGCGCAAATCCACCGGCTGCCCGCCGCTGCATTGCTCGGGCGGTGCGTAGGGCGGAGTGCCCACCAGTCCCCCCGTCTGCCCCCCGCCGGCCAACCCTTCCTCGAACGTGCAGGCGAGCCCCAGGTCCGCGATCTTCAGGCTCCCGTCCGGCTGCAGCAGCAGGTTGCCCGGCTTGAGGTCCCGGTGGACAAGCCGCGCGGCGTGAATCGCATCCAGGGCCTCGGCGGTCCGACGCCCGAGTTCGGCCGCCTGCATCCACACCAGAGGCCCGACACTCTCCAGCACCGTGGCCAGGTCTGCCCCGTCCGCAAACTCCATCACCACGTACCACGTGTCGTCCTGCTGATAGACGTCCAGGACGCGCACCACGCCCGGATGACTGATGCGAAAGCCGATCCGCGCCTCCCAGGCCAGCCTCGCCGCGGCCGTCGCGGAGTGCCCCGCGTCCCTGGGTCCGAGCACTTTCACCACGCACGGCGAATCCAGCACGAGATGGCGCGCCAGGTACACGCGCCCGCCCCCCCGCTCCTGCAGCAGCCCTTCCACGCGGTAACGATCGGCCGGCAGCACCCGCAGCGTCTGGGCCGCGGTGCCCGGCTCGCGTGCCCGCGGCAGAGTCCGGACGAACCCGCACAGCGTGCAGCGAGCCGCGGGCCCTCGAAAGCTCTTCGAAAGGCGAACGGACGCGCCGCAGTTTCCGCAGGCGAACAACATTGGATCAGGCATGAAACGGACACACCGCCATTTCGGCGGAACCGTCCAGAAGCTTTGCACGGGGCTCGAAGGCAACCATGTTAAGCGTTCAGCGGCCGCCGGTCGACCATCTTTATGCAATGAGCCAGCCCGATCAGCATGCGCGACCCCAGGTCGCGCGGAAGATGATACCAGAACGGCGCGCTGGCGCTGGCGTTCTCGTGGGTGCGCGTCTCCGAACGCCCGTACAACAGCGGCATCACCTCACTCCATGAGGTGTCCGCCGTCTCCACCCACAGGTGCGATTGCAGGGGTGAGAAGAACGGGAAGGAATCATCCAACGCATAACCCACGACGCTGGATGGATCGGCATCCATATGCTCGCGCAGACGCGTGGACCAGCGCAGCGCATTCAGCAGAGGCTCGGGCAGCGCCTCCGCGGTGCCCTGCACAACGCCCGACAGGTTATCGGACGCATCCTTCAGCCGATGTCGAGGATAGACGTAACGCAGTCTCAGACCCCGCGTATGGACCAGCTCAGCCAACTGCTCCACCAGGGCAATGTTCCGCTCCTCCGGAAACGGCTCGTGCGACAGGCTCCACAACCGACACGACCGCAGCCAGCCTGCCCGATCCAGGTAATCGATCAACTGCTGGAGAGTGAAGAGCACCAGCCCTGTCGGCTGCGAATCGCGAATCCGCCGTGGAAGCTCCTCCACCTCACGATCCAGTTCCACTGGATCCGCTTTCAGAAGGCGGTCTTGTGAGACCCCCAAGGCGGTCGCCAGCTTGGCCAGTTCAGCCTAACTGATCCGGGTACGGCCCGTCTCCACCTCGCTCAGGAACTTCCCGGTCCGGCTGATGACGGCCGCGAGCTGAGACTGGGTCATGCCAGCACGTAACCTGTTTGTTCTGATGGCTTTACCTATCGTGGCCGATACCTTGCCATCATCCCTTCGTGCCATTTTTGGCACCTCCGTTTTGTCCCATCCTGCCCTAACGTTCGCAATATCCTGGGCTTTCAGTTCAATTTCCGCTTGACATCACGAGTTATCGGTCGTTACCATCCCCCGTCGGCAGCCTTGAAAAGCCGGTTTAGCTTTGGTCGCGCGGGCGAGTCTGTCATGGCCCCAATTAAGCACGACCGAATGCGTAGCCCTTTGGGGGAGGCTGCTAAGGCGACGNNAGGGACACGTTCACATCGAGTGTGCAGTACATCGGTTCTCCCCGAGTTCGGTCCCAGCCGCGTGGCTGCGAGAGACCAGGAGTGCTCGGGATGTCGGAGCTTAATGCGAGGGCAAGCGGCGTCCGACCGCACGCCCTGCCCTCCGAATCCGACTGAGTAACTTACCTATTGTGCATTCGGTTCGATCGGGAGGCAAGCACGAATTTCGAGATTCTCGCCGCGCGTGGGTTGCTGGGGCACCTGCCGCGGAAGCAGTAGAGCAGCCACACACTTTACGAAGGAGGAATTCCCAATGGCTCCCGTAATTCCAATCGCAATTGACATCGCGGCTTGGCTGACGAACCTATTGCTGGCGTATGTCGACGTGATCCCGTGCTGATCGCGAGGTGGAAGATGCACTTTGAAGAAATCGACATCATCAGCGTGATTGAGAACGAGCAGGGCCACTAGCCTGGCGTTCTCGCTGAGACACGTTTCGGACATACCTGCCCATGGGCGGCTGCGGCGAGCGCCGCATCCCTCGTGAGCGGAGCCAGCAGACATCGGGCATCTGAACGCATCCGGTGCTGCGGTGTCCTTGTGTAGCGTGTATGGCACGCAGGACACGCCGCCGTGCGCGGCGCGGAGGGTGGGTCATAGCGCAAGGCACGGCGGAGTACCGTTGCCCATCCGGATCGTGGACACGCGATCGCGGCATGGGGCGGGCGACAACTCCGCGTGAACCCAGCCACCCGCGACTGAGTGCCAGCCAAGGCTCGGCCGTCGCGGTGGTCGCTCCGGGCCAATTGGCCCGTGTGGGCCGAAACCTGCAGGATAGCATCCGCGGTCCCCAAGGGGATCCGCGTCACACCGGGGTCATCCATAATCTCCTTCAAAATAAGAGATTGCGTCGCACACCAGTCCATTGAGAGCGGCTCCAAACGCACCGACCTCCGTACTGGCACGGATGTTGCCCGAAGCAACACGTGACGTAACGGTTAACAGGCGTGCGTTGGGAGCTTTAACCGAGTTGTAGCGCCGTCGAAGGACCGAGACCGCCTGGGCTGAGGGGCCTGCCGCAACGTGCCGTGATCGCCCGCAAGGCTGGGATGTGGATGGATTGGGCGGGCTGACAACACACGTGGGCTCCATGGTGCCCGCAGTGTCCTCTTCGTGGGAGAGGGGGGGCGGTTTTTCGACGGCGCTGCTCTGCTCCCGCGCCCGACAGGCGACGCTGTTTTCCGGAGGAGCGAGAGAAGGGTCGTATTTCCTCTGCGACGAGGCATGGCCTCAAAATTCGCTGGTTTCCCTCCGAACAGGCAACCCGCTTGCGATGGCATCGTCGCGGCGGGTTTGTTCTTGCGCGTGCGACGACAGCCCTGAGACGGCGGCTGGATCCGAAAGCCGGACCCCCGGCCTGTACGGATCCCATCGTCGCGCCGATCGCCGTTTGGGACACGGGCAGACTCGCCTGGCTGCCGCGCTGCTTCCGCTGCTGCGCCTCCGGTTCTATCATGGGGGCTGTTATTCGCTCAGACCGGCCGGGCGATGGAGCGTCGACGTGTCCGGGCGCGGCGGAGTGAGGTCTGGCATGAGCGAAGCGGCCACCCCAGCCGATCCGAATTGCCCTTTCCTGCGTGCCTGCCGACGCGAGCCGGCCGACCATACCCCCGTCTGGATCATGCGGCAGGCGGGCCGATACCTGCCCGAATACCGCGAAATCCGCGCCAAGGTCTCGTTTCTGGAGATGTGCAAGCGGCCGGACCTTGCGGCAGAGGTTACTCTGCAGCCGATCCGGCGTCTGGGCGTCGATGCGGCCATTCTATTCGCGGACATCCTGATGGTGATCGAACCGATGGGCGTAGGGCTGGAGTTCTCGGCGGGCACAGGGCCGCGGATCATTCGGCCGGTGCGCGACGGCCGCGCGGTGGATGCTNNTGCGGGCCGTCGACGTATCGGCAAGCCTGCAGTATGTCTTCGACGCGGCCCGGCTGGTCCGCGCGGGCCTTCCCCGACACATCCCCCTGATCGGCTTTGCGGGGGCCCCGTTTACGGTGGCCTCGTACTTGATCGAAGGAGGCGGCTCTCGCGACTACGTACACACGAAATCGCTGATGTATCGGGATTCGGGGGCGTGGCATGGGCTGATGGACCGGATCGGCACCGTGCTGATCGACTACCTCAACGGCCAGATCGACGCGGGCGCGCAGGCCATTCAACTTTTCGACAGCTGGGTGGGCGCCTTGAGCCCCGGCGACTACCGCGAGTTCGTTCAGCCGCACTCGGCACGGATCATCGCGGGCCTGCGACCGGGCGTACCGGTCATTCACTTCGGCACAGGCGCGGCCACGCTTCTGGAATTGATGCGTGACGCCGGCGGCGAAGTGATCGGCCTGGACTGGCGCATCGAGCTGGCCGAGGGCTGGCGCCGCCTGGGCAACGGGGTGGGCGTGCAGGGCAATCTGGACCCGACCGTGCTCTATGCCGATCCGCCGGAGATCCGCCGCCGAGCGAAGCAGATCCTCGACCAGGCCGGCGGCCGACCGGGCCACATCTTCAACCTGGGGCACGGAATCCTGCCCACAGTCCCGGTGGATCACGCGATTGCGCTGGTGGACGCGGTTCACGAGATGAGTCACCGGTGACCCGTGTCGGCCCGGCGCCGCGCCGCCGCGATCACGGTCGCTTCTTGAGCATCTCGCGCCACGCGGCCGGATCCCGGCCTGCGCTGCGCCCCGTGATTTTCGTCAGCGCCTCGGCGGCAACAGCTCGCAGCCATCCGCGCTCGTCCTCGAGCTGGGCGATCAGCCATTCCGCGGATTCATCGTCGCGCAGCTCTCCGAGCGACCACACGAGCATCCACAGCCTTGAATCATCCAAATCGGCGTCGGCCCAGCGGCGAAGCTCAGGAAGAAGCTCCTTCTGGTGGAGAATCCCCGGGTCGAGAAGGTCCCGGTCACGCGGTTGACGTCCGCCCTCGAGCTGCGCGGTGAGCAGCCGGCGTTGCCGCTCGATGCGCTCGGGCCCGCGAGATTGCCTCTCGACGCGGCCGACGGCCCAGGGCGGCCATTGGCCGTTGCGAAGCCGCACTTCGGCGTTGTTGATGATTCGCAGGGGCAGGTGAAGCGCCACGGAGCCGCTCCCCACCGCCTCGTGACGTGCGAGCACCGTACGGGCCTGAAGCCAGAGCCGCTGGTATTCCAGGCATGTTTCGGTCGGCAGCGACGGCGCGTTCTCCAGCACGTTCTGCGCGATCATCCGTTCATGCGACGCTCGCACCATCGCCCCCGTAAACGTAACGCCGTCCGGCGCCGGGTCGAGACGCCGCGTGAGCGTCAGCAGCGTCCGCGCGACCTCCAGCCCGCCGTCCACGTCCCCCGCCTCGAATCGCTGCCTGGCGAGCGCGTTGGCTCGTTGGGCCACGTCGCGCCACGCGCGGAGGGGTGAGCGCACCTGCCCGGCCAACTGCTCGCCCGCCTGTCTGGCCCGCGGATAGCCGATTTTCTCAAACAGACGGATGGCCGCCACCTGCGCCAGATGGTTGTGATCCGTGAACCGGGGAGACGCTTCCGCCCGTTTGAGCAGGTCCAGCTCGGTCGGGGTCAGAGGAGGATCGTCGTGGTTCTCGCCGACGGGCGGTGCGTGCGGGATGCTGAGCATGAGCCAGAGCCCGTCGTCGGACATCCAGTGCCGCAGCCGTGCAAGCGCCGCCAGGAAAGCCGGGCTGCGCCGGCGATAGAGTTCGTCCGGACCGTAGTATTGGTTCAGAAACAGGATGGCCTCGACCACGACCGCATGTTTCGCCTCGCCGAGACGTTCTTCGAGCCTTTCCTCGGCCTTCTGATCCTCGGCCAGCAGAAAAGCCAGGAAGAGCGGGTGCGTGTCGTCCGTTGCCTCCGCGGCTTTCACAAGCCGGCTCACGCCGATCGCCAGCGGCCCCCGACCGGCCGCAGCCTCGTTGTCGATCTTGTAGATCAGCGGGTCCCGGAGCACGTCGGGCAGGCGAAAGGCGGCGACAAGCGCAGCACCGACATCCTGGGGGTCCACGTCCGGGGAAGGAGGCAGATGCCGCTGCGACTCGGCCAGTGCCTCGTCGTAGCACTCCAGTGCTTTCTCGTCGGAGATCGGCCGTTCCTGTTTCGCCGCACATTCGCAGAACCGGCTGAGCAGCCGTGCCGTGTGACTGTCGGGCTCGTGCCCGAACACCCGGGCGAAATGCCGGCCGCCCTCCGCGAACCGTCCCTGCTCCGCCTCACACATCCCGGCCAGGTACGACGCGTAGGGATCGTCCGGAGCATCCTTCAACACCTGCTCCAGCAAGGGAAGCGCGGATACATATTCGCTGCGGCGCATCGCGGCGGCGGCCCGCTCGGCGCGCGGGTCAGCCGTGATCCGCGCGCAGGCGTCCGCCATCTGCCTTTCCAGGTTCGTCAATTCCTCCGTCTGCCGCGCGATCCCGGAGCCGGCGACACCGGTCACTTCCTCCTGCAGCCGGCTGATTACACCGGCGGTTTGGCGTGCCTCCCGCAGGGCCTGCCTGATTTCGGGACGCAGCACGATGGCCGGCGTTGACGTGGGCCCGTC
>MTKZ01013204.1_pt1 | contig 14913 bp, 15 predicted proteins | sample 1042781 | NCBI WGS metagenome assembly MTKZ01 (sample SAMN06212207, study PRJNA360539) | anaerobic digester metagenome | biome: Wastewater treatment plant; material: sludge; isolation source: anaerobic digester fed with sludge from wastewater treatment plant | place: Denmark: WWTP Viborg ...
ATCTAGTTGCGGCGTTTGTCGGCTTGTCCTTGGTGCCGACAATTTTGCTTTTTCTATTTGCGATAAACTTTTTGTCTTATAATCTTGAGTTTTGGTTTAATGTTAAAACAGGAGAAGCGTTGAATAAGTCTCTTGAAGTAGCGCAGATTTACTATCAACAGGCTGCGGAACAAGCAAAATTCAATGCACGCCAAATAAGCGCAGATATTACTAGAAACAGATTGTATCAACATGACCGTTTGGAATATCTGAAAAGTTTTATTATTCAGCGTCAAAAGAACTATAATCTGGGCATGGTGGAAGCGCATTTTGATTTTCAACCAAACAACATGATGTTTCCAGACGCGGAGCACCCCGAACTGAACTTTCCGCTGTTGACACCGAAAATGTTAGAAGACCTTTATTCAGGTAAAGAGATATTCACGGTAGAGTCCACAAACGTTGGTGAAATAGTTGTAGGAGTTGCCCCGGTTTTTTCATACGCAGTGCCATCGGAAGTAATAGGCAGGGTTTCTGTTGGTTATAATATTCCTCAAGGTTTGGTGGAAAAGCTAAGGAATATTGCCGATGCTTCTCAGCAATATGGACAAATCAATATTCTAAAAAATCCTATAAAGTTCAATTATCTTGTCACCATGTCCATTGTGACCTTAGTGATTATTTTCTTGGCAACGTGGTTTGGCCTTACTTTGGCTGGCAATATTACTGGTCCGATTCAGAATCTTGCCGAAGCAACGAATAAAATTACTCAGGGTGATCTGGATATTCAAATTGATGTGGAAGCTGATGATGAAATAGGATTGTTGGTAAAATCGTTTAATAAAATGACGAAGGATTTGAAGAAGAGCAGTGGTAGCTTGGTGCAGGCAAATATCATCTTGGAAGAACGGCGTAAATATATAGAAACCATTTTACGCAACGTTTCTGCCGGAATTATCTCTTTGGATAAGAACGGTGTAATAACAACAATAAATAACGCCGCGGAGAAAATGTTTGATCTCAACCCGGAAGACGTTTTAAATAAAAATTTTCGTGATCTTATGATACCGGAACACTTAACCTTGGTAGATGAATTTATGAAAGAAATAGAGGAAAGCAATGAAGGGGCGTTACAAAAGCAATTGGAGCTTATGCTTAAAGACAGAGCTTTGACCGTATTGTTGACTGTTACCACTATTAAAGATGAAAGTGGCAATGATACTGGTATGGTTGTGATGTTTGAAGACATGACGCAATTGCAAAGGGCGGAACGGGCGGCGGCATGGCGTGAAGTAGCGAGGCGAATGGCGCACGAAATTAAAAATCCCCTTACTCCGATACAGCTTTCCGCTCAACGCTTGCAGAAAAAATATAGTGAGAAATTGGAAGATGGTTCTGTTTTTAAAGAGTGTACCCAAATAATAATTGATCAAGTCGAGGTTCTCAAAAATTTGGTAAACGAGTTTTCTCGCTATGCAAGGATGCCTGTCACTACTCCGGCACCAAACGACTTGAATGAGGTCATTGCTGATTCTGTATCTCTTTTTCAGGATGCGCATAAAGACATAACTTTTGAATTCAAGAAAGCGGAAAATATGCCCAAATTTGAATTTGATGCCGAACAAATGAACAGGGTATTGATAAATTTACTGGATAACGCTGTTGCCGCAATCAATGATAATAAAGGGGGTAAAATTGAAATTACCGCGGGTTACGATGAACAATCTCGTAGGGCGACGGTTGCTGTTGCAGATGACGGGTCCGGTGTACCGGCAAACTATAAAGGCAAGGTATTTGATCCTTATTTTTCCACAAAAAAGTCAGGCACTGGTTTAGGATTGGCTATAGTCAATTCAATAATATCTGACCATCACGGTCAGGTAAGTGTTTCCGATAACTTTCCCACAGGTACGGTTGTCTCGTTTCAGTTGCCGGTTTCAGGAGTCTGAGAATATTGATAATATATTGTAAAAAATACTTAGAATTAGTGTAAATATGGCCCATGAAGGAACCAATTCTTATTGTTGATGATGAAGAGAGTATTTGCCAATCCCTGAAAGCAATTTTGGGCGATGAAGGGTATCAGGTTCTCGTTGCGAAAAGCGGGGAGGACGCGCTTAGGGTTGTTGAAGAGGAAACGCCAAAACTGATTTTGCTCGATATTTGGTTGCCCGGTATTGATGGTTTGGAAACACTAAAACAGATTAAATCATTATATCCGGAAGTTGTTGTAATCATGATGTCGGGACACGGGACGATAGAAACGGCGGTAAAGGCAACAAAGCTGGGAGCATTTGATTTTATCGAAAAGCCTCTTTCTCTTGATAAGGTAATTATCATGGTGAACAATGCTCTCAACGTCATTCGCTTGGAGGAGGAGAATGTATTATTAAGACAAAAAGTGTCTCATCACCAATTTGAATTGACGGGTACGAGCCCACAGATAACCGAATTGAAAGAAATGATTAACATTGTTGCTCCTACCAATGCTTGGATTTTAATCATGGGAGAAAACGGGACGGGCAAAGAATTAGTGGCGCGCTCTATACATCACTTGAGTCATCGTGCTCACAAGCCTTTAGTGGAGGTAAATTGCGCGGCGATTCCAGAAGAACTGATAGAAAGTGAGTTATTTGGTCATGAAAAGGGCTCCTTTACTGGTGCTACGGAGAAGAGGCGAGGCAAATTCGATCTGGCACACGAAGGCACAATATTTTTGGATGAAGTAGCTGATATGAGCCTGAAGGCTCAAGCTAAAATTCTGCGCATTTTACAGGAGAAGAAATTTGAACGAGTAGGCGGTCATAAGTTAATCGATATGGATGTTCGCGTTCTGGCTGCGACCAATAAGGATTTGGAAAGAGAGATGGAGGCTGGCCGTTTTCGGCAGGATTTGTATTACCGCTTGCATGTAATTCCGTTGGTTGTTCCGCCACTGCGTGAAAGGAAAGAAGACATAAAGCCTTTAGCTGATCAATTTTTATCTTGATGCGGCTGTTAAAGAAGGTGAGGAGCCTAAAATATTAACCGATGAGGCTTTGGCAATATTCATGGAACATGACTGGCCGGGCAACGTTAGAGAGTTAAAAAACATTATAGAGAGGTTGGTTATTTTGAGCCCCTCCAGAGAAATTACGGCTAAAGATATTCCTCCGTTGCATGTAAAAGCGGATATGAATAAAGATTTGAAGAATGAAAATATCGCTCTCAGTACCATTGCCGATTCATTAAAAGATGCGAAGTTTGATTTTGAAAGGCGATTTATTTTGAAAAAATTGGAAGAAAATGAAGGCAATATTACCAAAACAGCGGAAGCGATTGGTTTGGAGCGAAGCAACCTGCATAAAAAGCTTAAGAGCATGAAATTGGCGATCAAAGAGTGATTGTTTATTAAGTACTTAGTAGCCAATCTTAAGTATTAGTATTCGCTTTATTAAACTGTTTTTTTATGTCGGAAAAGGAAAATTTATTGAATGGGAGAAAGATAACGCCCAACGCTACAATCAAAGAAATGGATAAAAAATGGTAAACCACGGCAAAAGAAAGTGCTTCGGGTTTTTGTACACCGAAAATACTTAAACCCAAAATACAAGCGATATGCCAGTTGCCGATAAAACCAGGGGCGGTCGGAACCGCAATTCCTGCAATCAGAATGATCATCAAAACAAACGGCGCAATAAAAGGCAATGTGAAACCAAATGCTAAAAGCATTATATGTATTGCCATGACGTCGATAAACCAGATTATTGCTGAAAGGAAAATTAAGTAAAACAACATTTTTAAATCAGTGATAATGACGAAGCCATCAATGAAATTGTGAATGATTTTATCGAATTTGTTAGCCATTTTCCCCGGCAGTTTGCTTAGAATGCGATTAATAATATTAATCGCATTTTTGCGCCGCCAAATTAAAATAATAATGAATAAAAAAAATATAAACATGAGCAGGAAAAACAATATGCTCGATCTCATAACCCAGATGGGCAAGTCCATAAAAGATAGCGCAATAATTATAATCGATATAACGGCAAAGCCGTCCAGTACCCTTTCGATAATAATTGTGCCAAAGGCGGAAGAAAATTTTATGTTATTTTTTTGCGCGATTAAGTAAGGGCGGGCTAGTTCGCCCAGGCGTGCAGGAATTCCGACAACAGCAAGAAAACCAACAGANNGCCAACAGAGGTGACGGAAAAAAGGGAAAGTTGATCGATCTTTTGAAGCGGCGAAAGAATAACGCCCCAGCGATAAGAGCGAAGAAACTGCATGATAAGAATAGCAGCGATAAAAGCGGCAATAAATGATGGCTTAATCTTTTTTAAATTATTCAGGGCATTGTTTATATCTACTCCGCGGATTGATAAGTATACCAGTATTAGGCTAAGCAGAATGCCGATTATTATTTTTTTGTTCATTTAATGACTATACCCCGGCCGAGAGCATTTATTTGTTGGCCAGGTGTTCAGAGATTTTATCGTGTAGAAATTGTGAGGCGAGCTTATCCCCCATTAAACCTACGCGAATGGCGACCGTGGTCAAATCTTTCGATTTATATGTCACGTCAATTTTTACTTCTTCATTATTGATAAGGGCGGTAATTTTCCCCCGGGCAATTTCCTTGGAACGACTGACTTCAGTGCCGCGCATGTCGGCCACCGTTTTTTCACATGCAGTCCAAACATCCTCAAACGATGCGGGATAATCTGTTTTTAATTCGCCTGAAATGTAATAGTATGTTCCTACGCCTGCGCCTACTGCGGCTCCACCTACTGCGAGCGCGGCGCATCCTGTAATAAGGGAGGTAGATAACAAAAGTGAAAAAATCAAACCAAAGCAGTTGTTTTTCATAATTAGCCCTCCGTAAAAACTTTTAATCACATGTTTAATTTAATTGCAATATCAATTGTGTTAATATCAAAATTGAAAGTGTTTACCGCCAGAAATCATTTTTGAAATCAAGAAAACAAATTTAATTTGCTGTCGTGTTGAGTTTTTCAAATTCCCTTAAAATATCTTCCTCCTTTTTACTCAGGTTTACGGGGGTTCTTACGAAAATTTCGATAATTTGATCGCCACGTCCGTAACCGCGGACATGGGGTACGCCTTTACCTTTGAGCCGGAAAGTTTTTCCGGTTTGTGTTCCTTTCGGGATTTTTATTTTTTCCTTATCCTGCAAAGTGGGGACTTCAATTGTTGCCCCTAAGGCAGCTTGAACAAAGGAAATGGGAACGCGGCAAATTATGTCGTCACCGGAACGTTTAAAAATTTCGTGTTCCTCGACATGTACGAAAACGTAAAGATCGCCATTGGGGCCGCCATGTTCGCCAGATTCCCCTTCGCCGCGCAGACGCAAGCGTGATCCTGTTTCCACACCAGCGGGTATTTTCAACTGGACATTTTTTTTAACGGTTTCGTTTCCTGTTCCTTGGCAATTGTGGCATGGTTTTCTTATGAGTTTGCCGTGACCACCGCACTGAGGGCATGTGGAGCTGATTGTAAAGAAACCGCTCGACTGTATAACTTGTCCGCGTCCCTGACATGTGCGACATGTTTCCGGTTGCGTTCCGGGAGAACATCCGCTGCCTTCACACTTGCTGCATGTAGCCAGTTTCTTGATTTCTATTGTTTTTGATAAGCCGAAAGCGGCATCCATGAAGGAGATATTCAAATCATAACGCAAGTCGGCGCCGGCGCGGACGAAAGACCTGGATCTTCCTCTTGAACTGCTGAAGCCGAAAATGTCTTCGAAGATATCGCCGAAGTGAGAAAAAATATCTTCAAAACCGCTGAAGCCCCTAAATCCCGTGCTGCTGAGGCCTTCATGGCCGTAATGGTCATAGATTTCTCTTTTCTGGGGGTCACTTAATACTTCGTAGGCTTCTGCAGCCTCTTTGAATCTTTCTTCTGCTTGTTTGTCACCAGGGTTTCTGTCCGGGTGGCACTGCATGGCAATCTTGCGATAGTTTTTCTTTATTTCTTCGTCTGCGGCTGTTTTTTGAACGCCCAGAATTTCATAGTAATCTTTTTTAATCATTTTTCAATCGTGCTTTCAGCTTCCATAATTTTCAGGAGAGAATTAAGTATTTCTGGTTTCCCGGTTTTTTCTAAAGCGTGTTTGGCGAATAAATATTTTTTCAGGGAAATGGCTTTTTGTCCAATCATCTCCCAATCAGCCTGAGACGGTTCTGTGTTCAATGCTTTCATGACCCGTTGAAAAAGCATGACATCCCCAGTTTCAAAAGCCAGGGCCTTTATTTTTTCTAAGCCATCAAAATAATTAGCTTTATTATAGAAATCAATTGCGTCCGAAATAAAACCGGCGTCTAAAAACGTATTTCCGTAATTTTTTAGAATTTCCGCATCTGTTTTGTCTATATATAATATTTTTTGTTTTAATCTGTAATCAGGGAGTTTTTTATTACTCAACAAGTACTCCTTTGAAGAAATATGAATCAACGTGCGCTAATATAATTATTAATTCACTGAAGTCAACAGGGTAAATCACTTTACCAGCCGACGAAATGCTTCATCGTACCTTGCCTTTGTTTTTTCGATAATATCCGGCGGCAGCTCGGGCGCGGGAGGTTTTTGATTCCAGTTAATGGAAAGAAGGTAATCCCGTAAAAATTGCTTATCGAAACTATTTTGACCGCGGCCTTCTTCGTATTCATTGGCAGGCCAAAAACGCGACGAGTCCGGTGTGAGCAATTCATCAATAAGAATCAATTTATCATTGATGAGGCCGAATTCCATTTTGGTATCAGCGATAATTATGCCTGATTTCAGGGCTAAGGCGGCGGCGCGTTCATAGATCGCAATCGCTTTTCTAATAATTTTATTAGTCAAATCGGCTCCGATTAGGTTTTCCATTTCTTTTTTGTCAATGGCGGTATCATGCTGTCCATCGGGGGCTTTTGTTGTCGGAGTAAAGATTATCGAGGGAAGTTTGGAAGATTCTTTCAAACCGTCAGGGAGTTTAATCCCGGAAATAATATTGTTTCTGCGGTAATCATTCCACCCGGAACCGGATAAATAGCCGCGCACGATGCATTCTACGGGCAGAGGCTTGGCTTTTTTGACCAGCATGCTGCGACCTTCCAGAATATCTATATAGGAAGAACATTCCGGCGGATAATTGTCAACAGCTGTTGAGATAATATGGTTATCGATAATGTCTTCCATTTGTTTGAACCAAAAAGCGGACATGCGGTTTAAGAGAATGCCTTTGCCGGGAATGGGATTGGGCATAATCACGTCAAAAGCGGAAATTCTGTCGGTAGCCACAAGGAGTAAATTTTCTCCAACAGCATATAAATCTCGAACTTTGCCGCGGTTGATAAATCGCAAATCAGAAAAATTTGTGTACTGTATGGCTTTGGTCATACAAATTTACTCCTTAACGGAAAAAAGGATTATATTTTTTTTCGTGCCCGATAGTGGAAGTAGGCATACGGCCGTAATTATGGCCGGGCATAACTTTTGTGTCCTCCGGCAACGTAAAGAGTTTTGTTTTGATCGCATTATACATTGTTTCCCATGAACCGCCGGGTAAATCCGTTCTGCCAACCGCTTCCACAAAAAGCGTATCGCCGGTAAAAACATATCCGGGCGTGAAAAGACATATGCCTCCGGGAGAATGGCCGGGAGTATGGATTACCTTAAGTTCAATGTTGCCGGTGGCAATTAATTGCCCGTCTCTGACCAGAATATCAGCAGGCGGAGATTGTGTTGCGCCGAACATTCTGAGCATGGCGGCAGGCGTCGCCGTGAGCATTATCGCATCGTCTTCATGTATAATTATTTTTGCCCCGGTAAGTTTTTTTATCTGCGCGTTTCCGCCGATATGGTCAACATGTCCGTGAGTGTTGACGATATAATTAATGCGCAGGTTGTTTTTCTTTGCCTCGGAGATGATATCTTCCGCGTTATCTGCCGGGTCAATTACCAGGGCGTCTCCGGTAATTTTATCGCCTAAAAGATAAGCAAAAACAGCCATATGGCCGACCATCATTTGCTTTACAAACATAATCAGACTCCCTTGAAAAAAGATGCGGCTATCTAGCACTATTTGATTTTGTTCGTCAATTTAAATTAGAAGGGTTTTAATCACGCCTTAAAACGGCGGCAAAAAAACCGTCCATGTTGTGGATATGAGGATAGGTTCGGTAAAAATGTTTGCTGTCAATAAGGCTTTGATTTATTGAAGACGGAGGTTTACAGAGTAAGAAATGTTTATTTTTTGCTAAAAAGGTATTTATTATATGCTCGTTTTCCTTGCTCAAAAGAGAGCAGGTACAATAAATTAGCTGTCCGCCTCGTTTCACCGCATGCGAAGCATTACATAAAAGCTTGTTTTGTATGACAGTTGATTTATTTATGTCCGATGGCGCGAGACGCCATTTTATTTCCGGATTTCTCCTTAATGTTCCGGTTCCCGAGCAAGGAGCGTCCACAAGGACGTGGTCAAATCTTTCATGAAATTCTTCGGGAAGGTTGGCGCTTACATCCGCCATCCGCGCGTCTATTGCGGTAATGCCCATTCGGGTCGCCTCTTTTTTTAGCTCGCTAATTTTTTCCGGATCATTGTCGATTGCCACAATGTGACCTTGATTGTTGATAATTGCGGCAAGATGCGTCGCTTTACCGCCGGTTCCCGCGCAGACATCCAGAATTGATTCATTTTTCTTCGGATTAATAAGATAAGGGATGCATTGTGAACCTTCATCCTGGAGACGTAGGAGTCCCTGATAAAATGCTTCTGTTTTCTGAATAGTCTGGTCACTTTGGACGATAATTAGTCCGTCGGGGGAGTAGACTGTCGTCGTGGTGATAAATTCTTGAGGTCTCAGATTTTTCGACAATTTATCCGGAGATATTTTTAAAGTGTTTGCTCTCAACGTAAAAGGAGGAATCTGATTATTTGCCGTGCAAAGAGCCACGGTGTTTTGTTCACCCAAAGCTGACAGCCATTCTTTTACTACCCAAAGAGGATGAGAGTGAAAAAGAGATATGTATTCAGCGGTATTTTTTCTTAAAGGGGGAAAGGGAATATTTTTGTCTTGGCGCAAGAAATTTCTTAAAACAGCGTTGACAAGTCCGCTTTTTCCCGGGGAGATAATTTGTGTAATTTTTACCGCTTCATCCACAACGGCAAAAGATGGGAGACGGTCGCTGAATTTAAGCTGGAAAACAGAAACGCGCAGAATATTTTTTATCCGCTCATCGAGATTTCTGAAATTTCCCCGGTAAAGTTTTGTTGTTATCCAGTCAAGATAACCGCGGTGTCTGAGCACACCGTAAACAAGATAGGTAAGCAATTTACCGTCCGGGGTTGCCGATAGCCGATAAGCATCAAGGCAGGAATCAAGAAGGGGAGAGGCGAAAGAACGGCCGTCGTTAACCTGTGTGAGAATATCTACTGCTAGATGGCGGATTGATTCACGCATAATATTTTCCCGTCGGTTTGTAAGCTTATAAAATCCTGTAAGATATACGGAAAAAGTTTGATTAAAAGATCCCTCGTTAATATTAATTTTGTTACAAACTCAGCTTTTTGTATAAATAGATGCCGGGGCTGTTTGCTCAGAATGTTTGCCTTTAATTTTCATGTAAAAATCATGTATAATCTCCATGTCGCCTGTTATATCTCCCGATGGGTGGATAAGAGGTCCGGCTCCGCCGGTTTTAGATGCATAATCAATAAAACCGATTTGTATGGGAACGCCGGCGCCCACGGCTATATGATAAAAACCAGATTTCCAATATCTTACTTTGTATCGTGTGCCTTCCGGAGCCAGGGCTAAAACAAATATTTTGTTTTTTTTGAATGTTGTTATCATCCGATCCACAGAATTTGCTGTTGATGATCTATCAATAGCAATTCCCCCCAACCATTTTATTACTGGTCCGAAAGGCCAGCGGAATAATTCCTTTTTTGCCAAAAAATGAGCATCAAGTTTTAGCGAGAAAGCGAGCATTATCCCGTAAAATAAATCCCAGTTGGAGGTATGTGGGGCGACGATAATGAGGTATTTCGGACTGGCGGGAAGATGGCCGATTGTCTTCCAGCCGAATGTTTTTAACAGAATAATCGACAAAACCCATAAAAATGTTTTTATCAGGGGTGTGTTAAAAATCGTATAACGCACAAATCGGCCTCTTTGACGATCAGTATGGTTAAGATTTAGTTTCCTAAAATGGTTTCAGGATTAATTTTATATCCACGCAAAAATTCCTCTGCCGGCATCTTTTTCTTACCGGCAAGCTGGATTTCCCTGAGAATTATGCATCCGTCGATAGCGACTACGGATATTGTTTTATTTGATTGTTCCATAATGGTGCCGGGTTTTTTATCTGTTTTTTTCGGTTTTGGCTCGGCCGCGTATATTTTGAGCATTTTACCATCCAGGAAACTATAGGCGCCCGGTGAAGGACTAAGACCGCGAATAAGATTACATATAGTGGAGACACTATTGCACCAGTTTATCTTTCCCATTTCTTTGGTTAACCGTGGGGCGAAAGTGGCAGTGGAGGAATCCTGCTTTTTGCTTTTCATGGCGCCGGTGGTTATTTGTTCGATTGTCTGGATGAGCAGGGAAGATCCCTGATCGGCCAGCCGGTCATGCAATTGCCCAAAATTTTCTGTTTGACTGATGAGCGTTTCTTTTTGTGCTAAAATATTGCCGGAATCCATTTCTTCGTCCATCATCATAATTGTAACACCCGTTTTTGACTCCCCGTTTATCAGCGCCCAGTTAATTGGCGCTGCGCCTCTGTATTTCGGTAACAAAGAAGGATGAATATTCAGGCATCCTAATGCGGGCACATCAAGAATGGATTTGGGCAAAATTTGGCCGAATGCCGCGACAACAATTATTTCCGGTCCTAATTTTTTTATTAATTCTAATGATGCCTGGTCTTTGATATGCTCTGGCTGAAAAACGGGCAGACCTAATTTTAGCGCCAGAATTTTTACCGGCGGCGAATTTGTTTTTTGTCCTCTGCCTTGCGGCCGGTCAGGTTGAGTGATTACGCCAACAATATGATGATTTTCGCTGTGTAGAAGTTGCAGTGCGGGAAGAGCAAAAGAAGACGTGCCCATGAATAAAATCTTTAGTTTAGACATGCAAAGAATCCTTTCTTTTTTCGCAAGAAACATATAGACAAAAAAAGAGTTGTGTCAAGCGTGGCTTTGATGAATAATGTTTTGAAATAAACACGATTTTATAATATATATAAGATAATTAGTTATTAGTATTGGGAATATAGCCATTATCTTTGGGAATAATGGATTTAGGAGGCAAATTATGAGGAAATGGTTATTTGTTTTAATTTTATTTTTTCTTATAAGCTGTGGTGATAAGCCTTCCAATGAATTGATTCGAGAAGATTTTCAGCGTGTATATCCAAAAGGCGAACTTGTTTTGATAAAGCCATTGGAAAAAACTGCTGATACTTATCGTGTACACATAAGTTATCGTCCCGATACCAGTTATGTTACAGAGACAACAGGTAAATTTAAAGAAGACATATTTCTTTACAAAAAGATTGGCGGCAAGTGGGTAAATACCTGGCGTAAATCAAGCGGACGATAAATGCTAACCAGATATCATTAACATGGATACAAACACCCATAATAAAAAATATCATCTTGGCGTATTTTTATGGGTTATTGTCACTCTGGCGGTTGGCTTGGTAGCCGGTATGGTAAGCCGTCCGGATGCATGGTACAGCGCTCTGAGCAAACCTGTTTGGAATCCTCCCGCCTGGATATTTGCTCCGGTTTGGATTCTGCTTTATACGTTGATGGGTATCGCTGCCGGATTTATCTGGCAGCGGCGCGTTATTTCTCCATCGCCGCTAGCCCTTAGTCTTTATGTCATCCAGTTAATTCTGAATATTATTTGGCCGTTGATATTTTTTTGTATGCGTAATCCGGGATTGGCCTTTGCGGAGATTTGCCTGCTGTGGATATCTATTGTAGCCACTATATTTATTTTCTGGAGAATTTATCTCCCGGCCGGTTTTTTATTGATTCCTTATTTATTATGGGTGAGTTTTGCCGTCGTGCTAAATTTTACCATCTGGCGCATGAATATCAGTGCCGCTTAGCTGATACCTTACATGAAATTTTCCGGGTCGACATCCACAGTTGTTTTTACGAATCTGTTTTTTTGATTTTGCAGTAATTCTTGTACTATTTGGCGTAATTCACTTGAATTGGTACCCTTGATTAACATTTGAAAACGAAAACGCCCGTTAAGTTTGGCTAGTGGAGCCGGGGCGGGGCCGATGATTTCCACCGAATTCAGATAGCGCCTGCAGATAGCTTTTGTGTTTTTTTTCAATTTTTCAGCCTCGCTGTTCAGAACGTCTTTTTTGAGCGAAGATAGGTGGATATTGATGAGACAGCCTACAGGCGGATATTTGAAGGATTGGCGGAATCCCATTTCTTCTCGATAAAATGATTTGTAGTCATGGTATTTGGTATACAAAAGAGCATAATGTTCGGGGTTGAATGTTTGAATGATTACTTTGCCGGGATTTTCGCCCCGCCCGCCGCGTCCGGCAACCTGTGTCAAAAGCTGTAATGTTTTTTCCGCCGCTCGGAAATCTGGCATGTTTAAAGATGTGTCCGCGGTTATGACGCCAACGAGAGTAATCCACGGGAAGTCGTGTCCCTTGGTAATCATTTGTGTTCCGACCAAGATATCAAGATTTTTTTTCTCCAGCAAGCTGAGAATATTTTCCTGCGCGTCACTGTGTGATGATGTGTCGGAATCCATCCTTTGCAGTCGGGCTTCGGGGAATAGTCTTGCGATTTCTTTTTCCAATTTTTGGGTGCCCGCCCCGTAACTAAGTATGCGGCTTCCTTTGCAGAACGGGCAGATAGGAAGGGCTTTCTGAGAGAAGCTACAATAATGACATTTGATGACGTTTTCGGCAAGATGATGCTTNNTACTACAATAATGACATTTGATGACGTTTTCGGCAAGATGATACTTTAGCGAAACGGCACAGTTCGGGCAGCGAAAATTATAACCGCAATCCGCGCAGACTAAAAAAGTATTAAAGCCGCGTCTGTTGAGAAAAAGCAAGACCTGTTCTTTCCGATTCAGAGTTTCAGCCACAGCGGAAATCAGTTGGTCGGAAAGCAGTGGTAACTTGCCCTGCTTTTCTTTTTGCTCTTTCATGTCAATGATTTCTACAATGGGTAGAGGTCTGTCTAGCACGCGATGTGTAAGTTCCATATGTTGATATTTTTTTGTTTGGGCGTTGAAATAGGAACGGATGCTTGGTGTGGCTGAACCCAGTATCACGACCGCGCGATTCATTTTGGCTTTGACTACCGCTGCGTCACGAGCATGATAATGCAGCCGTTCATTTTGCTTATACGAAGAATCATGTTCTTCATCGACAATAATCAATTTAAGATTCGGCAAGGGGGCAAAGATGGCGGAACGCGCTCCGATGACCAGCTGAATATCGCCGCGTTTTATCTGCCTCCATTGATCATAGCGGATGGACTGGGCGATTCTGCTGTGCAGGACGGCAATTTTATTTTCGCTGAACCTGCCGGAAATTCTAGCAATAAGTTGGGGTGTCAACGCGATTTCGGGAACCAGGTAAATAGCGGTTTCGCCATTTTTTAAAACTTCTTCTATGGCCTTGAGGTAAATTTCTGTTTTTCCACTGCCTGTTACGCCGTGAAGCAAAATAGGGGTAAAAGCATTTTTTCCCAGAAAGGAAGATATCTCGGCAAGCACCTGTTTCTGTTCTTTATTCAAAGAAATACTATTCGGATTATCCATAAGTGATGAGGCAAGAGGAGCCCGCCGGATTATTTCCTTGGCTTTGAAGGTTAAAAGGCCCTTTTTGTGCAATGTGTTTACCACAGCGGGAGATACGCCGGTGGCCTTAATCAATCTGGCGATTGAAGCCGAGCCGTGTTTTTGGAGAAAATTAACTAATGTTTTTTGTCTGGCGGTTAATTTTGCCTCCGTAATTTTATCCTCACTCAGAAGAACCATTTTTTCCGTGCACACGCCAAGTTGCTTTTTTTGTCTTTCTTCAATGTGCAAAAGTCCCAAAAGATGAAGTCGGCGCACAGCAGCAGAAATGTTTTTAAGCTTACATTCCTGGGACAGGCTGTTTATAGACATCCCTTGTGGATATTTGTTTAAAACACCAAGAATTTTTTCTTGCGTTCGTGTCAGGGGAACATTTTCGGGCAAGGAAACCGGAATAATCCAGGTGATATCTTTTTTTCCCGCACCTGATGGGATAATTTCCGCTAGAGTTTTTCCGAGAGGATACATGTAATAATGCGCGACCCATCGGTAAAAGTCCAGATCGCTTTGGTCAAAGAGAGGTTCATCATCGAGTACTTCCGTAATTAATTTTATCTCCGATAAAATGCAGGTATCCGTTGTAGACACGATAAAGCCGGTACGTTTTTTGTGGCCAAAGGGAACAAACACACGTTTACCGATTTGAACTTTCTTTTCCAAAGTAGGCGGTACTTCATAAGTGAACAGTTTGTCTTGGGGAATATTGAAAGCAATATTTATAAACATTATCTAGTCTCAAAACAAAAAACGCCCCGGAAACGGAGCGCTTTTAATTATTATGTATTTTTGATTATTCTCCCTTGAGCTTTTCCAGCTTTTCCTGCTTTGTTTTGCAGTCGATGCAGAGGGTTGTTACCGGTCTGGCCATCAATCTTTTTTCCGAGATGGGTCCGCCGCACACCTCACAAATGCCAAAAATGCCGTCGTCAATTCTTTTTATTGCTTCCTGCATTTTTAAAATGAGTTTGCGTTCGCGATCGCGGATGCGCAGTTCAAAGTTACGGTCTGCCTCCAGTGAGGCTCTGTCGGTCGGATCGGGAAAATTTTCTTTGCCGTCGGTCATCTGGGAAACGGTTTTACCCGCCTC
>MTKZ01103870.1_pt1 | contig 14909 bp, 11 predicted proteins | sample 1042781 | NCBI WGS metagenome assembly MTKZ01 (sample SAMN06212207, study PRJNA360539) | anaerobic digester metagenome | biome: Wastewater treatment plant; material: sludge; isolation source: anaerobic digester fed with sludge from wastewater treatment plant | place: Denmark: WWTP Viborg ...
ATCTTCGCCCGCCGGGCAATGCTCACGAGCTCATCGAGCGCTTCCAGCAACTGCTCGCTCTCACTGCGCAGGTGCGAGGCGTACATGCCGTCGTACTCGGCCGCGACTTTGGCCAGTTCCAGCAGTTCCTCGGTATCCGCGTAACAGCCCGGCGCGTAGATGAGCGCCGACGACAGCCCCACGGCCCCCTCTTCCATCGCCTGGCGAACGAGGGCCTTCATTCGCTCGAGTTCCTGCGGCGTCGGCTTGCGGTTCTCGTGGCCGATCTCGTGGATGCGGACCGTCGCCGCCCCCACAAACGAGGTCACGTTGCACGAGACCCCTCGGCGCACCAGGAAGTCGAGATACTCTCGCAGGGTCGTCCACTCGATGTCGTACTTGACGTCACCCTGGCGTTCGGTCTCCTCGCGTTTCATCTTCTCGTTGAGCGGACCCATCGAATCGCCTTCGCCGAGGACCTCGAGCGTCACGCCTTGGCGGATTTCGCTCTGCGACCGGCCGTCGGCGATCAGTGACTCGTTGGCCCAGCACATCATGTTGATAAAGCCGGGTGCGACCGCCAGCCCTTGGGCGTCGATCTCCATCCGACCGCGAGCCGTGGACAGGTGCCCGATTTCGGCAATCGTATCGCCGTTGATCGCGATATCGCCGCGAAACGGCGCGCCTCCGGAACCGTCGTAGATCTCGCCGTTGCGGATGAGCACGTCATATTCGGTCATTGTCGAGCATCCCCCCAGGATCGGAATGAGCAGCCACCGGCAGATGAATCGGCATCTTCGCATGGCCAGATCGTACCGCGCGACACAGGCTTTCCCAAGTGGTGCCGATGCCCTCGTCGGCGGCTTTTCTTCCCGGGTGGCCCAGGTCCCTCGTACCGCAAGGGTCCCATCTCTTCGCGAGGCGAGACGATTCAATGGTCAAATCCGAATGACGAATGAATGACAAAGCACCCATGACGAAATCCGGGCCGCCCTTTTCCCGCCTGCCGATTGGGGCTTCGTCATTGGGGTTTCTTTCGTCATTCGGATTTCGTCATTCGTCCTTTTCTGGCGACTTGGTTGCATGCCGGCCGACCGCAACTCTGGAATTCCCTCCCCCCGTCGACTACCGTGTCCGCCATGTCTCGAGTATCCGGCCAGCCCGACATCACCATCCCGCCTNNCCCGCCTGCCGTATCATCGCCGGTCCCCTGCCGGTCCGTGGCGATCATCCTGACGATCGGTGCGGTCGTGTTCGTCTTGTGGCGAGCGTGGGCCTGCGACGACGCCTTCATCACCTTTCGCCATGTGGCCAACTGCCTTAACGGACACGGGCCGGTGTTCAACCCCGGCGAGCGAGTCCAGGGCTATACGCATCCGCTGTGGTTTCTGATGCTGCTGGCCGGGAGCACATTGCTCGATCCCCACCCGCTGGCGATCGTTCTCGGCCTGATCTCCACCGCCGCGATCGTGTTACTGCTGAGGCGGTTCTTCCGCATACGGCAACACAATGGTCTGTGTCTGCTGGCGGCGGCCGCGATGCTTCTCTCCTCGCCTACGTTCATCGAGTACCAGACTTCGGGGCTGGAGACCTGCCTGACGCACCTCCTGGTCGTCCTGTTGTGGGGCTGGCTGATAGGTTTCGCCTCGGTCGGGCACCGCTGGCCCCAGAATCCTTTCTGGGGTCTTCTGGGCGGAGGATTCCGATCCTCATTCTCGCGGATGCGGAAAGGATTCCGCCAAGAGCAGCGGCCCGGAACGGATTCCGGGCCGAGCGAAGCTTCTCCTCCCGTTACCAAGGGGGGGCAGGGGGGGGTCGACCACCGACCTCAGCCGACTTCATCACCTTCCCCCACCGCTATCGTGCTCATCTGCTCGCTGCTGATGCTTAATCGCCCCGACCACCTCGTCCCCTGTCTGCCGTTGTTCCTACTGGCACTTCACTTGCTTCGAGGACGCCGTCGCCGCGCCTGGCTGCTGGGCCTCGCCGCTCTGCTGCCGCTGTTGGCCTGGTACGGCTTCGCCACGGTCTACTACGGCTCACCGCTGCCCAACACCGCCTACGCCAAGACGGGCATGCCGCTCGGCACGACAGTTCTTCACGGCCTTCCTTATTTGCGCAACTACAGTGCCAACGAGCCGATCCACGGACTGATCATTCCGATCGTGCTCATCATCCAAACCGTCATAGCAGTACGTGATCTCCGAGCCAGGCGTCCGGGCGGCGAGGTGCGGCTGGCCCTCGTCGTGGCTGTGTGGCTGCACGTCGGCTATGTGGTCATGGTTGGCGGCGACTTCATGCGCGGTCGGTTTCTGAGCCTTCGGTTGGTGGCCACCGCGATACTGACCGGCGATCTGGTCGGGCGTCTGTCGCCGGCGCGCTCCTGGAAGGGCGTTTTTTCGCTTGCGCTGATCGCCGGTTTGGCTTGGAGCATCGGACGAGCCGCGCGACAGTGTGTCGTTTTTCGGATGATTGGCCCGCCAGGCGTGTATCCGATTCTTGCCGTCATCTTTTTGGCGATCGCGGCTGTTGGCGGGATTGCCACCATCGTCTTCCTGATCAGGCGCAAGCCGCTGGCCCCGGGCCCTGTCACATCGATGTGGGTTCTGGCAGCGGCGGGTCTGTGCACGCTCTTTGATTTCAAGCCGCGCACCACCGCCTTTGGCTTGNNCAACGACCGAGTCCGGCTCGGCCAGGCCGCCAACCGGTACGCCGACCGATATGGACCGATCACCATTGCCTGGGACACGACCGGGTTCCTGGGATACCTCGCCGGCCCGCAGGTGCAGATCGTCGATGAGCTTGGCCGGACCGACCCGTTCATCGCCCGCTTGCCGGCCAAGCCGGAGTCCCGTATCGGCCACCTGCTTCACGACATTCCGAAGGAGTACCTGCGGTCGCGAATGGTGATCAATGAGCTTCCCGACTGGCGGCGGCGGCTCGATGAAGGCGACCCGACACTGATCGCCGATGCCCGAGCCCTTCCTCCAACCACCCCCTGGTCCGACAGTCGCCTCGAACGGCGTTGGGCGGACATCCAGCGGGTGACCGCAGGCCGCCTGTTTTGCGGCGATCGATGGAAGCTGATACAGCGATATGCCAGGGGAAGCAGGTGACCACCGTCGCAGCGAGGCCAACCCACGACCGATGCTGGTTCCCAACGCAAAACCTCTTTTGGGAAAGACTTACGGAGAACCGCCCATTATGCGCCGTATACCGCCGATCATTGGAAAGTGTTCATAAACCCTTGTCACAACGGGCTTTGCGGACGGCGTGGGCGTATACACCTGGATTGCCCGAAGCTTGCATACCCCTTCCCCGGCTCGTATCGTACCGGCTTTACGCCGGTGAACCGGAAACGGATGGATCATGCTCGAACAACTCGCAGAGCAACTGAAGAAAGTGAAGGATGAGGCGGAGCGGCTGCTGGCCGAGTCCAAGACGATCGAGGCGATTCGGCAGGCGGAAAGCCGACTGATGGGCAAGCAGGGGCCGCTGGGCAGTCTGCTTGGTCAGATCGGCAAGCTCCCGGCGGAAGTTCGGGGGGCGGCCGGCAAGGAGATCAACCAGGCCAAGGCCCGGATCACCGAGCTGTTTGCCGCCGCCAAGACCGCCCTCGAACAGGCCACCGACAAGCAGGCCTCGGCCGAGCAGACTTTCGATCCCACGCTGCCCGGGCCGGTGGTGCCCCGCGGAAGCGTGCACCCCGTGACCGCGGTCCAGTGGGAGGTCGAGGAGATCATGGCCCGAATCGGGTTCGTGGTCGTCGGCGGGCCGGAGTTGGAGACGGACTACTACAACTTCGAAGCCCTCAACATCCCGGCGATGCACCCCGCCCGGGACATGCAGGACACCTTCTGGCTGACCGACGGCTGGCTGTTGCGGACGCACACCTCGCCCTGTCAGGTGCGGGCGATGCTGCGTCTCGGCCCGCCGTTGAGCATCATTGCCCCCGGCCGCGTGTTCCGCTACGAGACGGAGGACGCCTCGCACGCCAACACGTTCCATCAGCTCGAAGGCCTGATGATCGACCGGCACATTTCGATCGCCAACCTGATCGCAGTGATGAAGCTGATCCTGACCGAGATCTTTCACCGCGACATCAAGGTCCGCTTGCGGCCGGGGTACTTTCCGTTTGTCGAACCGGGTTTCGAGTTGGACATGCAGTGCGGCATTTGCGGCGGGAGCGGCTGCCCGACCTGCAAGCGCAGCGGCTGGATCGAGATCCTGCCCTGCGGCATGGTGCACCCCAACGTTCTCCGCAGCGGCAACATCGATCCGCACGAGTACACCGGCTTTGCGTTCGGACTGGGCCTGACGCGGCTGGCGATGATGAAATACGGCGTGGCCGACATCCGCGGGCTCAACAGCGGCGACCTGCGAGCGATCATCCGGCCGGAGCAGAGGAGTGGTGCCGCAATCATCGACAAGGAGTAGGACGGGCTCTGCCCGCCTTCTTGAAAGCCGCTTGGCCCGGAATCCTTCCGGGCCGCCTCGCGCGACCGAATCCGTTTGGCATTCGGTGATGATGAGGATGGGAATCCTCGACGCAAACGGCCCCAGAAGGGATTCTGGGGCGAGCGAACGCTAGACACGCACTTGCCCGCCCGGTGAGCGAAGCCCGGGCTGCGGGCCTGGAGAATTGTCGAGATGCTGATCTCGCTCAACTGGATACGCGATTTCGTCGATCTGCCGGCAGGATTCGATCCGCGCGAGCTGGCGGAGCGTTTCACCTGCACCAGCGCCGAGGTCGAAGGCGTTGAGCATACAACCTGTTCGGCCTCCGGCTTGATTGCGGCGCGCATCGTCAGTATCGAGACCATCCCCGGCGAGAAGCCGTTGTTTGCCGTGAAGGTCGATCTGGGCGACCGACAGGTGGACACCGTGACCGTCGCCGAGGGGCTGAAGACCGGTGACCGCGTGATCTTCGCTCCGCCGGGTTCCACGCTGCCCGGCGTCGGCCAGGTCGGCGAGCGCAAGACCGCCGGTCGCACCAGCGTGGGGATGATTGTTCCCGGTGACGCCCTTAGCCTGCCCACCGTCGGCCAGCGGGCCATGTGGCTGCCGCCGACCACAAGACCGGGCAGTCCCATCGACATGAGCCTGTTCGACGACTGGATCATCGAGGTCGACAACAAGTCGATCACCCACCGGCCGGATTTGTGGGGCCACTACGGAATCGCCCGCGAAGTGGCGGCTATTTGCGACCGCCAACTGAAACCCTATCCGATCGCGCCGCCGCAGGAGCTGGACGACCCGGCGCTCCCGGCCGTTCCGATCGTGATCGACGACCCGGCCAAGTGCCCGCGTTACAGCGCGCTGCGGTTCACCGGCGTGCGACCGCAACCGGCTCCGCTGTGGATGCAGGTTCGCCTGGCTCACGTGGGGCTGCGGCCGATCGACATCCTGGTCGATCTGACCAACTACATCATGGCTGAGCTGGGCCAGCCGATGCACGCGTTCGACTGCGCGAGGATCGATCGGATCGAAGTGGCGGTGGCCAGGCCGGGCGAGCAGTTCGTGACCCTCGACGGCTTCACCCGAACGATGCCTGAGGGTGCCCTCATGATCCAGTGCAACCGCCAATCGGTGGCCCTGGCCGGCATCATGGGCGGTGCCAACACCGAGGTCACCAACCAAACCACCGATCTGCTGCTGGAGAGCGCCAACTTCGAGGCCGCCACGATCCGGCGTTGTGCCACCGCTCTCGGACATCGCACCGACGCCAGCGCCCGATTCTACNNCATCGCACCGACGCCAGCGCCCGATTCGAGAAGTCGCAGGACCCGCACAACACGGTCATCGGGATCGGCCGTTTCGTCTACCTGGCGCGGCCCGAACTGCCCGACATGAAATTCACCAGCCGGCTTTCGGATTGCTTTCCGCACCCGCCGAAGCCGATCACCGTCCGCGTCGATCCGGCGTTTGTCGGCCGTTACATCGGGCGCGAGGTGCCGGCCGATCGGATCATGAGCATCCTGGCGAAGATCGGTTTCAGCGTGAAGGCCGTTGCTAGCATGCTCGAGGTCGGTGTTCCGACCTGGCGGGCGACAAAAGACGTCAGCATTGAGGCGGATATTATCGAGGAGGTGGCCCGCTTCATCGGCTACGGGACGATCACGCCGGCGTTGCCCGAGGTCACCGTCCGTTACGCCGAGCCGGAAGCCATCACGCGACTGGAACGTCAGACGCTCATGCTGATGTGCGGCGGCATGAGTTATGCCGAGGTGCATCGTTATCTCTGGTTTGACGCCGATTGGCTCAAACAGTTGGGTTTTGACCCGGGTACGACGCTGTCACTGAAGAACCCGGTGGCGGCCGGCACCGAACGGCTTCGCACCACGTTGCTGCCCGGTCTGCTTGCGGCCGTTGATCTGAACCGCCGTCACTTCGAGCATTTTGAGCTGCTCGAAATCGGCAGCGCCTTCCCGCACGGACAGAAGGAATCGCCCGAGACGACCGAACAGCGGCACTTGGCGTTAGCTGTGGTCGCTCCCGGCCGAAAGCCTGCGCACGAGGATGCCCTGATCCTGCGGCTCAAGACCGATTTGGAGACTTTCGCCCGACAGGTGCTGAAAGGTCATTTTCAGTTCGCCGCCGAAGAAGCCGTTGCTCCGTGGGAGCATCAGGCCAAAACGGCCGCGGTGAGGCTCGACGAACGGACTGTCGGACGGCTCACCGCTGTGCCGGCCGCGTTCCGCCGCCGGATCGATGAACACCTGGTGGCCTGGTCGGTGGTCCTGGCTGAGATCAATCTGTCGCTCCTGGCCGAGCGCCGGCCGGAGCCGCGGAAGCTGGCTCCCGTGCCCGTTTACCCGCGCATCAATCTGGATTTCTCCGTGCTCGCCCGGTCCGCGCGACGTTACGACGAGATCGAACGGGCCCTGCGAACGTACGACCACCCGCTGGTGCGGCGACTCGCCTTCGTGGACAGCTACGAGGGCGGTTCCGTACCCCAGGGCATGCGGAGCTTCACCTTCCGGGCGACCATTGGTGACCCCTCGCGGACGCTGACCGAACAGGATATCCAGGATTTCCGTTCGACTTTCCTTGAGTGGATGAAGAACCAGGACCTGGCTCTGCGGACATAGATGATGAACCGGCCTGCACGACGATTTGCCTCCAAGGCTGCTTGCGTCCCGTTCCTCGCTGCGGCGCTGATGTGTCCTCCACGGCCGGCGGCCGCCCAGGTTTCACCGCCCGGTACCGTTGACACGGACACCGTCTGGAGCGGGGTCATCGAGATCAAGGGAGAAGTATGCATTCGGGACGCCTCGGTGCGCGTCGAACCGGGATCAACGATCCGTTTCCTCGGCGGCAAAGGATCGGGCGGCGCTTCCATCCGTTTCGGCGGCAGCGTGACCGGCAAGCGGTTGGGCAGTCGAAGTCGCCTGACGCTGGCGGGCACGGCCGAGCGCCCCATCACTGTTGAAACATCGGAAGGCCATTCCCCCGGTTTCATCAGCGGCGACCTGGAGTCCGGATGCGCCCTTATTGCCCGGCATGTGGTGTTCCGCCGCCTGGGTTCCGTCGTCTCCGGCAAAGGAGGCAACCCGGCCGTGTTCCTCATCCTTAATTCGCCCGACAGCGATCTGTGGCTGTCGCATTGCCGATTCACCGATTGCGGCCGCATCCAGGCGGAATTCATCGGCGGGGCGGCCACGGCGGAGATTAACGGCTGCACCTTTGTTCGCACCATCGGCGACACAGCCATCGAGTTTCTGGGCACCGGCGAAGGTCTTCGGGTCATCGCCGACAACATCTCCAGCGCCGCGTTTCGAGTCGGGTGCCCCCAAACGCTGCTGAAGAACAACGTTCTGGTCGGCGAATGGGCGTCCATGAGCGTCACCGTCAGGAACGTCCCCGGAATTGCGATCACGGGCAACTACGTTCACTGTGCGACCGACCGCGACGAGGGCCGCTACGCTTTGCGATGCTCCGCCGAGGACGCGGTGGTGGCCGACAATGTTCTGCTCGGCGGCACGTATGTCATCGAACAATCGCCTCGTACCCTGACCGGCAACGTTCTGGTGGGTGCGGCGGCCTTGCAGCCTGGTGTGACCCCCGGCAGCGCGGCGGCCGTGAAACTGACCACGACGCATTACCTGCTCTCGAAACCGGCGCCGCAGGCCAGGATCACTGATAATCTGTTTCTCGGCCCCGCCTATGCCGCGATTTCCGCCGGTCGCGAGAGCCCGCAGATTCATATGGAACACAATCTCTTCGACGGCTGGGGGGTGGCCAGACGAGCGATCCACTTCAACCTGCTGGTGCCCGCAGCACGTGACGCGCCGTTGGCGGCCAGGATCATCGGTAACATTTTCGCGCGCTATCGTTCCGCTCCGGTCGCGGATGCCGCCAGGCACATCGGCACGGTGGCCCAGGCCGGTCTGAATGTCTTCGCCGAGGTGCCCGATACGCTCTACGAGACCAGCGATATCCAGAAGACCGCGCCGGGCGATCTCATCCTCCGGACGCTGGCAGATCTTCGGTTGCAGGCACCGGTGGCGACCAGGTCGGCGCTCTCTGCCGAGGCCCAGTTGCTGCAGCGGCAGCTCACGGTCGCCAAGGTGCGCGAAATGTGGTTCGATGCATACCGCCCGCTACAAGGTTCACCGCTGACCGGCAGCCGGCCCGCGGGACCGCGCCCTGACTCGTCGCCCGAATAAGGCATCTGCAAACACGGTGCCCGCGCCGTAGGGCCTGGTCGAAGCCGCCCAACGGCGGCGCAGACCTGCCGCGACCGCGGGATAAGCGGTCGGCGATGGCGATCGAGGGAGATGAACATGAGCGATCAGGCCGCTGACAACAGGGCGTTCTCTCGGCGCCAGCTTCTCGCCGGCGGTTGTGCGACCGTCGCCGGGCTGACGGCCGTTCAAGGATCCGCGCAGCAACCCGCGACTCGACCCGTCGCGGGGCCGGACACCTCCTCCTGGCCCAAGCCGATCAAGGCCTTTTGCATCGACTTTAACTGGGCCGGCGGCCAGGCATCGCCGCCGGGGACCTACGCCCACGCCGACCCTCCCGAACATGTCCGCTGGTACCGCGACCTCGGGGCCAACACCATCCAGACCTTCTGCGTCAGCTACAACGGCTATGCCTGGTACCCCAGCGACGTCGCCCCGGTCACCCCCGGACTCAAGAGCCCGAACTTCCTCGGCGAGATGGTCGAACTCGGCCACAAGGCCGGCATGAGGGTGATGGGCTACTTCACACTTGGGGCCAATCCGCATTGGGAGAAGCTCAATCCGGACCTCGTTCACGGCGGCGATTCCCATGACATCAAGATTCCGATGACGCTCGAGTACCTCGACTATTTCTGCCGGTCGGTCGAAGATGCGATGCTCAAGACCGGCGTAGACGGGTTCATGATCGACTGGGTCCGCCCGACGCGGCATCAGAAGTGGCTCGNNCGGGCCGTCGGCGGAAATGGTACGCGAGTTCGACCGTCGGGCGATGGAGCGGGCCTGGCGGCACATCCGGCGGACGGTTCGAGCCACCGGCCCGGCCGTCATCTGGACCAACCACCCGTTCCTCAAGAACGAGTACCCGTTGTGGACCGGCCATCGCTTGCTCAGGGAAGTGGACTGGGTGCTCAACGAGGCCCCCGAACTCGATCACCTCGACTGGTTGCGGCAGCAGGTTGGGCCGCGAACGCTGATCATCCAGAACCTCTGCGGCTGGAAAGGTCATGACGCCTCCATGTGGAAGAAGATCGACCCCAAGGCCACGGGCTTCTACGGTTACGCCAGAGCCGACGAGAAGACCACCCTGCCCGACGCCGCAATCGAGGTGAACATCAAAAACATCGAGATCTTGCGAGAGGCGTATCACTCACTGTAGGGCGACTCACGTTTGCCCGCAGAACTCGTTCTACGGTTCGGCCGCCGGTCGGCCTGCCCGCACCTGCGTCTCGCCACGCCGATGCGTAGCGAAGGAGCAAGCTTTGGGGCGAAGCCGGGCCCGTCAGCGCCTTTTCCTGCACCGCAAGCCGGCAAGTGGTCCGTGGCAGCCGCTTTCCCATTTGTGCGGTCCTGTTAAGACTGTTGTTCACGATGGCCGGTCCGACGGGATCGGCCCAGACGAGGGTGAGATATGGCACGCAAGATCGACGAGGCCCAGGTCCGGCATATCGGTCATCTATCTCGGCTGAATCCGACCGACGACGAGGTTCGGCTGTTCAGCGAGCAGCTCTCGGCGATTCTTGAATACGTCGAGCAGCTGAACGAGGTGGAGACGGCCGACGTGCCGCCGACGGCGCATGCCCTGCCGGTGAAGAACGTCTTCCGGGCCGACGAGCCCCGCCCGGGTCTTGCGCCGGACCAGGCCCTGGCCAACGCTCCGCAGCGCGAGGGCAGCTTCTTCGCCCTGCCCAAGGTGCTCGATCAGGACAGCGCGTGACTCGGCGACCGACGGGACGATGATCAGGCAATGAATATGACCGCACCAACGCTGCTGGAAACCCGTGATTCGATACGAAACCGCACGATGACCTCGCAGGCCTGCGTCCAGCGATTGCTCGACGGCATTCGCACACTGGACCCCGCGATCAAGGCGGTTGTCAGTTACGACGCCGAGCGGGCCATGACGCTTGCCCGGCAGGCCGACGAACGGATTGCCGACGGTCACGTCGACGGGCCGCTGGCCGGCGTGCCGCTACTGATCAAGGACAATCTGTGCACCGCGTTCGGGCGGACGACCTGCGCCTCGCGGATCCTCGAAAACTTCAGCGCCCCGTACAACGCCCACGTCGTGGAGAAACTCGAAGCCGCGGGCGCGATCGTCGTCGGCAAGACCAACCTCGACGAGTTCGCCATGGGTTCGAGCACGGAAAACAGCGCCCTGATGGTCACGCGCAACCCGTGGAACCTCGATTACGTTCCGGGGGGCAGTTCGGGCGGCTCGGCGGCGGCTGTTGCGGCAGGAATCACGGCCGGGAGTCTCGGTTCCGATACCGGCGGATCGATCCGCCAGCCGGCCTCGTTTTGCGGTGTGACCGGCCTCAAGCCGACCTACGGGCGCGTCTCCCGTTACGGTCTGGTGGCCTACGGCAGCAGCCTGGATCAGATCGGGCCGTTCGGCCGGACGGTACGCGACGTGGCTCTGCTGCTCGGCGTCATCGCCGGAAGGGACCACCGCGATTCGACGAGCGTCGATCGGCCGGTGCCTGATTACCTGGCGGCCCTGGAACAGCCTCTGAAGGGCGTGCGCATCGGCTATGCCGAGGAATACTTTGGCGAAGGCCTGGATCCCGAAGTGCGAGCGGCCGTCGAGGCGGCCATCGCGGTCTACAAGTCGGCCGGGGCCACCGTCCAGACCGTTCACCTGCCGCACATGAAGTACGCCATCGCCTGCTACTACCTCATCGCCACCGCTGAGGCGTCGAGCAACCTGGCCCGCTACGACGGCGTCCACTACGGCCATCGCACGGCCGCGCCCAAGGATTACATCGACATGTACTGCGCCAGCCGCCAGGAAGGCTTCGGGGCGGAAGTCCGGCGGCGGATCATGCTCGGCACTTACGCATTATCCAGCGGCTACTACGATGCCTATTACCTCAAGGCCCTCAAGGTGCGCACGTTGATCCAGCGAGACTTCGAGCAGGCCCTCGGCGACGTGGACGTCATTGCCTGCCCGACCTCACCGACGCCGGCGATTCGCATCGGCGAGAAGGTCAATGACCCGCTGGCCATGTACCTGATGGACATCTATACCGTCTCGGCCAACCTGGCCGGGATCCCCGCGATCAGCATTCCGTGCGGGTTCAGCAAGGCGGGCCTGCCCTTGACCGACTTGCGGGGGTCGGTCAAGGGCCTGCCGATCGGTCTGCAGCTCATGGGCGCCCACTTCGCCGAGGACAGACTGCTGCGGATCGCTCACGAGTACCAGTTGCGGACCGACTGGCACACACGGACGCCGCCGATCGCCAACGGCGGCACCTGACACGTGGGCCGACCGATGAGCACTGTGGTTTATCAAGCCCGATGGATTCTTCCCGTCGCCTCGCCGCCGATCGAGAACGGTCGGCTCGTCGTGCAGGATGGCTGTATCGTCACCGCCGAGAAAGCAGGTGCACCCGATTCATCAGCGATCGATCTGGGCGACGCTGTTGTTCTCCCTGGTTTCGTCAACGCTCACACGCATCTCATGCTGACCGGCTGCCATGGCATTCGCTACCGCGGCTCATTCACGGGCTGGATTCGGAATCTGATGGCGGTCCATCCACGATTCGCCTTCGGTGACACAGTGCGTCAGTCGGTGCGGGAGGGCCTGGGGCAATCCATGGCAGCCGGCGTGACGACGGTGGGGGACATCGGTGATGGCGTGGAAGTGATCGAGGCCTGGGCTGCAGGTCGCATGAACATCGCCGGCTTCCTCGAGGTTGTCGGTATCGGATCAAAGAGGGCGGGTGGACACCCAAAGGCGGTTCAGACCGCGGCCGAATTACTCCGCCGCGGATTCCTGGAACTTTGGGTGCCGCCCCGATCCAACAATCCTTTGACGCATCCCGGTCTGTTCACAGCCGGTCTCTCCCCCCACGCACCCTACAGCACGGACGCGTGCGTTTACCGCGAAGCGATCGACTGCGTTTCCAGGTTGTCTGGCATTTGTCGGCGCCTGTGTACTCATCTTGCCGAGACCCGCGAAGAAGAACAGTTCCTGCGCGACGGCACCGGACCTTTCCGCGAGCTGCTGGAGCAGTTCGGGCTGTGGGACGGTTCATACCGTCCACCCGGTTGCTCGCCGGTGGAGTTCATGGAGCAGGTCGGGTTTCTCTCGCACCGGCCGCTGCTGGTCCACTGCAACTACGTGAGCGATTCGGATCTCGACCTGATCGCCGCCTCGGAGGCATCGGTGGCCTACTGTCCGCGCTCGCATCGCTTCTTTAACCACGAGCCGCACCGCTGGCGGGAGATGCTCGCTCGCGGCATCAATGTCTGCGTGGGCACTGATTCGCTGGCCAGCAATGATACGCTTTCGGTGCTTGATGAATTGCGGTTCCTCCGCTGCCTCGATCCGTCAATCCCGGGCGGGCAACTCATCCGCATGGGTACGCTGGCTGGAGCTCGTGCTTTGGGCCTTGACGACCAAATCGGCTCGCTGGAGGTCGGCAAGCGGGCGGACTTCACGGTCATCCCGCTCGACCGTGCCATGACCCACGACCCGGTGGAGGCGGTGCTGGCCGGCAGCAGTTGTCCTTCCTCCGCGTTCGTCGGCGGATGCCAGTCGCGCGACTTTGCGCCTCGGGCTTCCGAATGAGTGCTCAGACGCTCTGAAACGAGACAGACCCCGGTTGCCGGTAAGGGAACACTGACCTATGATTTTCTGTGGTGTGCCCGATACGGGCGCGACATTTCTTGGAGAAAACGGAAATGGCCAGACTCTACGACGACATCACGCAGACAATCGGCAATACGCCCCTGGTCCGAATCAGGCGGATCATCCAGGCGCCGGCGACGGTCTACGCCAAGCTTGAGTTCTTCAACCCGCTGTCCAGCGTCAAAGACCGGATCGGCGTCTCGATGATCGAGGCGGCCGAGCAGGCGGGCAAGATGAACAAGGATACCATCCTCGTGGAGCCCACCTCGGGCAACACCGGGATCGCGCTGGCGTTCGTCTGTGCCGCCAAGGGCTATCGCCTGATCCTGACCATGCCCGAAAGCATGTCCGTCGAGCGCCGCAGCCTCCTGCGGGCCCTGGGCGCCGAACTCGTCCTGACTCCCGCCTCACAGGGCATGAAGGGGGCGATCGCCAAGGCCGAGGAGATCGTGGCCCAGACGCCCGGCGCCTTCATCCCCCAGCAGTTTCAGAATCCGGCCAACCCGGAGATCCACCGCAAGACCACCGCCGAAGAGATCTGGCGAGATACCGACGGGGCCGTGGATATTCTCATATCCGGCGTCGGCACGGGCGGCACGATTACCGGCGTGCCCAGCGCCATCAAGCCGCGCAAACCGTCGTTCAAGGCCATCGCCGTCGAACCGACCGATTCGCCGGTCATCACCCAGCAGCGTTCAGGTGAGGAACTCAAGCCCGGACCTCACAAGATCCAGGGCATTGGCGCGGGGTTCATCCCCGGCGTGCTCGACCTGTCGCTCGTCGATGATGTCGTCCGGGTCACCAGCGAAGATTCCTTTGCCTGGGCCCGTAAGGCGGCCAAGCAGGAGGGCATTTTGTGCGGCATTTCGTCGGGTGCGGCCCTGTGCGCCGCCNNTATACCGCGCACGCCCGGCGGGGCGGTGATTGTTCCCATCCCTGCCGGTTATGTCTGGATGTTGCCCGCGGCGTTGTGCGCGAGCAGAAGTGAGGCACACGGCCTTATCGTTGCCCGGTTGGTCACTCCGAATCACGCGGGGCTGTGATCCGCCAAACGGCTGGAGTCAGTCCTCCTCGTCCTCGCCGGCTTCCTCCTCTTCATCTTCCCAGTCCTCTTCGTCCTCGTCATCCTCGGCTTCGTCCCACTCCTCGTCTTCATCTTCCTGGTCGGGGTACTGCGGAGGGCTCTCGCCGACGCGTTTCGTCACGCTGGGATACTTGCCTGAGGGGATCGTCTCCTCGATCGAGAGAACATTGATCTGATGCCACCAGTCGTCACCATAGTCAAACCAGTAGCCGAACACATCTCCGACCTTCAGCCCGAGCATACCTATCTTGGTTCGAGTCAGGTCTCCCGCCTGCTGCGGATCGTGGAGGTCACGGGCATCCGGGAGCACGTAACTGCGGGCCTTGGGGTCCTGGGGACCTTTGCCGCCGAACTGAAACTCGTACATGTGCTCATCATCCCGGTCAAACGAGTCAAAGATAGCGAAATGCAGTTTGTCCAATGTCTGGTCACCGCGGATCTGGATGGTCCGAGAGACAACCGGATTCTTCTCGACGAACTCCTCCGTCACAGGCCCGCCGATCAACGACACCTCCAGTGTGTATAG
>MTKZ01001974.1_pt1 | contig 14908 bp, 13 predicted proteins | sample 1042781 | NCBI WGS metagenome assembly MTKZ01 (sample SAMN06212207, study PRJNA360539) | anaerobic digester metagenome | biome: Wastewater treatment plant; material: sludge; isolation source: anaerobic digester fed with sludge from wastewater treatment plant | place: Denmark: WWTP Viborg ...
TGGATACGGCCGACGGATTCGGTGACCGGCACGCGCTGCACGCGATGCACGCCGCCCTCGTACTTGAGTGCCGAGTAGGCGCCCTGGCCCCTGACCTCCAGGATCATCTCCTTGAAGCCGCCGTCGTCGTTCTCGTTGGCCGAGAGGACCTCGACGTCGAACCCCTTGGCCTGGGCGTAGCGTGTGTACATGCGTGCGAGTTCACCGGCGAAGATGCAGGCCTCGTTGCCGCCGGCGCCGGCGCGGATCTCGAGGATCACGTCCTTGCCGTCGTTGGGGTCGCGGGTGAGCACCCGCGCGCGGATCTCGTCGGCCAGCTCGACGAGCCGCCTGCGGCCGTCGGCGAGCTCCTCCTGCGCGAAGGCGCGCATCTCGGCGTCGGTGGAGCCGTCGGCGAGGAGCGCCTCGGCGTCGGTGACCGTCAGCTGAGCCTCGCGGTACCCGCGGGTGAGTTCGTGCACGGGCTGGAGCTCGGCGTGGGCGCGGGCCGCCTCGGCGTAGCGCACGCGGTCGCCGAGCACTTCAGGATCGGCGAGCTGCTCCGTGAGCTCCGCGTACGACCGCTCTATCTCCGCTATGAGGTCGTCGACGGTCGTCATGGCATCAGCTTACGCCATGACCTCCACGCCCTTCACCGGCGGACGGTCCGGCGGTTCGAGCTCCACGATCTTCTCGAGCGCAGCGATGGCGACCTCGATCTGGTCACCGTCCGGCTGCCTGGTCGTGAGCCACTGCAGGCCGAGCCCCGGCGCCATGACCACGCGGACGAGCAGGTTGTGCTCGTGGCGCCCCGCGTAGCGGATGATCTCGTAGCTGATGCCGGCGATCAGCGGCACCAGCACGACCCGGCTGAGCACCAGCAGGTACCAGTCCGGACGCCCCACCGCGGCGAAGACGAAGATCGACACCACGAGGACGACGAGCAGGAACGAGGTGCCGCAGCGCAGATGCAGCGTCCTGTACTTCTCGACGTTGGCCACGGTGAGCTCCTCGCCGTGCTCGAGGGCGTGGATGCTCATGTGCTCGGCGCCGTGGTACTCGAACACCCGGCGCAGGTCCCTGATCCGGGTGATCACGACGAGATAGGCGAGGAAGATGCCGACGCGGACCAGGCCCTCGACCAGCCAGAAGAGGAAGCCGTCGCCCAGCCAGCGGTCGAGCAGGCCGGTGAGGAAGAGAGGCGCGATGAAGAACAGGCCGACGGCGAAGGCGAAAGCGATGACCAGCGTGATCCCGATCTCCTTCTTGCCCAGCTCCTCCTCTTCCTCGCCCAGCGATTCGTTCGCCGATCTGGTGAGGGCGCGCACGCCGATGACGAGCGATTCGATCAGGGCGACCACCCCGCGCAGCACAGGCAGCCTGAGCACGGGGTACTTCTTCATGTAGCTGACCAGCGGGAAGTGGTGCAGGCCGATGCTCCGGTCGGGGCGGCGCACCGCGAGGGACCACCAGTCCACGCCGCGCATCATGACGCCCTCGATCACGGCCTGGCCACCGATCTGGGCGCGCCTCGCGGCCAGCGCAGGGAGCAGTCGCGCGATGGTGAGATGGCGTCGCGTCATGGCGCCTGAGTCCGGGCCCACGCGCAGCGGGACGTCAAGCCCGCGCGGCCGCCGGACCGTCGACATCCTCCGGCTTGTACGGCTTGCCGCAGGTCATCCTGCCCTCCTGGCAGGCGCCATAGAGACAGCTGGGGCCGGTGCGGTCGAAGAGGTTCGGGGCGAGCTCCTTGACCATGCCGCGCATCCGCCAGGCGAGGTCGCGGATCTCCCACTGCGCCCGGTTGCAGCAGCGCACGTGGAAGAAGTGCCGCAGCTCGCGTGCGTTCATGGTGACCACGATCCTGGTCTCGGCGGCGTTGGGCAGCACGAAGCGGGCGTCCTCCTGGACGCTCTCGCGCGTGCGTCCCTCACCGAGGCCGAGCTCCACAAGCTTGTCGTAGGCGGCGCGGGCGTCCTCCATCGCCTTGAAGAAGACCGCCGCGGCCTCGGCGTTGGCCGAGATGCTGGGCGGCACGACGAAGCTGTCCGCCGCCCCGAAATTGACGTAGCGCTGCGACTGCTGGTTGTAGCTCGCCACGCGATGCCGCACCAGCTGGTGCGTGCAGGCGCGGCTCACGCCGTCCACGGCGAAGCTGAAGGTCGCGTGNNCTCATCTCCTGCTGGAGGTCGGCGGCGGACACGGGCGCGTAACACAGCCGGCCCGCGACGGCCACGGCGCGGTCCGGGTCGGGCGTGTGCTGCAGGAGCCGGACGTGGAGTTCGGCGCCGGTGCCCACGTCAGGACTCGTCGGACGTGGCGGCCTCGACGGCCTCCGCCGGCGCGGTCTCCGCAGCCACGGCCGCCGGCTGCGGCCGGGGACGCTCGGGTTTGGGCGGCCGGACCTTGGGCGCCTTCGGCTTGGCCGGAGCGGCGGCCTTCTTCTTGAGGCGCCGCTCGAAACGGTCCACCCGGCCGCCCGAGTCCACCAGCTTCTGCTTGCCGGTGTAGAACGGGTGACACTGCGAGCACAGCTCCACGTGCAGCTCCTTCTTGGTGCTGCGCGTGGTGAACGTGTTGCCGCAGCTGCAGTGGACGGTCGCCTCCTGGTACTGCGGGTGGATGTCCTTCTTCATCTGTACGGATCCCTTCTGGGAGCAAACCCGGTGCTGACGCGAACCGGCGCGAGGCCGAAGCGGAATGATACCATGACCGCCGCGCTCACCGGAACCGTCGACGACGGACCCCGGCGCCCCGGCGAAGGCGCCGGGGCGAGAGCCGCCGCCGGACCGGACGGCGGCACGATGAGGGGAGGACGGGCATGCCGGATCTGCTGGCCCACCACGACGTGGCACAGGCCGCCCGGGCGCTGCTCCCCCCGGGACACCTGGCGGACCTCCTGGCGGAGGCCCCGGACGCGTACGCCGTCGGCGCCCAGGGACCGGACTTCTTCTCCTACGCGAGCCTGCGGCCGGGAGGGGGCGTCCGCAGCCACCCCGGCCGGACGGTGCACCGGCAGCACACACGCGCGGCCTTGACGACGATGCTCGCCACGGCGGCCGCCGCGCCGCCGGGCGACCGGGCCGGCCTGTACGCCTACATCAGCGGTTACGCGACGCACGTCTGCCTCGACGCCGGCGCGCACCCGTGGATCGTGTACTGGACCGGGGGCGCCCCCAAGGGCATCGACTCTCCCGACGCCCTGCGGGCGACCCGCCGGCACGGCGTCCTCGAGGCGTCTCTCGACGTCATGCTGGCGGCCCGGCGCCGACCGCCCGGCGTCTCCTGCGGACGGAGCCGACGTCTGCTCTCCCTGACCCCGCGGAGGCGCCGGGCGGTGGCGCGTCTGTGGGCCGTGGTGCTGCAGGACGTGTACGGCATCCCCTGGACCGCGCGCCAGACCGAGGCGGCGCTGCTCGTGATGGCGCTCGTCTACGCGCAGCTCACCGACCGCCTCTCGCCGCTCGCGCTGGCGCTCCAGGCCGGGGGGGCGGCGCTGGATCCGGACGGCGTCTGGCGCAGCCAGATCTACCCGTCCGCGCCGCACCCCGCAGCCGTGCGCCTCGTCGCCGAACGACGCGAGTGGCGCAGTCCCTGGCGACCCTCGGAGGCGCGGCACGAGACGTTCGCCGAGCTCTGCGGCCGTGCGGTCGGCGAGTCGCTCGCCTGTCTGGAGACGATCGCACGCGCCGCGTCCGGCGACCTGTCCGCGCACGACGCGGCGGTCGCCCTCGGCGACCGCAGCATGGTCAGCGGCGGACCCTGCGACGACCCCCGCGCCCCGACGGTCTTCGCCCCCGACCGCGACGCCCTGTGGCGCGGAGTGTGACGCCGGCCCCGTCGCGGCGCGGCCACCCGGGTCCCGCGCCCGACCGCACCGCACGACTCACCGGTCTGGTATAACCGGCCCGGCGGCGATCACACCCGGACGACGCGCGGCGACGTCCGGCAGTCGAAAGGAGCCGGGATGGAACACAGGTCGGTCATCCGCGTCAGGATGAGTGCGCACGACGCCCACTACGGCGGGGACCTCGTCGACGGCGCCAGGCTGCTGCAGCTCTTCGGCGACGTCGCCACCGAGCTGCTGATCCACATGGACGGGGACGAGGGACTCTTCGCCGGCTACGAGAGCATCGCCTTCAAGGCCCCCGTGCGCGCCGGCGACTACATCGAGGCCACCGGCGAGATCGTCAAGGTGGGCAACCGCTCGCGGAAGATGGAGTTCGTGGCCCGCAAGGTCATCGCCGCGCGGCCCGATGTGAGCGAGTCGGCCGCCGACTTCCTCCAGGAGCCCGTCGTGGTGTGCACCGCGACCGGCACCTGCGTGCGCGGCCCGGAGCGCCCCGCGGCGGACTGAGCCGCCCCGCCGCGGAGATGCGGGCGCGAGCGCGGGTCGTCAGCGGGCGTTCTTCGCCAGCGCGCTGAGGAACTCCGCGTTGTTCTTGGTCTCGCGGATCTTCTTGATCAGCAGCTCGATGGCCGCCGCCGGGTCGAGGCTGTGCAGCACGCCGCGGAGCTTCCACACGGCGGCCGCCTCGGCCGGCTCCATGAGCAGCTCCTCCTTGCGGGTGCCGGTGGTGTCGATGTCGATCGCCGGGAAGATGCGCTTGTCCGCCAGCTTGCGGTCGAGCCTGATCTCCATGTTCCCGGTGCCCTTGAACTCCTCGAAGATCACCTCGTCCATGCGCGAGCCGGTCTCGACCAGCGCCGTGGCGAGGATGGTGAGCGAGCCGCCGCCCTCGATGTTGCGGGCGGCGCCGAAGAACTTCTTGGGCGGGTAAAGCGCCGTGCTGTCGACCCCGCCGGAGAGGATGCGACCGCTGGCCGGCGTGTTGAGGTTGAAGGCGCGCGCCATGCGGGTGATGGAGTCGAGCAGCACGACCACGTCGTGACCCATCTCCACGAGGCGCTTGACGCGGTCCAGCACCAGTTCGGTGACCTGGACGTGGTTCTCGCTGGGCTGGTCGAAGGTGCTGGCCACCACCGTGCCCTTCACCGAGCGCTCCATGTCGGTGACCTCCTCCGGCCGCTCGTCCACGAGCAGCACGAACAGGTCGACCTCGGGGTTGTTGGTGGCGATCGAGTTGGCCAACTTCTTCAGGATGGTGGTCTTGCCGGCCTTGGGAGGTGAGGTGATGAGGCCGCGCTGCCCCTTGCCGATGGGACAGAGGAGGTCCATGATGCGCGCCGCGGTGTCGTGCTCGTCCGTCTCGAGGCGCAGCCGCTCCTCGGGGAACAGCGGCGTGAGCTGCTCGAACACGGGACGCTTGCGGGCGGTGTCAGGGTCGACGCCGTTGACGGTGTCGATCTTGAGGAGCGCGCTGTACTTCTCGTTCTCCTTGGGCTCGCGCACCTGGCCGGCGACCATGTCGCCGCGGCGCAGACCGAAGCGGCGGATCTGGCTGAGGCTGACGTAGACGTCACGGTCGCCCTGGCTGAAGCCGCTCGTGCGCAGGAACCCGAACCCGTCGGGGAGCACGTCCAGGATGCCGGTGCACGGGATCGTGGGACGGTCGTCGCGCTGCTGGTCGCCGCCCTGGCGCTGCTTGTCGCGACCGCGACGGCCCTTCTTGCCCTGGCGCTGCTGTGGCTGCTGCGGGCGGTCGCCGCCCTGTTGCTGGCCGCCCTGCGGGGCCTGTGGCGAGCGGTCGCCGTCCGCGGCGGGCGCGTCGGCGGCGGCCGGGGCCGNNGGCCGCCGGCTCAGTCGGGGCGGCGGGCGTAGAGGCGGCCGCCGGATCGCCGGCGGGCGCCGCGGGAGCCGGCGTCGCCGAAGGCGCAGCGGCAGACGACTCCGTGGCGGCGGGCGCAGCCGGGCGGGCGGCCGGCGGCGCGGCGGCGGGTTTCTCGGCCGCGCCGTCCGTCTCCGGCTTCTTCGCCGCGGACCCGGCCGTGTGGCGGTCGGCGACAGGCTTCTCGCCTGGAGGCTCGCCCACGGCCGGCCTCCCGGCCTCCACCGTGGGCGTCGCGGCGGACTCCACGGCGGGCGTGCTGGGTACGGTCTTCTGGTCTGTGTGTTCTGCAGTGCTCATGGGCTCCCGGGAGTTCTGGCATCCCGTGCACGATGCGGACTGGGACCGCGCCCGGAAGATGCCGTACGAGGACGTGGGTGGTGCGAACGGAAGACGGGTCGATGCAGACCCGGCACGTTCAGTATGTCATACCGCGCAAGGGATTCCCAGTGACGTCGTCCATGCTCGACTGTGGGACGGGATCCGTCTCCGCCTCCGGGAGAGGGATCGGGGATGCTCCCATTGTATCGGCGGGGACCGGCGGAACTGAAGACCCGGTCACGCCGGCGCTCCTTCGCCGGTGGGGGACGGCGACCCCGCTGCGGGGGGATCGACGCCGGCCGCGGGGTCGCCGTCCCCCACCTCCTCCTCCACGCGACGCAGGATCACGCCCAGGATCTCGCTGAGGCTGTCGTCCAGGCTGGGGCCGTCGACGACCGGTACGCCGAGCGAGTGCGCCTGTCCGACGATGTACCGCTGGATGCGACGGATCTCGGCGAAGTGCTCGACGTAGCGACGCAGGGGACGGATGCCGCCGGTCTCCCACTCCCGCACCGTGAAGTTGGCGCGGTGCCGCTCCTTGTCGGCGACGGCCAGCACGAACTCCAGCACGATCGCGCCCCCCCAGTGCGAGCGGTCGAGGAAGCCCGGCACGAGATGGACGCCCTCCACGACCATCCGCTGCGCCTCGTCGATGCCGCGTCGCACGAGCGCCTCGACGCCCACCGAGACGGCCTTGGTCTGCTCGATGAAGCCCATCTTGCTCAGGTCCGTCTCGCGCGGCACCGGCACCCGCACGGTGGTCGCGGCGTCGAACGACGAGGTATGGATCGCCGGCATGAGCTCGACGGCGAAGAACGCGCGCATGGTCTGTCGCACCATGTCGGTGCCGATCAGGCGGGTGATGCCCAGCCGGTGGGCGAGTTGGGTCGCCAGGGTGCTCTTGCCGACACCTGTGGCGCCCCCGATGAGGACGATGAGCGGAGTCTCGAGGCGACGCAGCTTCTGCCACTGGCGGAAGCGCACGATGAGGACGTCCCCCTTCGCGCGACCGAGACGGTCCCGCGCGATCTCCTGCAGGTCGGCGAGCGTGAGGGCCGCCGGACCGCGGCGCCGCAGGCGCCGGTCCACGGCGGCGGCCACGTTGTAGGCGTCCTCGGGGGCGAGCCCCGTGGACATCAGGGTCTGCGCCATGAGGCCCTTGCTGAACGGGGCCTGCTCGCCCTCGTCGATGAGGGGGATGTCGCGGTGGTCCGTCACGGCGGTGCCTCGGAGACGCCTGCAGACGGTGACGGGCGGCGGTCCGCGGCGCCGCCGGCCGTCCGGGCCGCGAAGCGGTCGCCGGCGAGCGCGGCCAACCGGTCGACCATCACCCCGAGGTCGCCCTCCAGGACGACGGGCTCGTTGTCACAGAAGACGATCTCGCGGTCGGCCGCGGCGGCGGCCTCGACCACCAGGTCGACCGCGGCCGCCTTGATCTCGGTGAGGAAGACGTCGGCCTCCGCCGCGGCGCGCGCGGTCGCCGCCGCGAGCCGGCGCCGGTCGGCGAGGTCGCAGGAGACGAGCACGACCTCGGCGCCGTGGTCGGCGGCGAGCGTCTGCGCCAGCCGGGGCGCCGCCCCCTCCGGCGCCGTCGTGAAGAAGGCGACGCGCCGGCCGCGCACGGACCGCACCGGCCGGGGTCGGAACACCGTGGGCAGCACCTCGAGCCCGGGCTTCACGGCCCGGGCGGCGGCCGTCACCGCCCGGACCTCGGCCGGGGTCGCGAACGGGGACTCGCACTGCGTGAGCACCAGAGCGTCGCTGAGCAGCAGGCGATAGGTGCCGAGATACCCCGCGACGTCGTCGGCCGGTTGCCCCGCCCCCGCCACGCACAGGGTGGCGTCGGCCAGGATGGGCGGCACGACGGCGCCGCTGCCCTCGATCACGGCCAGCGCCGCGCCACGCCCGTCAAGCAGCGGAAGCGCCTCGCGGAGGTTGTCGTCGAACGGCGCGCCGGCGAGGCCGCCGCCGCAACGGCGGCAGCCGACCGTGGTCACGCCCGCCAGCACGGCGTCCTCGTAGCAGTCGCTGGCGGCGTGGCGGCCGGAGCGGGAGGCGGCGAGCAGGTCGGCGGGCCCGAGACCGCCGCCCCCTTCGATGAGCTCCGGCTCCGGCGGCCCGCCGCGGCCCATGGCGAGCACCGCGACCCCGCCGTACGGCCGCCGGACGGCGTCGAGGCGGCGCGCCAGCCAGCCGCTCACGGCCGTCTTGCCGACGCGTTTGCCGGTGCCGATCACGCCCAGCGACGGCGTCGCCTCCAGACGGACGAACGCCTGCGGCCGCACCTCCGTGTCGGCGGCGACGTAGGCGGCCCCCTCAGCGAGCGCCGCGCTCATGAGGAGGAAGCGCTCGCGGTATCCGACCACGGGCTCGTCCGAGAGGTCCACCAGCACCTCGGCGCGCGCCGCGCGCAGCGCGGCCCGGACCCCTTCGAGCACCTCGTGCGGGGACGCCGCCCGCGGCTCCACGGCGTCGAGCCGCGGCACCCCGATCGCGGTCGCCAGCCCGGCCAGCGCCTCCACTGTGCCGCCACCCGTCTCGCCCGCACGCAGCTTCTCGCGACCGCCGGCGAAGATGCCGCCGCGCACGTCGTGGTGCGCCCGCAACCGGCGCACGGCGGCCGCGACCACCGGCGGGTAATGTTCGCCGTCCACGAGCACCACCGCGCGTGGCGGACGACCGTCTATGCGCCCTCCTCCATCGTCCGGCAGATGTACTTGTCGAACGCCGCCGTGGACGGGACGAAGTCGATCAGCTCCTCCTCGCCGTGGAACGGGTACTTGCGCGCCACGCGCACCCGGTCGTCGCCAATCCGCACGACGTTGTAGCACGACCTGGTGTTGCCGCGGAGACGCAGGGAGCTGCAGGTGCCGGCGTTGATCACGAACAGGCGCTCGAGACGCCACGCGTACGGGACGTGTTTGTGCCCGGAGAGCACGAGGTTGACGTTGCACTCCTGCAACACCTCGAGGAGGTCGCCGGCGTCGAGGGCCATGCTGCGCTCGCGGCCGGTGCCCGGGATGGGCAGCACGTGGTGGTGCAGCATGAAGATACGGAACGAGACGGGCTGCGCGAACTCCTCGCGCAGGAAGCCGTAGTTGGCCCGCCCGATCTGCCCGTAATCGAGGTCCGGCTCGGACGAGTCGAGCGCGACGATCTTGACGCCCGCCAACGAGAGGGTCTGCCAGCGTGGGCCGATCAGCTCCTCGAAGTGCACGTACCCCACGTTGCGGGCGTCGTGGTTGCCCGGGACCACGACGCACGGCGCCTCGATGCGGTCGAGGTACTCCTTGGCGGTCACGTAGTCCGGCCGGAACCCCATCTCAGTGAGGTCGCCGGTACAGAGCACGACGTCCGGCCGCAGCTCGTTGAGCTCGACCACGACCCGGTCCATCATGCTCGGGACGAAGTAGGGCGAGCCGGCGTGGATGTCGCTGATGTGGGCGATGGTGAGCTCGGCCATGGGGCGTTCTCCCCGGACGCGCACTACCCGGTCACTCTACCACCACGATACGGCCCGGCCCCTGCTTGTCGAGCACGGCGAAGCTCGTCTGCCCCCCGGCGCGGCGGAACCGCAGGCGCATCGTGGTGCGGCCGACGTGCAGGTTGCTCAGGGTCACCTCGCCGATCCACCGCGGCAGCACGGGGTTGTGCACATACACGATGTTCTCCTCCGCCTGCGCGTAGATGCCCAGCATGGACTGCAACACCAGGAACAGCGCCGCCGCCGAGTTGGCGTCGGGAGAGCAGGCCATGGGGAAGGAGACCGGGTGGTCGGTCCCCTGGCGCGTGAACCCGCAGACCATCTCCGGGAGACGGGAGTAGCGGTGCGCCGTGGCCGCCTCGACCAGCTCCCAGGCGAGACGGTTGGACTCCTGCACGTAGCCGTGCTTCTTGAGGCCGTTGGCGATGAGCGCGGTGTCGAACGGCCATACGCTGCCGTTGTAGAAGCTGACCGGATTGTAGGCGCGCGCCTCCCGGCTCAGCGTGCGGATGCCCCAACCGCTGCACATGTCGGAGGCCATGAGCCGGCGCACCACCGCCGGCACGTATTCATCGGCGACGATGCGCGACCAGAGGGCGTGACCGACGGTCGAGCAGACCGTGCGCACCTGGCGCTTCCGGCCGTCCAGCGCCATCGCGAAGTACCCTTCGTTCTCCATCCAGAAACGCCGGTTGAACGCGGATTTGAGCCGCTCGGCCTCCAGGGTGAGCCGCTCCGCGCGCTCCACGTCGCCGAGCTGTCCGAAGACGCCCGCGAGGCGCCGCTTGGCGTAGTAGACGTAGCCCTGCGTCTCGGCGAGCGCCACCAGTCCCTCGACCCGGGCGCCGTCTGCGTGCACCAGCGCGTCGACGGAGTTGCGCCAGCCCTGGTTGCGCAGGCCGACGCGCGAGCGGCGTTCGTACTCCACGAAGCCGTCCCCGTCCGGGTCGCCCGGACCGTCGATCCAGGCGAGCGCGGCGTCCACCGCCGGGCCGCGCGCCTCGAAACTCTCGAGGTCGCCGGTCCACACGGCCAGCTCGCCGACCAGGAGCAGCCACAGCGCCGTGGCGTCCACGGAGCCGTAGTAGGGCGTGTGCGGGACGGCGCGGGTGGCGGCCAGCTCGCCGCGCCGCAGCTCGTGCATGATCTTGCCGGGCTGCTCCTCGCGGAAAGCGTTGTCGACCGTCCCCTGACGCCCGGCCAGGAAGGCGACGGCGGCGCGTGCCCAGCGCAGGTCGAGCAGCAGCGTCTCGAGTCCGACGAACGCCATCTCGCGCCCGAACGGCGCCATGAACCAGGGCAGGCCCGTGAGGGGGATCCGCTCCCCGTCCACGACGGCTGAGAGCAGGCGCAGGTCCTGCTGCCCGCGCCGCAACGCCCGGTTGACGTGGTCGTTGTCGGTGTGGATGAGGGTCGCCCCGGACTCCCAGCGCTCGTACTCCCGGCGGAGGACGCCGATGCGCTCGTCCAGGTCTCCGCCGGCCTCGCCGGGAGTGTCGAGGTCCGTCACCTGGACCTCGTACCGGATCACCGTCCGCTGACGCGGCGACAGACGCAGGCGGAAGCGCGCGCGGCCCTGCTTGAACGACTCGGGCGGGTCGTGGAAGCGGACCACGGTCTGCCGCATGACCTCGTCGAGACCGAAGTACGAGAGCGTGAGCGTGCTGCCTTCGACACGCGGCGCCATGCGTGACCCGCGCCGACGACGGCGGCTGCCGCGCACCTCGAACAGGTCGGCGAAGTCCGCGTCGAAGTGCAGGTCGATGAAGACCTCCACCTCGCGCCGGTGGTAGTTGCACACGCGCAGCGTCTCGTGGAGACGGTCCGAGATCAGACGTGTGCGCCGCACGTGGATGCTGGCTTGTGGCAGGGCATGGCCGTCGGCGGTGCGCGCCTCGAGGTTGGTGAGCTCGACGGTGGCGGCGTACCCGGGCTCGGCCCCTGCGCTGAGCAGCACCGGCTGACGCCCGGCGACGAACAGCTCGAGGCGGCTCAGATAGCGGGTGTCCCGGTGGTAGAGGCCGAGCGCGGAGTTCTCGGCCCCGGGCACCTGGCCGAGATCGTCGCTGTAGAGGAAGAGATCCCCCTCTTTCACGGCGAGGCGCGAGGTGCGTCCCGCGCTCATCACATAGCGCTCCGCGCTGGTCGTCGCGACCACCGTCTCGTCGGCGCGGCGCTCGCGCCCCTGACGTCGCTCTGGACTTCCCTGGGACCGGCTCATCGTCGCCGCCGGCACCTCCCACTCTGTCTGTGGCGCCGCTCTGCGCGACCGCCGCCGGGTCCCTTCTACCCCGTCACCTCGAGGAACAGCCCCATCAACGCGGCTCCGCTCTCGAGGGTCAGGCCGGTCATCGCCGCCTGCGTCTCGCCGAAGGCCATGGCGCCGCCGCCGCCGGCGCCCGGACGCGGCTCTCCGATCACGAAGGGCACGGGGCCGGACGCATGCGTGCGGGTGCGCAGCGGCGTCTGGTGGTCAGGCACGACGAGCACCCCGAGCTCCGCGCCCCACGCGGCCAGGATCGGCGCGAGCACCTCCGCGTCGACCCGTTCGACGGCGCGGACCTTCTCGCGCAGGTCGCCCATGTGGGCGGCCTCGTCCGGGGACTCGACGTGGACCCAGACGAGATCGTGGTCCTCGAGGGCCTCGATGGCGGCGGCGGCCTTGGCCCGGTAGTCGGTGTCGAGGCCCCCCGTCGCGCCGGGCACCTCCGGGACGTCGAACCCGGCGAGCCTCCCGATGCCCCGCACGAGATCCACGGCGCCGATCACGGCCCCACTGAGCCCGTGGCGCTCGCGGAACGAGGAGATGCGTGGAGCTGTGCCCTCGCCCCAGAGCCACGCGCCGGTGCCGGGCCGCACCCGCTCCAGCACCGCCGAGGCGTGATCCTGCAGGCCGGTCAACTCGGCCGCCGGCGTCCCCTCGCCGGCCACGCCGGCGACCTCTCCCGGCAGGTGGCCGGCGACCGGCCGGTCGAGGATGTCGTGCGGCGGCGTGCAGGGGACGACGCAGCCGCCGCGCCACACGAAGAGGTGCCGGTAGCTCACGCCCGGATAGAACTCGTAGACGGCGCTGCCGAGCTCGGCCTGCAGGGCCTCGATGCAGCGCCGGGCCTCCTCGTCGCCGATGTGGCCGGCGGTGTGGTCTTTCATGAGGCCGCCGGCCACCGTGACGAGATTGAGCCGGTAGGCGACGTCGTCCGGGCCGAGCTCCACCCCGAGCGACGCGGCCTCGAGCGGACTCCGCCCCGTGAAACAGGCGACGGGATCGTACCCGAGCACCGCGAGGTTGGCGACGTCGCTGCCCGGCGCCATGCCCTCCGGTATCGTCTGCGCGAGCCCCGTGACCCCGCCGCGCGCGAGCGCGTCCATCGCCGGCGTGCGCGCCGCCTCCAGGGGCGTCCTTCCCCCGAGGACGGCCTGCGGCTCGTCGGCCATCCCGTCCGGAACGAGGAGCAACCGCTTGCGCATCGGCTACCCCGCCGGGGAGATCCGTGGCCGGCTCGTCCGGACGCGTCCGCTCATGCCGAGCCGCCCAGCACCATGAGCGGGGAGTGCGCGAGCGCATCGTACTTCGGGCGCAGCCGCCCTGTGTCGTAGTAGCGGTCCACGTCCACGACCTTCTTGGTCGAGACCACCTCGTCGATCGGCACCGACCCATAGCGGCCGCCCTGCAAGGCCACCATGCGTCCGGTCTGACCGGTGAGGATCAGATCGACGGCGAGGTTGCCGTAGGCGGTCGGCACGATGCAGTCGATCGCATCCGGCGCTCCGCTGCGCACCAGATAGCTCAGGTTCATCGAGATCATGTCGATCTTCTTGCCGTCGTTGTACCGCGGCGCCAGCTCTTTGACCTTGTCGCTGACCCTCTGGCCGATCCCGCCGAGCTTGCCGTGGCCGAACATGTCCTTCTCGCCGCCCATGAACACCATCTCACCGCCTTCGGGCATGGCGCCCTCGCTCACGATGCAGACGGCGTAACCCTCGGGGCGGCCGTTGCGGTCCGCGACGAGCAGCGCGGCGAGCCGCTCCATGTCGAACTTGTGCTCGGGGATCACGCACCGGTCGGCGGCGCCGGCGAACGTGGGGAGCAGCGCCGTGAAGCCCGCGTAGCGGCCGAAGACCTCGAGCACGACGATGCGCTCGTGCGACGCGGCCGAGCTCGTGACCTGGCGCGCCATCTCGATGGTGCGGTTCACGCAGGTGCCGAAACCCATGCAGTAGTCCGTGCCCGGCACATCGTTGTCCATCGTCTTGGGGATGGCGACCACGGGGACGCCGCGGCGGCCGAGCTCGACGCCGTAGCTGAGCGTGTCGTCGCCACCGGCCGGCACCAGGTAGTCGATGCCGAGGAAGTCCAGGTTCGCGATCACCTCGTCGGTGAGGTCGTTCTTCTCGGCCGCGTACTTGTCCTTGAGATGTGCGGGCACGTCCTTGGCCGGGACCGCGCTGGGACGCGTGCGCGAGGAGTGCAGGAAGGTGCCGCCCGCGTAAGCGTACCGCTCGACGAGCTCCCTGGTGATGGGCAACACCCAGGCGCTGTTGTCCGCGTCGGCGTCGCGCTCGAGGTTGACGAGCCCGGCCCAGCCGCGGCGGATGCCCACGACCTCGTACCCCTCGTGCAGCGCACGCAGGGTCACCCCGCGGATCGCCTGGTTGAGGCCCGGGATGTCCCCGCCGCCGGTGAGGATGCCGATACGACCCTTCTTGTCGGTGCTCACGTTGTCTCCTCTCATCTGGTGCGCCGTCAGGCCTCGCCCTCGACGCGGATCACCGCCGGTTCGCCGTGCACGTCCGACAGCGCGCTGATCTGCTGGAGGGCGGCGAAGAACTGCGCCTCGCGCACCGGGTGGAGCAGAAGCACCAGCTCCGCCTCGTCGCCGCCTCCCTCCTGGACCATCGAGCGGATGCTGACGCCGTGCTCGCCGAAGAGCGCGCTGACCCGGGCGAGCACACCCGGGCGGTCCATGACCCTCAACCTGAGGTAGAACCTCGACACCATGTCGGCGTCGGGGAAGAACGGCAGGTCCTTGTAGCAGAGGCAGTTGCGCACGAAGCTGCCCTTGACCGTGTTGACCACGGAGATGATGTCGCCGATGACCGCCGAGGCCGTCGGGATGCTGCCGGCCCCCGGGCCGAAGAGCATGATCTCGTCGAACGCGTCACTGGTCAGGAAGACGGCGTTGTAGGCGCCCTTGACGCCGGCCAGCGGATGCGCCTGCGGGAGGAAGGCCGGGTAGACGCGCACGTTCATGCGTCCGTCGATCAGCTTGGCCACCCCGAGGAGCTTGGCCACGAGGCCGAGCCGGGCGCCGTGGGCGATGTCGGTGGACGAGATCTTCGTGATGCCCTCGAAGGGCACGTCGTCCAGGCCTGTGCGACTGTGGAAGGCGATCGA
>MTKZ01003814.1_pt1 | contig 14893 bp, 11 predicted proteins | sample 1042781 | NCBI WGS metagenome assembly MTKZ01 (sample SAMN06212207, study PRJNA360539) | anaerobic digester metagenome | biome: Wastewater treatment plant; material: sludge; isolation source: anaerobic digester fed with sludge from wastewater treatment plant | place: Denmark: WWTP Viborg ...
GTCTAACCTGTGAAATTACAAATAAACCTCCGTCACTCACCAACTGTGAGCTGTTACCTCGAGATGCTGAAGTCTGCCTACGCCAGCCAGTTCGGTTTCGGCTTTGAGGACGATGAGGGGTCACAGAAGAAGCTTCACGACGGCTACTCGAAGTACGTCCGGGACTGGCAGAACCTCACCCGCTACTTCCGCGCCCTGCCGCCGCCCCAGCAATGCTCGAAGCTCGCGGCCGCCTACGGCCAGGCGCTGACATCCTACGTGGCGGTAATGAACAACATCCAGGTTGCCATGAAGACCGGCGACCTCAGCGCGCTTCTGCAGATGCGGGGCGGAGCGCAGGGAAACGTGGACAGAATGCTCAAGCTCTCGGATAGCGAGCTGGAAGCGGTCTGCAAGACCTACGACATCACGAAGCAGTTCGACATCGTGACCGATTCCGACGTCGGGTCCATCCTCGGGTTCTAGAGCCCGGAAGCGCGGCGGAACGGCCTTTAGGGCCGGGTGTCGCCCGGCATAACGAGCGGAGGAGCGGCCGGCTTGTCCGTCTCGCCTCCCGGGAGCTTGAGCGGCTCCACAACCGGGCTATGCGCCGCGGAGGAATCGCCGGGCGCGGGAGCAACCGGCTCGGGCAGAGAGCCGGGGATGGTTACTTCCGGAGCGGCTTCGCCTGTTGCCGGAACTCCCACAATCCTTGGCGACGGCTTTCTGATGTCCCGGCAGATCATCTCCGATTTGCGCAGCTTCGAGCCCGACCAGAACTCACGCACCAGCTTCACGTTGCATCCCGCGTGTCCCTTCTGGATGACCGTGGGCTCCGGCTCTTCGGTCGGCTGCATCTCAAGCGCAAACGGGATGTGCGATTCGCCAACCTCTCTCAAGGCCACCCGGTAGGGCAGCGGCTGCATGGAGAGCAGGCTGAGACGGGCCCTTCCGTTCTCAACGTGGGTCAGAATCCAGATCGGGTTGCCGGTGTTGTTCTTGACGCGCATGTCCTTCGCGCCGAACACCACCGCCGCATCCCGTGTGGGGGAAGCGTAGCTGGTTGGCCCGGAGTGCATCCAGCGTTCCACGATGGGCAGCCCCGCCTCCAGCGCGGCGTTGTACAGCGCCGTCGAGGCCACGCAGACACCGCCGCCGACGCCCGTAATCACCTTGCCCTGCGAGTACATCAGCCCGGGCTGGAAGCCGCGCGACTCGAGCCGGGGGCCGACGATGCTGTTGAATGAAAGCTCGCCTCCGGGCGGCAGCATGAGCCTGTCAAGCTCGTTCAGCGCCAGAGTCAGATTCTCGAGTTCCGGGCCATCCTGGTTGTGTTCGAACTCGTAGCTGGCAAGGACAACCGACGGGCGTGAGAGCGCGGCTGTCGCGATTCCGCGAAAAGGCAGGGAAGACCGGAACTCGCGGCCGGGCTGCCGCAGGGCTTCGGGAAGGTCCACCAGGCACTGCGCCCATATCGGCTCGCGGATTCCGGCAGCCGGCCTTACCGCGCGGGGCGCTTCGCCGGAAGCTGGTGATGTGCGCGGGCTCGCGAGGCCGAAGGCGGCGGCCATCGCGACAGGCAGCAGGCAGACTAACAGTGCGCCAGTTGAGGCTCGGTCTTTCATCAGGATAAATATCGTGCAAAAGGCGGCAAAAGGTTCCCCAAAAGAGCAGCGCCGCCATGGTATCGGGACACGCGGCAGGACTCTCAAGACCGGCGGTCGAAAGAACCGGAGAGTATCGGCGGAGCGGCCCCGCGCGTTCCCGAGGGCTCGCCCCACATTCTAGCACAAGACAGCGCCTCAGCAAAGGATTCCGACCCAATGAGCAGCCAGAGTTCCATCGCAATCATCGGAGCGTCCACCAACAGGAGCAAATACAGCAACAAAGCCGTCCGCGCATACCTTCAGAGCGGGTACGCGGTGTATCCCGTGAACCCGCGCGCGGCCGAGGTCGAGGGGCAGAAATGCTACCCCTCGGTGCTGGACATTCCCGTCACGCCCGGCGAGGCCAGCTTCTACGTGCCGTCCGCCATCGGACTGCAGCTCATCGAAGAGGTCGCGGCGAAGGGCATTCGCAAGGTGTGGCTGAACCCGGGCGCGGAAAGCGACGAGCTTATCGAGAAGGCGCGTTCACTCGGCATCGAGCCGATCACGGCCTGCAGCATCATCGCCGTGAACTTCGACCCGGAGGAGATGTAGGGCGGTGGCCGCTATGAGCGGCGGGATGGAACGAAAACCGTCACCACACCGGGGTTACGAACTGCTTGTTGGCTGCATTCTGCTTGCCGCCGCGGTGGCGATTCCGCGGCTGTGCGCCCGGGCGTTGCTGGTCAAATACGATTGGCTCATCTGGGACACCTGTGGCGGGGGATACTCCAACACCTTCGTTGCTCTGGGCGCGAAGCTCCTTTGCGGCGCGCTGGTTCTGGCCTCTCCCCTCATGATGCTCCAGAGACGGACCAGAAGTCCCGTCTGGCTGGCGTTGATGGCTATCGCTGCTGTCAACTTTGCGACCATCTCCGCTCCTGCTGAACGGGACATCGAGGTAGCGATAGAGCGGGGCTCGCGAGTCATCGCCAGGCTCGATGCTTTCGAACGCGAGAATGGGCGCTATCCGGAGAGCCTTGCTCAACTTGGTGATGTGCCTCATACAGGCCTTGCCCGGGAGAGGCGTTTCTTCTACGCAGCCGCCGGCAGCCCGAAGGAGGACAAAGGCTCGTGGTTTCCCTCAACGAGGGCGTTCCTTGGAGAGGCTCCCTATGTAATCTGCGTGCCTCTGGTTCCCGGCGGCACCCTGCTGTACAGGCCCGATGGCGATTACTCGGACCTCGAGGGCCGCGCCCGCGCAGGCGGGTGGTTTCACACCGGCAGAGACTGAGAGACTGGCCCTGTCGTCTGCCCGGTGCTTACCTGCCCTGGCCGCCTGTGCCGCCCGGCTGTGAGGGTGGGGGCTGTTGCGGAGGAGTCTGAGAAGGCGGCCGGGCGGCCGGCCGTGAACCCCCTTGCGCCTGTGCAGAAAGCGCCTTTGCCTTTTCCTCCAGCTCCTCCGGCTTCTCACCGACGCGCAGCATCTCTTCATACGACAGCTTCCGCGTCGCCCAGAGGTCGAACAGATAGCTGTCGAGCGAGATCATGCCGTACTGATGCCCGGTCTGGATGGAGGAGAGAATGCCGTGGGTCTTCTTCTCCCGGATCATGTGCTGGATGGCCGGGGTCGCCAGCATAACCTCGAAGGCCGCAACCCGGCCCTTGCCGTCAGCGCGCGGCAGCAGAAGCTGCGAAATAACAGCAACCAGGTTTCCCGAAAGCTGGGTCCGAATCTGCTCCTGCTGATCGAACGGGAAGACGTCCACGACGCGGTCAACAGTGCGCGCCGCGCCGGTGGTGTGAAGGGTGGCGAACACGAGGTGACCCGTCTCAGCGGCGGTGACAGCCGCGGAAATCGTCTCAAGGTCTCTCATCTCGCCGACCAGAATGACGTCCGGGTCCTGCCGCAGGGCTTTGATGACCCCCGTCGCGAAGTCCGGAACGTCCCTCCCGACTTCGCGCTGTGTGATGACCGAAGTCTTGTGGGTGTGATAGTACTCAATCGGGTCCTCAATCGTGATGATGTGGCACTCGCGGTTCTCGTTGATGTAGTTCAGCATCGTTGCGAGCGTTGTGGTCTTGCCCGACCCGGTCGGACCGACGACGAGGATGAGACCGCGCGGCTGGTGCAGCAGCTTGACGATTGAGGTCGGTATACCGATCTGCTCGAAGCTCAGAAGCTCGTAGGGGATAAGGCGCATGTTCATCGCCACGGTCCCCTTCTGCATAAAGATGCTGACACGGAACCGGGCTTTGTCTTTGTAGCCGAACCCGAAGTCCGCGCCCTGCACCTCACGCAGCTCCTCTTTGGCGCGCTTGGGCGCGACCTGTCGCATCAGGCTGTCGGTCTGCTCCGGCGTCAGGTCGCCGTAGTCGTTCAGGCGCGTCAGGCCGCCCCGGAGTCTGATCGTCGGAGGCTCCCCAACGAGCAGGTGGAGGTCTGACCCTCCCATGTCAATAACCTTGTCCAGAAGCTCGCGGATATCTATCATTCCCAAATCTCCCGCCCGGCGGCCGGAATGCCCGAGGCCCCGGGTGTACGAAGTATATCAGGGCGAATGCTCACGGTCAATCACAATAGCAACAGCATTGCGGGGGTGGTATAATCGCCTCTGGCTCCGGTCACTCCTGTACCGGGTAATCGGGACTGGACGCATTCAATGAACGGGTTTAGCTGTTCCAGACGGGCCATAATGGCGTTTGTGCTGTCGGCAGTCCTGCTTGCGGCAGGCGCCGCCGCCGCAGCCCATAGCCACTCCGGGCCGGGCGACCACAGTACCTGCCCCTTCTGCATCACGTCTCAGTTTGGGTGGACGGCAGTCGTCGAACCCATCCAGACTTGCCCGTCGGCCGACGTTATCTGTGACCTTGCTGCTCCGTGCTCTCTGCCGCTCCGGGCGGCCCTGCCCGTCACGCGACCGGCCCGCGCTCCTCCTGCTGTCCTCTAACTGAGCTTCCCGAGGACCTCCGCGCCGCTGTCTTACCGGGCGGCGGCGATGGGTCCGCGTCGCATCAACCACGGGCCTCGCCGGCGATCAGTAACCGCGCGCTCCGCGCGCCGCGACGGCCCCCCTCAAGAAAGGACAGACTACTGTGAGATACGCCAACATGCGGGCGTGCGGACTGTCGCTGATGGTGTTGCTGCTTGCTGGCATCCTGCTATCGGCCGGTCCCGCGCCATGTGATGATGGGGCTTCGCCGCCAGCGGCGGCCGCGCAGACCCGCCCGCGTCCCGCCGGCGGAGAAGGCGCCTCCGCTGAAGCCCGGGCTCAGATCGAGGCCCTGCAGCAGGACCTCGACGCACTCCGCACGGAATACGAGAGCCGCATCTCAGACCTCGAGCGAAAGATAGAAGAGTTGAGTTCCACAGGCGGCGTTGGCGAGGAGATGGACATTCGGCGCGCGGCCGAAGAGGCGGCCGCTGCAGCGGGCGCGGGCACTGAGGATGAGTCCGACGAAACCGCTACCGAAGAGACCGTGTTCAAATCGGGAGCGCTCGGGCTTCAGGCCCTCAATCCCGAAATCAGCGTCGTCGGAGATTTCACACCGTGGATTGGCGATGCCGACGAAGGAGGGCGTCATTCCGACCTGGGCCTGCGCGTACTCGGGCTTCACCTCGAGTCCTATCTCGACCCTTACAGCAAGTTCAAAGCCAGCGTCCCCGTGACCGAGGATGGGGCCGAGCTGGGAGAAGCCTACATCACGCGGTACGATGCCGGCAGGAACCTGAACGTCACGCTCGGCAAGTTCCACCAGCAGTTCGGCGTTGTCAATCGCTGGCATGCGCCCGGTCTCGACCAGGTCGAATATCCGCTTGCTCTCAGGCAGATCTTCGGGGGGCCGCTGGAGGCAACCGGCGTGTCACTCGACTGGACGGTTGGGGGCTCGTCTTCGGCGTCGCAGGGCGTCACGCTGCAGTTGACGAACGGAGGCAACTCGCGGGTCTTTGGGCAGAACTCCAGGAATTTCCCCAGCGCTCTTTTGCGCTACACCAACTACCGGGATCTCTCCAAGGACAAATACCTCGAACTCGGATTGTCCGCGCTGTACGGCCGCAACGATGAGTGGCAGGTGATGAACGGCGGCGCGATGGTGCCGGCCAGCCGCCGTCTCGGAACTTACGTGCTCGGGGCGGATCTGACACTTCTGTGGGAGCCCACCGAAGCCATGCGCTACCAGAACTGGGTGTGGCGAAGCGAGGCGTACTATCTGCACAAGAGCATCCTGGCGCCCGACGGCTCGGGCAAGGACGCGCTCAACGCCTGGGGCGCCTATTCCTATTTCCAGAAGAAGATATCGAGAACGACTGAGCTGGGGCTGAGGGCGGACTACTACAAGCCCGCCGTCAAGAGCTACGCCGATGCAGACGGCCTCTCGCTCGGTCCGCTTGCTGTCACTACTTCCGGAGCGCGACAGTGGCAGCTTTCGCCCTATCTCACCTGGTGGCAGAGCCCCTGGGTCAAGTGGCGGGTCGAATACGACTATCGCAACGGCAAGGGCCTGCCCGATGACAACCGGCTTTGGCTCCAGTGCACCTTTGCAGCCGGTCCTCACAAGCACGAGCGCTACTGACAGACAAGGATTCAATAACGATGAAAAGAACCGTATTCCATCTTCTGGCCGGGATTCTCCTGCTCGGCCTGTTCGCGGCCGAAGGCGGAGCCGCAAAACTGAAGGTTGTGACCACGCTGCCCGACTACGCCACCTTCGCGCGCGCAATCGGCGGGGACCGCGTCTCGGTCTCAAGCATCGTCCGGGGCGACCAGGACGCCCATTTCATCCGCCCCAAACCGTCGTTTGCGCAGATGGTGCGGCAGGCGGACGTGCTGATTGATACCGGCCTCGACCTTGAGACCTGGTTGCCGACTGTCGTGGACACTTCCGGCAACCGCAAGGTGCGCAGCGGTCAGCCTGGCTATGTCTCGGCGTCACACAGCATGCCCCTGCTCGAAAAGCCGGCCCAGCTCTCGCGCTCCGAGGGCGGCCTTCACATCTACGGCAACCCCCACGTCACGGCCAGCCCGGTCATGATGCGGATCGCCGCAAAGAACATCGCAGCCGGGCTCGGCAAGGCTGACCCTCAGGGAAAACAGACGTACCAGCAGAACCTTCAGAAGCTTCTGGACAGGCTCGACCGGGAACTCTACGGGGCCCAGCTCGTCGAGATCGTCGGGGGCAGCACTCTCGGCAGCCTTGCTCATCAGGGCAAGCTAGTCCCGTTCCTCAAGTCGAAGACGTACAAAGGCAAGCCGATGATCGGGCTTCTCGGCGGATGGACCAAGCAGATGCTTCCGCTCTACGGAACCGAGATTGTTACGTATCACAAGAACTGGGTGTACTTCTGCAGGCTGTTCGGCCTGAAGGAAGCCGGCACCGTCGAGCCCAAACCCGGCATTCCGCCATCGGCGAAGCACGTTGCCGATCTGATCAAGCAGATGCGCGCTGAAAAGATCAGGATACTGCTGGCCGCCAACTACTTCCCCCGCAAAGAGGTGCAGGGCGTAGCGGACAAAGTGAACGCCGAGGCGGTGATCGTGCCGCTGTATGTAGGAGGAGCAGACAACACCGGCGACTACTTCGAACTGGTTGACCACTGGGTCAACTCGCTCGTCAAGGCCGCCCGCCGCGCCGGCGTGATCAAGAGCTGAGGAGGATGGCCATGCCTGACCTGTCTGTAGTCTCAATACTTCTGCCCGCGTTCTGTGAGTGCCTGGTGCTGGTCGGTATCCACGCGTATCTGGGCATACACGTCATCAAGAGGCAGATCATCTTCGTTGACCTGGCGCTGGCTCAGATCGCCGCGCTGGGAGCGCTTATCGCGTTCCTGTTCGGGATCGAGCCCCATACGTGGCCTTCGTACTGGTTCTCGCTCGGGCTGACAACTGTCGGCGCCGCCATATTCGCAGTGTGCAGGTTCCGCGACAGCAAGGTGCCGCAGGAAGCCGTCATCGGCCTGATCTATGCCGTGGCGGCCGCGCTGGCGATCCTGCTGATTGACAAAGCGCCGCACGGGGCGGAGCAGTTGAAGGACATCCTCACGGGGTCCATTCTCTGGGTGAAGTGGGAGTCCATCGCGCTGGCGGCGGTGGTTTACTCCGCTGTAGGGGTGGTGCACTACATCTTCCGCGAGCAGTTCATGCTGATCTCAACCGATCCGGAAGAGGCCCGCCGCAAGGGGCTCAGAGTCCGTGCCTGGGATTTCCTCTTCTTCTTCCTGTTCGGCGTCGTGATCACGCTGTCGGTGGATGTCGCGGGGGTTCTGATCGTCTTCGTGTTCCTTGTCGCCCCGGCGATTATGGCGGTATCAATCACCGACCGTCTTTCGAGCCAGCTCTTCATCGGATGGGGTCTCGGCCTTGTCGTGACGGTGCTCGGGCTGATCGCTTCGTATGTCTGGGACCTGCCCACCGGCCCGGCGATCATCGGCTGCTATGCCCTTGTAGTGCTGCTTCTCTCCGGGCTGCTCTACAACCTGAGAGCGGAAGACCGTGCTCAGGCTATCAGGAACACTCTGTTTACGGTGACAGCCGTCGCGCTGGCTCTTGCGGCTATCGCCGCGGCGGGACGTATGGCGCAGGCGCTGCTGGAGCATTAGCGCACACTTCGCGGCGCTGCTGGCAGGCGGGCTTTGGCCGCTCCCGCCTGCCGGGCGTCACTTTGCGCCGGGGCGCTTCACCACGTAGCGCGTGCGCGGATGCGGCAGGGGGTCTTCCAGCCGCAGCAGCCACCCGAGCATCTGCTCCGTCAGTTCTTCTTCCACCGCCCTGTGCTCGGGCACGCAGTGCAGGTTGCGCACTTCCGCCGGGTCGTCGCCGAGATGGTGCAGCCAGGCGCGTCCGGCCGCGTCTCGCACCAGTTTCCAGTCGCCCTTGCGCACCATGCGCATGCAGCCGCTCTGAGTCCGGCTGTTGAGGCAGTCGAACGCGCCCCACTGCTCCCCGTCCGGGCTCGGCTCAAAGCCGTCCTGCCCGGCATCCAGCTCTTCGCTCCCGTCGTAGGGCAGCCCGCCGAAGCCCTGCTCCGCAAAGGCGCTTCCGAAGCGTGCCTCCGGGTCCTCCTCGCCTGTCAGAACTCGCCAGAAGCTGCGCCCCTGCACCCCGTCCGGAACGGCGATGCCCGCCGCCTCGCACAGAGTCGGCAGCAGGTCCGCGATGGAAACATGCGAAGGCAGCGCCGCCCGATGAGCAGGTATCCCCGGGCCGTTGAAGATCAGCGGAATGCGTATCAGAGCCTCCGGCATCTCCGGCCCTTTGCGCATCAGGCCGTATTCTCCCGCGAAATCGCCGTGGTCGGAGAGGAACACCAGAAGGGTGTTCTCCCGCAGCCCTCTGCGTTCCAGATACCCCGCGAAGCGATTCAGCTGATCGTCAATGAGCCGCAGCATACCCATGTAGTTCGCCCGGGCGCGGGGCAGCGTGGGGGCGAAGTCCGGAAAAGCCGCCTCGAAAGAGTCGCGGCACCATTCGTAGGGTAACCCTTTCGCGGCGACCGCCTCAGCGCCCGCCGCCGTGGGCGGAAGCGCCTCCGGCGGGAACATCGAGTAGTACGGTTCGGGAACCTGATACGGGTTGTGCGGCTCGGGAAAGCTCAGCCACAGCAGGAAGGGCCGGTCCCGCACGGTATCCAGCCACTGCGCCGCCCTCGAAACGATGCGGTGCGGAAGCTGGCACTCCAGCGGAAACGGCGTCGCCTCGGGATGCATATGAAAGTGCGTGCGCTCCAGAAACGCGTCGAACGCGCGCTCGCCGTCCGTGTCCGCCGGGCCGCCCAGATGCCCGAACTCGCACCAGAAGTCCGCCCTCTGGCTGCTCAGGTGCGAGTGGTTCTTGCCGCACAGGCCGGTTGCGTAGCCGGCCTCCCTGAAAAGCTCGAACATGTCCCTGCTGTAGAACGCATCGGCGATGTTGTGGTTCGTCCGCACGCGCGTCGCGCTCGGATAGCGGCCCGTGAGCATGCTGACGCGCGCCGGGGCGCAGGCGGGCATGGTTGTGTAGGCCCGGTTGAACCAGGCCCCTCCGGCGGCAAGCTGGTCCAGAAACGGCGTCGTGTCGAGCGCGAAGCCTTCCCGCCGGCAGAGGCCGGCGCGCTGCTGGTCGGTCATGACAATGACGATATTCGGCCTGCTGTTACCCATCAGATCGTCCTTCCACGGCGCGCGCCGCCGTTCCTGCGGAATGAAGCCCGCAGGAAAACCGGCGTCCGCTGACGCAAACAGCAGTATGAACACTGATAGCTGGATGCTCGTTGTGCGGTGTGCCGCCTGCTGCTTCCTGATCGTCGCGGCGGGCGCCTCCTGCGCTTCTCCATCGAAGGTTCGTCCGCTCACCGGGGTCTATTACTTCCCGGGATGGTACCGCTCGGCGCCCGGCGAGGACGCCTCCGAACCGGGTGAGTGGCGCGGCTGCATTATCAAGGGCGCCACTCCCAGACCGGCGGCCAGGTTCTACAACGACGCCGACCCCCGCCTGTGGGACTACTACCTTCGTTGGATGAGCACCCGAGGCATAGATTTCATCGCTTTCGACTGGTACTACAACGCGGGGCAGCAGTATCTGGAGCGGTCGCTCGAAGGCGGATATCTCGGTTCGCCGTCCAGCGGCAAGGTCAAGTTCGCAGTTCACTGGTGCAACCACGGCGGCGGATGGTGGAACAAGCCCCTCGATCAAGGACAGGACGCCAATCTTCAGATGATGGACCTGCTCTGCGAGCGCTATTTCAGCCGCGAGAACTACCTGAAGATTGACGGCCGGCCCGTCTTCATGATCTACGACATCAACCAGCTCATGAGCTTCGGCGGGCAGCAGGCCACCCGCAAGACGCTCGCCGCCATTCGCGCCCGCGCTGTGGAAAAGGGTTTTGACGGGCTTTATCTCGTGGCGGTCTACTCAGGCAGCTCGCCCGACACCATCGCCATGCTCAACCGCCTCGGGTTCGATGCCTTCTGCGCCTACACCTACTCGTATATGCGGCCTCCGGAGGTCGCATGGAACACCAACACCGTGCCCTATCCCGCGCTTGCGGACCTCGTCAGCCGCTATCTCTACCCTCACCTTGCCCGCATGGGCCGGGCGCACGATATCCCGTACTGGCCGACGACGTTCTCCGGCTGGGACGACCGGCCCCGGGCGGGGCTCGAGAACGGCTGGGTTCTGTCCGGCAACCGCCCGGAAGACTTCGGGAAGATGTTCCGGACCGCGCTTGACCACGTCAATCCGGAGTCTCCGGTGGTGATGGTGGAGGCGTGGAACGAATGGGGGGAGGGGGCTTGCATCGAGCCGTCCCGCGAGCACGGGTTCGGGTATCTTGACGAAATCGCGCGCGCTCTCGGAAAGCGTGGAGGCGATCGCTCCCTGCCGTCCGACGATGAGATCAGTTCGTGGAGCGCCCTGAATGCCGCCGAGCTTGGGGAAGCCAAGGAGAGCGAGAGCAAGCCCTGGCCCATCAAGCCGGTCAAGCGCTATCCGCTGAAGGAAAGCCGCTTCGCGCCGCGCGCCGCCATGCCTGTCGTCTTCGACCTCACGGCGAGCGGCATTCCCGCCGATGCGCTGAGGCTCGAGGGTGTCGAGATCGCCGAGCGCGGCCCGGACGGGACGGTGTTTCAGGTGACCGGCGCCGACCCGCAGATCATTCTGCCCGCCGTGGAGGTCCCGAAGGAGCAGATCAGGCGTATCGTGCTCGACGGCCGGATTCTCGACAGCGGAGCATCTGGCGCGGGACCAGCGAACGCCGAGATCTACTGGACAACGGCGCTGATGCCCGATTTTGCCTGGTGCGCGTCAGCCGCCTTCCCCTGGTTTCCCGGCCGGGGCGCCTCCATCGTCACGCGCGATATCGCGTTCTGGGAGGCGACCGGAACCCCGGTGCTGCGCCTGCGCATTGACCCGCCCGACGGCGCCGGCGTGAAGCTGCGATTGAGGCAAGTGACGCTCGAGGAGCGCTGAAGCCGCCGTGCGGCCGACGCCGAGCGGGCAGACAGACTTGCGCGGACGATGGGCAGGGTGGGGTGAAGAATGCCGAAGAGAGGATTTGAACCTCCACGCCCTTGCGGGCACGTGGTCCTGAACCACGCGCGTCTGCCATTCCGCCACTTCGGCTCGATCCTGGCGCCCATCCCGCGCGCACCTGGCGCGCGGCGGGCAAGTTGAATATATCAAAAGGCCGCGAACAACGTCAATAGCTGCCGCGGGGAAGGATGCCCGGACATGCCGGGCGAACCCTTCGGCGGCAGTCGGCCAACACAGGAAGAGAGGCTCACCGTGTCCCGATATCAACTGCGCTTTCGGCAGGTTCATCTCGATTTTCACACGTCGCCGCACATCCCCGGCATCGGCAAGGCGTTTGACAGGCAGCAGTGGCAGCAAGCCCTCACGACGGGCTGCATAGACTCCATCACCTGCTTCTCGAAGTGCCACCACGGCTGGAGCTACCATCCGACCGACGTCGGAAAGATGCATCCGGGGCTCGATTTCGATCTTCTCCGCGCCCAGATGGACGCGAGCCGGGAGATCGGCGTCAACGTGCCGATCTACATCTCGGTCGGCGTGGACGACGTTGCCGGAGGCGAGCATCCCGAGTGGCGGGAGGTGGGGCACGACGGCCGGTATCAGGGCTGGCGCGCATCGCCGCTGCAGGCAGGCTTCATCACGATGTGCTTTCACACGCCGTATCTCGACTATCTCTGCCAGCAGATCGAGGAGGCTGTGCGGCTGTTTCCGGAAGCGAGCGGGGTGTTCCTCGACATCATTTCCCAGGGGCCCTGCTGCTGCCGCTGGTGCATGGAGTATATGGAGCGAAACGGCCTTGACGCCGCCTCCGCCGAAGACCGCGCGGCCTGCGCGGAGGCCGGGCTGCTTCGCTACTACGAACGCGCAACGGCGTCGTCGCGGTCGCTGAACCCGGATATGCCGGTCTTCCACAACAGCGGGCACGTCTCGAAGAGCAGGCGCGAACTGCTCCGCTTCTTCAGCCATCTCGAGCTGGAGTCGCTTCCGACAGGGGGGTGGGGGTACGACCATTTCCCGATGTCCGCGAAGTTCTGTCAGAACCTGGGCCTCGACTTTTTGGGAATGACGGGGAAGTTCCACACGACCTGGGGCGAGTTCGGCGGCTACAAGCATCCGAACGCCCTGCGCTACGAATGCGCCGCCATGCTTGCTTACGGGGCGAAGTGCTCCGTCGGCGATCAGCTCCATCCTTCGGGCGAAATGGACGCGAGCACCTGCGAGATCATCGGTCAGGCGTACAGGGAAGTTAAAGAAAAAGAGCAATTCTGCGACAATGTCACGCCTGTCGCCGAGATAGCCCTGCTCTCCAGCGAGTCCGAAAACGGAGACCGGGGCCCCGACACCGGCGCTGGCCGCGCCCTGCTCGAAGAGCATCTGCTTTTCGACCTGGTGCATCGCGGCGTGGATTTCTCGGGGTATCGCCTGCTCATCCTGCCCGACAACGTCGCCGTGGACGATGATCTCAAGGGCAAACTCGACGCGTTTCGCGACGGCGGCGGCAAGCTGCTCTTGACGGGGAAAAGCGGTCTGCGGCCGGACGGGTCTGCTTTCGCGCTCGATATCGGAGCCCAGTACCACGGCGAGAGCCCGTTCCAGCCCGACTATCTCGAAGCGGGGCCCGATCTGTGCCCGTCGTTCACCTCTCACCCCCTCGTAATGTACCTGCCGTCGCAGCAGGTGCGCGCGGCGGGCGGACGGGCGCTCGCCGGAATCCGGCTCCCTTCGTTCAACCGCACCTGGCAGCATTACTGCAGCCATCAGCACGCGCCAGCCGCCGGCGTCTCCGATTACGCCGCCGCGGTGCTCTCGGACGGGCTGCTCTATCTGGCGCATCCTGTGTTCTCGCTGTACCATGCACAGGGAGCGCCGGCGTATCGCGAGTATATTGCCCGCGCGCTGCGCCTGCTGCTGGAGGATGGGCCGATGCTCGAGACGAACCTGCCTTCGACATCGCGGGTTTCGCTGATGAAGCAGGACGACAGCCGGCGGTACATCCTGCACCTTCTCTATGGCCCGGCCGCCTTGCGGGGGGCGCCGGTGACGCTGTCTGCGGAGGGTCTTGTGAGGTCGTCGGTCCCGGTGGAAGTGATCGAGGATCTGCCGCCGCTTCGGGATGTCCGGGTGAGCCTGAAGCTGCCCGAAAAGATTCTGCGGGCCACTCTCGAGCCTCAGGGCGCCGGGATTGGCTGCGAAATACGCGATGGGCGCGTGTCGCTCGACGTGGAGGAGTTTTCCTGCCACCAGATGATCGCGCTTGCTTACTGACGCAAAAAGTGAGGGAGATATGAGCGGCTACGAACCGGTCACACTTGCGGCTTACTGCAATATCGGCCCCGGCATCTACGGCGAGAACAAGCCGAAGACCGGGCGGCAGGTCTTCCACGGACTGCCGTTCGAAATCGGCGGCGCGGACGGCTCGCGGGCGTTGATGGGCTTCGGGGAGGGCCTCGCCGAAGAGCCTGTCTCGATTCCGATCGGCAAGACCGCCCGGAACGTCATCTTCGCGCACGCTCTGCTCGACAGCAAACTCGAGCAGGGCGGCCCCGTGGGCAGGCTGATCGCGACCTACGTTATCCGCCTTACTGACGGGACCCGGTTCGAAGCGCCCATCCGCGAGCGCTTCGAGATCGCCGTGATCCCCGTCGCCTGGGGAATGCTCCCGTTCGCGTCCCTCCCCGACAACAACGACTCGATGCAGCCTCGTTACGAAGGCCGGTGGGATGCCGCGGGGAACCGCCAGACTGAAGGCGTTATGGGGTGGCCGTCGCATTACTATCTCTGGAACTGGCCCAACCCGAACCCCGAAACAGCCATCGAGTCCATCGAGATCTGCCCTGCGGGCGGCCCTGCGGGCGGCCCTGAGCGCCCCCGCTTCGTCCTCGCCGCCATCACGCTCGGGCATGCGGACGAAGAGCCGTTCCGCCGCACTGCGGCGCTGCCGCTCAAACTGATGCTGCACCGGGCCGAGGATGCAGCCGGGCCGTTCGCGCTGGACGTGAAGGTGGACAGGGGAGTCGCCGCGTATCCCTTCGCACTGCCCGCCGAGCCCGGGCAGTTTCCCGGCGACGCGATGTCCGGCTGGGGCGAGGAGCAGAACGCTTCCAACTCGCCCGCGTACGTCGAGATTGCGGCGACGCCTTCCGCCACCGTGTCGGTCGAGAAGGGCGGCGAGGAACTGGCGAGCGCGCAGTGGGGCGATATTACGCGGCAGGGAGTGGTCGAGACGGAGCGCGTGCGCTTCGAGGTGGTGGATACCGGCCGCAACTGGGTGCATACGACCGTGCTGGACGATGAGACGGGCCGGCCCGTGCCCTGCCGCAT
>MTKZ01017827.1_pt1 | contig 14885 bp, 15 predicted proteins | sample 1042781 | NCBI WGS metagenome assembly MTKZ01 (sample SAMN06212207, study PRJNA360539) | anaerobic digester metagenome | biome: Wastewater treatment plant; material: sludge; isolation source: anaerobic digester fed with sludge from wastewater treatment plant | place: Denmark: WWTP Viborg ...
GATTTCGACCTTCCCAGGGCGCTCACTCCTGAGGATTTGGAGAGCATTGAAAAACGCATGCGCGGCATCATCCAATCCGGCGTCAACTTCGAGAAAAAGGTGATCAGCGCTGATGAGGCGAAACAGATCTTCCACGACCAGCCGTTCAAACTGGAGCTCATCGCGGGTCTGGAATCCGGGGAACTGGATGATGACGGCAACCCGACCGATGTAAAGCCGGAGATATCCATTTACTCGCAGGGCGGGTTCACCGACCTGTGCCGTGGACCGCACGTCGAAAATGCCCGCCAGATCAACCCCATGGCGATCAAATTGATGAACGTGGCTGGCGCGTACTGGCGCGGGGATGAGAAGCGCCCTATGCTGCAGCGTATTTACGGCACAGCCTGGAGCAAGCCGGAGGAACTGAAAGATTACCTGTGGCGGCTAGAAGAGGCTAAGAAGCGCGACCACCGCAAGATCGGGCAGGAACTCGACCTGTTCAGCGTAAATGAAGAGGTTGGCGCAGGGCTGGTGTTGTGGCACCCTAAGGGAGCGCGCATCCGCAAGCTGATCGAGGACTTCTGGTCGCAGGAACATGTCAATAACGATTACGATTTTGTGTACACCCCGCACATCGGCAAAGCGCAGTTATGGGAGACCAGCGGTCACCTTGGCTTCTACAAAGATAACATGTACTCACCGGTGGATATCGAGGGACAGCAATACTTCCTTAAACCGATGAACTGCCCGTTCCACCTGCACATCTACAAGAGTTCCATGCGTTCCTACCGCGACCTGCCCATCCGCTACGCCGAAGAGGGCACTGTTTACCGTTATGAACGCAGCGGCGTGCTGCACGGTTTGATGCGCGTACGCGGGTTCACCCAGGATGACGCGCACCACTTCTGCCGCCCGGATCAAATGCCGGAGGAGATTGATTTTGTGCTCAACTTCAGCCTGAACATCCTGCGCAGTTTCGGGTTCAGCGAAATTCACGCTTACCTCAGCACCCGACCGGAGAAATCCGTGGGGGATCCCGCTATGTGGGAGGCGGCCGAGGTGGCTCTTAAAGACTCACTGGATCGCTCTGGCCTGGAATATGATGTGGATGCCGGCGGTGGCGCGTTCTACGGTCCTAAGATCGACCTGAAGGTGAAAGACGCCATCGGTCGTGAATGGCAGCTTTCCACCATCCAGTTCGACTTCAATGAACCGGAACGATTTGACCTGACCTACATTGGTGAGGATGGACAGCCGCACCGCCCGTACATGATCCACCGCGCGCTGTTGGGCAGCCTGGAACGTTTCTTTGGCGTGCTGGTCGAGCATTACGCCGGGGCTTTTCCGGTCTGGCTCTCACCCGTGCAGGCTGCCTTGATCCCCATCGCCGACCGCCACCTGGATTACGTGCGCCAGGTTGCTGCTGAATTGAAGAAAGCGGGTTTGCGCGTGATGGTGGATGACCGGCCGGAACGCATGAACGCCAAGATCCGCGACGCCCAGAACCAGAAGATCCCTTACATGCTGGTCATTGGGGATAAGGAACAGGAAGGCGGCCAGGTCGCGCTGCGCTTGCGCAACGGGGAGAACCCCGGACCGATGCCGGTGGCGGATTTCATCGCCCGGGCGCATCAAGAGATCGCTGCCAAAAGTTGATGATCAAAACAGGACTGGAGCCCGCGACAGATGAAACGTGATTTGGGTCATTTCAGGTGGCTGGCTCCAGCTTATGAGCGCTTTATCCAACCCAAGGCGCCAGAGCTCATCCTGGCGCAGCTGGGGCTGCCGCAACCCGAAGGCGCTGTGCTGGACGCCGGCGGGGGCACAGGGCGGGTCGCCCAATACTTTGTGGGCAAGGCTGCCCGGGTGGTTGTGGCAGACCAGACCTTTGAGATGCTTCAGGAAGTGGTCAAAAAAGATGGGCTTGCTGCAATTGGCGCGCTGACAGAACAGCTGCCTTTTCCGGACGGGTATTTCTGCTGCATTGTCATGGTCGACGCGCTGCATCATGTGGCGGACCAGGCGGCGACCATCCGCGAACTTTGGCGCGTGCTCAAGCCCGGCGGACGCGTGATTATCGAAGAACCGGATGTCCGTCAGTTCAAGGTAAAGTTGCTGGCAATAGCAGAAAAACTTGCCCTGATGCGCAGCCATTTTCTTGCGCCAGGCCGGATCCTCTCGCTTTTTGACGACGCTGCCGCCAAGAAACAAATAGAAGTGGACGGGTGGACCGCCTGGATGATCGTCGAAAAGAAGGCTTGAACGCACTGCAAAATATAAAAACAAACGGCTTTCCCATTGGGAAAGCCGTTATTACTGGTCTATCAATTATCCCTTCAAAGACCCAGCCATCATGCCGCGCAGGAAATAGCGTCCCAAGAAAATATACACCAGCAGGGTGGGAAGGGCAGCCAGAAGTGAAGCGGCCATTTGCAGGTTCCAGGGAATGATTTGACCGCCGGAGATGTTGTTCAAGGCTACAGTCACGGTCCAGTTTTTTGGCTGGGTCAGCACAACAGAGAATAGAAAATCATTCCACGCCTGGGTGAACTGCCAGATCAGCACAACCACGAAACTGGGGATCGAGATGGGCAGCAGGATCTTGCGGTAGATTCCCAGCAGGTCGGCTCCATCGATTTTTGCGGCTTCCACCAGTTCATTGGGGATGCTGGCGTAATAGTTCCGGAAGGTGAGCGTGGTAATGGGAATACCGTAGATGATATGTACCAGGATCAACCCGGGGATACCGCCATAGAGGCCGATCGAATCCATGAACTGAACAAGCGGAATGAGCACAGACTGGTAGGGGATGAACATACCGAAAAGGATCAGTGTAAAAATGAGATCAGCGCCTCTGAATTTCCATTTTGACAGCACGTAGCCATTCATTGACCCCAGAATGGAGGAAAGGATGGCTGCTGGAATCACGACCTTGAGGCTGTTCGATAGATTGGGAGATAGCTGTGCGAAGGCTTTTAAGTAATTATCCAGGCTCAAGGTCTTGGGCAGATCCCACATCGTTTTCAGGCTGATCTCATCCCCGGCCTTGAAACCGGTTACGACCATGATGAAAATTGGGATCAGATAAAAGATTGACAACACGACAAGCGGAATATAACTCCAGTAACGGGCGCGGCTGCGGTTCATTGCTTCAACTCCTTGCGTAGAGAGAAGAAGAGGTAAGGAATGATCAGCACCGCAGTGAAGATCAACAACAGGATACTGATGGCAGCACCGCTCCCATATTGCAGCCCGTCAAAAGTGATCTGCCACATGTGCACCGATGGCATATCGAGTACGAGCTGCTTTCCTACCGTGGCAATGACCAGGTCGAAGGTCTTCAGCGACATGTGCCCTAATATGACCATGGCGGAAAGGGTAACCGGACGCAGAAGAGGAAAGATGATGTAACGAAAGATGTTAAACTCCGAGGCTCCATCCACCCGTGCGGCTTCGCGCAGCTCATCAGGTATGGCGCGCAGGCCGGCCAGGTACATGGCCATGGTATACCCCGATAGCTGCCAGATGGCCGGGATGGCGAGGAAGGCGATCCCCCAGACTGGCGTTGAAGTCCATTTGCTGATCAGAAAATCAAGTCCAAGCTTATCGAAAAGCAGGTTAAGTCCGCTAATACGTGATCCTTGCGCAGGGTTCATCAGCCAGCGCCAGACAACGCCGGTGACGATGTAGGAGATCGCCATGGGAAATATGAACAGACTGCGGAAAAAGCTTTCTCCTTTCAATCCCTGGTCTAGTAGAAGCGCGGTAAGTAAACCAAGGATGAGACACCCCAGAACAAAAATGGTTGTGAAGATGAGCGTATTCTTTATATCGATCTGGAAGCGCAGGTTGTTGACAAATAAATCTACATAATTACGAAACCCGACGAATGTGTAATCCGGAGTCATTCCTCGCCACGCGCTAAAAGAGACCCTGGTCGTCCAGGCGATGAAACCGTAGACAAAGATCCCTACCGCGATGATGGAGGGCAAGATCATTGAGAACGCCAGCCATTTCTCTTTTTTATCCTGCATGGAAGTATCCTGAATGAATGAAATTTGAACTTATTATTGCAGAATAAGCTGCTTCCTGCAATAGTCATCGGGGAGCGAGTGCTCCCCGATGATCAGGTTGGAACAGCGGTTGAGTTACTTGCAGGTGCCCACAGACGCGCAGGAGGCAACCAGGGCAGACTGGAAGGCGGCTGTGTCGAAGTTGATGACAAAAGCGCCCCAGTCCGTGGTGATCTGGGTCTGCCAGGTCGGGTTGGCAACCACACCGTGGGTGAGTGAACCTACCACAACATCTTTCGCCCAGTCATCAATGGCTGATTGCAGGTAGACGTTGTAGAGGGCTTTATCGGAGTCTTTGCGGGCAGCGATGGAACCCTTTACAGGGTTAAAGGCATCCTGTCCTTCTTTTGAACCGCACAGCTCGAGCCATTTAATGGCGGCGTCGCGGTTCTTTGCGCCAACGGGCAGCACGAAGGAATCAGAGAGGAACTGGTAGACACCCTGGGTTCCGGGAACCGGCATCCAGGCGTAGTCGGTGAGGGGGGTGAGTCCAAGGTTTCCACCCGCGACATCACCATAGAAGTAACCATCCGCCCAGTCGCCCATCACGTTGAACGCGGCATCGCCGTCGGCGACAAGCTTTGAGGCATCCTGCCATGATAGGGTCGCATAGTCAGTGTTGACGTAGGTCATCAATTTCTTGACGTTTTCGATCGCCTGGGTTACTTCAGGAGCAGCCCAGTCACCGGTACCTGCCCACAGCGCGTTGTACGCATCGGCGCCAACAGTGGCGAGCAATACGGTCTCGAACAGATGGGTTTCGGTCCAGGCTTCACCCAACGCGAGAGGAGCTTCCATACCGGCAGCTTTAAGGGCATCCAGTGCTGCAATCCAGCTGGCGAAATCGGTCGGAACAGCCACGTTGTATTCAGCCAGCACTTTGGGATTGTACCAAAGCACATTGGCGCGGTGAATGTTCACAGGAACCGAATACGGATGGCCGTCCTGAGAGATCAGCGGGATGAGGGTTTCAGGGAAGATGTCATACCAGCCATTGGCGGCGTAAAGATCATCCAGGGGTTCCAATTGCCCGGCAGTTACATATGCACCGATCAGTTCCTGACCAGCGTGACCCTGCCATGAATCAGGTGGATCACCAGCAGCCAGACGGGTGGCAAGCACTGCCTTGGCGTTGGAGCCGGCTCCACCAGCCACAGCCGCGTTAACGAACTCGATATCCGGATACTTCTCGTTCCAGATCGCGATCATGGCGTCCAGGCCGGCGGCTTCACCACCACCAGTCCACCACGAGAAAACCTCAAGTTGAGATTTTTCCACAGGGGCTTCTGTGGCAACAGGAGCTTCGGTGGCGACGGGTGCCTCTGTGGCTGCCGGCGCCTCGGGTGCTGCGGGTTCAACTGGAGCGGGTGCTTCAGTCGGTTTCGCGCAAGACGCGAGCAGCAGTGAGCTGATCAGTACCAGCGCGAGGACGAACATAAATCTTTTATGCATCTTTTCTTCTCCTTTTTGATGTTAGGGATGTAACTACTGGAAACACCTCCCTTGGTGTATCCACCTAATATTATAGTGACTCTATGAAAATATTCAATCATTCATTGACATACCTATTGATTCTTTGTGATGATCGTCGTGTTAATTAATGCGATTCATATACAAAATATTTACCATTCAGGAAAAACAGGATGTAACATTTGAAATAAGATCTATTCGAAAGAGGTTGGCTATGTATAGAAAATCCCTAATTATTGTTCCTGTCCTGGCAGTATTCGTCTTGACAGGATGCAATCTCTTCGAAACTGCTTTCAATTTTCTTCAGCAAGAGAAGAATTCACCGGAACGGATCGGATCGGAGACTATCCGGACGGCAGAACCCGTCATAACCGACTCGCTTTCAACCAATTATGCTGAAGTTATGGCAGTGGTTCAGCAGACCTTTCAAGAGATCTACAAAAAAGTAAATCCTTCGGTCGTCAACATCCAGGTGGTCGAGGATTATGGTTGGACGGCGGTTTCCGGTGAGGGATCAGGTTTTGTCTGGAACGAGGACGGTTACATCGTTACCAACAACCATGTGGTTGAGAACGCTTTTGATATCACCGTTATCTTCGCAGACGGAACCACAACCAAAGCCACAATCGTTGGGACCGACCCGCAAAGTGATCTCGCGGTCATCAAGGTGGAGCCGGAAGGATTACCTCTTGAACCCATTATCCTAGGTGATTCACGTGAGGTGGCAGTAGGCGACCTGGTGATCGCGATTGGGAACCCGTATGGGCTTTCCGGAACAATGACGCAGGGCATTGTCAGCGCCCTGTCGCGTTCACTGACCGTGGATGAATCCAGCATGTTCTCACGCACCAATTACACCATTCCGGATATCATCCAGACAGACGCCGCTATCAACCCCGGTAATTCCGGGGGTGTACTGGTAAATGTGACAGGTGAGGTGATCGGTGTCACCGCCGCCATTAAATCCTCTACAGACTCAAACGCCGGGATCGGATTTGTCATTCCTTCTCATATTGTCACCAGAGTGGTTCCGGTGCTGATCGAGAAAAGAAGTTATGAACATCCCAGTATGGGTTTAAACGGAATAACAATGACATTTGCACTGGCTGAGGAAATGGGGTTGGACGGAAACACAAAGGGGATCCTGATCACCGATATTTATCGCGGCGGCGCGGCGGAAAAAGCCGGTCTCAATGGCAGTTATCAGCGTATGGTCGCGCCCGGCAGGGTTTCAATTACTTATGGTGACGTGATCATAGCGGTGGATGGACAACCGGTCGAATCTTATGAGGAAATGGTCTCCTATATTTTTAATCACACCGAAGTCGGTCAAACGATCAGGGTGACATTGCTGCGCAATGGCAAGGAACTTGAAAAGGACCTTAAGTTGCTGGGTGGATGAATCATTAGCTGCCAATTACAGGGATGGCTGGGGGAATTCACCTGCGGGCGATTTTGAGGAGCGGTCACAGATCAAATCACGACTGCTGCAAATAAAACACTCAGGAGGCTAAACTCCTGAGTGTTGGATTATGTGAACGTGTAGAAAATTTGGTTACTTCCGTTTGATCAATCTGTAAAGGAAAATAACCACGATCGATCCAACAATGGCCACAAGGATGCTGGTCAGGTTGAAGCCGCTTACCAGGTTGACCCCGGTGAACAGGCTGGTGATCCAACCGCCCAGGATGGCGCCGGCGATACCCAAAAGAATGTCCATCCAAATGTTGGTTTTGGCTTTCATGACCCTTGAAGCGACCAGACCGGCGATCAAACCTACGAGAATTGTAGCAAGTAAACCCATGATTTTCTCCTTTTTACCCGCTGATTATTGGCGGAGGAACGTTGCCGTACCGACCGCTTACCCCTGCTCCGGGTTCTCCAGGGGTGGAAAAATGACTATTTTGTTTGCATGCTTTCAACAAGCTTACGCAGCGTGTGCAAGGTCTTCTTGACCTTTAGCGCGTCAGCAGGGTTGCCGCCCGCCACAAAATTACCCAGGATCCCGCCGCCCATCAATGTATCCAGCTCATAATTTATTTTGCACTCGTCCGCGCTCAGACCGAAAAATCCACCGCTCGGTTTGAGTTCGAACTCATGCTTGTCCTTGTCATTGCCGATCTGGGTAATGATCTCCAGTTTGCGCAAGGGTTCCATCTTGACGATAACCCCACGGCCGGTTCCCTTTTCATTGGTGAATTCAAAGCTGGGGCCTTCCTCGGTCTGTGCGGCGTTTGTCACGCTTTCTATTCCCGGAAACCACTGCGGCCAGAAGTTGGGATTGGTCATTACTTCCCAGACTTTTTCAACAGGCGCGTCAATTTCTATTTCTCTTTCAAATTTTGGCATTTTTATCACCTCCTGATAGGATATACGTTTTTGGGTTTAGCGGGTTGCAGGCGCGTTGAATCTGTGCGACGTTCCATGTCCCCGGGGAAATAGATCCCCAATATCTCGCGCGCGATGGCGCTGTGTTTCCTGTATTGATTGTAGTGTGAATGTGAGGTCATGTCAAACTTTTAGAGTGCGAATTTCTCGAAAGCCGGGCAATAATTTTATCCTTTATGAATCCTATCTATCGTAAAAATGTGGCTGGTTTGTCATGGGATATAATAACTGCATGACGACAATGATTGGTTTGTCAGAAGATGAAAAAATTGCTGGCCTCTTCGCTCAACTCAGTCAGCCGGCGCGCATCCAGATCCTGCTCATCATCCGTGAGAAGCCGGCTTGTGTGTGTCATCTTATCGCCGCGCTGGGTTTGCGCCAGGCGGCGATCTCACAACACCTGATGGCGCTGCGCGAAGCCGGTTGGGTGACCACTCGGCGCAAGAGCCGCTTTATTTACTACCATATATCTGAGAAACGCCTGTTGCCGCTCATAGATGCTGCGGCCCAGATCGCCGGCATCTCTTTTAGCAAAATTGCGCAAATCTCGCAACGCCCCCTCGAAAATTGTCCCTGCCCGCAATGCCACCCGGAACTCGCGCCTGAATATTCCTGTAAATCCATTCCCGCTGCATAGTCAAAACAATATTACCGCAGGCATTGAAAATCTCACTTGCCGGCTGTATAATATATTCTGAATTCTGAATATCAATTTGGAGGTATTATGAATATAAAGATCCTGGGCGGCGGTTGCGCAAATTGCAAGAAGCTGGAGGAAAACACGGTTTTGGCGCTGAAGGAATTAAATCTGGAAGCCACCATTGAGGATGTCACGGATATCGATCAGATCATTGATTACGGTGTGATGAAAACCCCCGCGCTGGTGGTCGATGGGAAGGTTAAATCCTCCGGGCGGGTGCTGGGCGTTGAAGAGATCAAGAAATTCCTGACTTCCTGATCCAAACGATCAATCAAGGAGAACCTCATGAGAATGCTGGCTGAATTTTTCCCGGAATTTACTGAAAAACTGGATGAGATCGATGAGTTGTACAAAGAAAAGCGATTCATTGATGAAAAAACCTACCAGTTCATCTGTTTCGCGCTCTCCATCAAAGCCCGTTCCAAACCCTGTGTGCTCAAGCACTTCAAGGGTGCGCTGGATGCCGGAGCCACCGTCGAGGAATTAACTTATATTTTGGCGCTGGTGATGCGCGAAGCCGCCGGCGCGGATGACTGCTGGACGCACGATGTGATCGGCGAATGGCGCGACATCCTCAAAGGGGATGTTGGTTGCGGATGTGCGAAGTAGATAAAAAAAATCAGGCTTGAGCCTGATTTTTTTTATCTATTCAGTCGCTGCCCTGGTTTTTCGCCGGCTTACCATCCAAAGGATCGCGGAAAGCACTGCCAGCATTCCTGCCAGGTAAAGCACGATCAACCAGATGGAGGTGCCGTCCGTCCAGGCGCCGTAGAGTAGACCGGCGAGCGTGCTGAACAAGGCCACCCAGAACACGTAGATCCAGGTTTTCTTCTTGCCAATAATCGTGGCGGTGATGAGGATGCTTTGCAGACTGAGCTCGGGGTCTGCCATCAGGTACGCCAGCAGCGGACCGCGGTGCATGCCCAAACTGAGGAACATTTTAGCGATGGGCACCTCCACCAGGGTGGGGAAGTACATAAACACACCGAACACCACTCCCGCCAGGTTGCCGAGCAGTGTGTTCTCGCCGGCCAGGAACTCGATCCACTCCGGCTTGATCAATTGTCGAATAACGCCCACCGCGAAAACACCCACGATCAGCAGCGGGAAGATCTGCTTGACAAAACGCCAGGATTCCCAGATCCAATCCGTGCGTTCTTCGGTTGAGAGACTCCTGCCGGTCATCAATCCCAGGATGAGCATAAAAATAGCTACGGCTATGGTCCTGCCGGTGAGCAATACCTTCAATCCTCCCTGGAGTGGTTCCATACGCGTGGAGGCGACGAGCAGTGTGAAAATGATCACACCGAACGCTGCCCAGGTCCAGGCATTTGCGCCGTCATGGATCTTTTCAAAACCCCGCCACGCTAGAAGAGCGATGATCAACAGCAGCACGATCAGGATCAAGCCCTGCGCGCTGACGCCTTCCTCTCCTTTCGCGGGGTCAAATGGCACCAGCTGATACAGGCTGTTTTGGAGCGTATCCACTCCCCGGAAGGGCAGGGTGAATTCCGTGTACGAGTTGGTCAGGAAATCAAGTTTGAGCGTTCCGGAGAGAAGCAGCGCGACCATCACCAGCAGGAAGATGGTACGACCTTTGCGCATTCCTGCGTGTTGTGAGAAAGCGTCATTCACCTGGGTGGAGCGCGCTTCATCATCCTTGCGGAAGATCAACGCCATGATCATGCCGATGCCAATGCCAAAAGCCAGTGAAAGGAACAGGCGCGCAAAAGCCAGGTCAGCGCCGATAGCCACACCGGTATAGGACAAAGCCAGGATATTTGCCGCCGGGGCGAAAAACAGGAAAGTGATAGCCGGGCCGAGGCCGGCGCCTTTCTTGTAGATGCCGGCAAAGAGCGGGACGATGGTGCACGAGCACACTGCCAGCAGAGACCCCGCCGCTGCGGCCGCCGGGTAAGAAACGTACTTGGGCGCTTTGCGCCCCAGAAAACGCATGATCGATTCGCGCGGGATCAATGCAGACATGCCCCCGGCGATGAAGAAAGCAGGCAGCAGGCACAACAAAACATGCGCCGCCAGGTACGAAGCCAGGCTTCCCAGCCCGCCTTGCACGAACTTGATCACCCAATCTAAAAAGTCCATATGAAGTCCTATGAAATTAGCATATATTCAAAATCTCGAATATGATTATAACACTTTTTCGGCAACCACTTACATTACTGCAGGAATGTGATCGATTTCCTGTTGATATTGTGAGAAGTAAATGTGAAAAGATCTGAGTTTGTCAAAAATGCTGAGTACCAGAAATATAATTTCTATCGTAAAATATGGACACTACCCAATTATGATCAGTTCTTGCCATTCTACTCTTTTAATGGTCGGTGGTTTCATTACTTGAATCAATTCATGAAGTTCATCGTTTGTTTAACCCACAATTCCCGCAATCCTGATCCTGGAGGTGAATAGTGTTTCATGCACTGGTAGCAGTCAAGCAAGTCCCGGATACAACCAATATCCGGATCGATCCGGAAACAGGCAACCTGATCCGCCAGGGGGTGCCCACGATCCTGAATCCATACGATGCGCACGCGCTGGCTGCGGCGGTCGAGTGGAAGGAAAAACTGGGCGGTAAGATCACCGTGATCTCAATGGGACCGCCCAGCGCGGTGACCACGATCCGGGAATGTATCGAGATGGGCGCTGACCGCGGTGTGCTGATCACTGCCAGGCAGTTCGCCGGAGCGGATACCCTGGCCACTTCCTATGTGCTGGGTTCCATCATCCAGCGCATCCATGATGAAGATCCGTTATCGATCGTTCTTTTCGGCAAGCAGGCGATCGACGGCGATACAGCGCAGGTCGGGCCGGGTGTCAGTATCCGCCTCGATTTTCCCCTGATCACGTACGCGGTCAAGATCCACGAGATCAACCTGGAAGAGAATTACCTGGTGGCTGAGCGCAAGACGGAAAGTTACAATGAGATCATCCGCACACCGCTGCCGGCGGGGCTTACCTGCGAGAAGGAGATCGCCCGCATCCCATACGCGTCACTGCCCAACCTGGTTTACTCCTTGAGATACGAACCCGAGGTATGGACCGCCGAAACTCCGATCCAATTCCCGCTTGATCAGATCGGTTTGAAAGGTTCTCCCACATGGGTGTTCAAAACTACTCAGCCGGATCTCCATACGCCGGGTGAAGTGATCAACGTGACGGAAATGGGGGTTGGACCAGCGGTTAAGTCGGTGTTTGAAAAGATAGAGGCTTCTGGTGTTTTGAAATCGGTAACAGGAGGTGCCAAGTGACCAGGCGATTCTGGGTTTTCATCGAACAGGAAAATGGTAAACCCCACCAGGTTTCCTGGGAGTTGATCGGAGTGGCACGCCGGCTGGCGGGTGAGATCGCTGATGAAGTAGCCGCGACCGGTGAGGAAGTGCTTGTCGAAGCCGTGGTGGTCGGTAAAGACGTCAAGTCAGTGGCCGAGGAAGCGTTGAAGTACGGTCCAGATCACGTCTACATTATTGAAGGGGACGTTTTCTCCCACTACCGCAATGAATCTTACTCAAAAGCGCTGGTTGAGATCGTCCAGAAATACAAACCCGAGGTGTTTTTCATTGGCGCGACCACCCTTGGGCGTGACCTGGCAGGGGCTGTGGCCACCAAGTTGGGTACCGGTCTGACCGCGGATTGCACCAAGATCGAAATGGGCGCGATCAAGGAAGGTGGTCCGAAATTGCTGTTGGCGACCCGTCCGGCTTTTGGCGGCAACATCATCGCCACCATCGTCTGCCGCACGCATCGCCCGCAAATGGCCTCCGTTCGTCCGCGCGTTTTCCCCATGCCGGAGGTTGTCAGTGAGATTAAAGGAACCATCTCTTACGAGGAAGTTCAAATTACCGAAGAAGAGGTTGGTGCAAAGATCATTAAAGTGATCCGCAATGAAGCTGAAAGCGCCAATGTGGAATACGCGGATGTGCTGGTGGCTGGCGGGCGCGGAGTAGGTGGACCGGAAGGATTCAAACTGCTCAAGGAGCTGGCCGATGCCCTCGGTGGCGTTGTGGCTGCCACCCGGCCATGTGTGGATGCCGGCTGGATCTCGTACGATCATCAGGTCGGGCAGACTGGTAAGACAGTGCGACCAAAACTGTATATTGCGGCGGGAATCTCCGGCGCGATCCAGCACAAGGTGGGCATGCAGGACTCTGACTTTATTGTGGCGATCAACCGGGATCCGAAAGCGCCGATCTTTGAAGTGGCAAAGGTGGGACTGGTTGGCGATTTGTTTGAGATCATTCCCGCGATGATCAGTGAGATCAAAGCATCGAAGGAGGCTCAGCATGCCTGAGATGGAGAAAAGATCCAAAGAAAAACTTAGTTTTGATGTGATCGTGGTTGGCGCCGGTTTGGCAGGCGGAACCGCGGCTATTATGGCTGCCCGGGCTGGTTTGAACGTGGCGCTTGTCGAAAGAGGACAGACCCCGGGCGGTAAAAACTATTTTGGCGGCACAGTGTACACGCACGCCATGGAGGAGATCTTCCCTGACTTCTGGAGCCGCACACCACCCTTGGAGCGCCCGGCGACCGAAGCCGGTTACTGGTTCCTGTCGAAGACCGGCTTGACCCGCATCATGGTGGGCGGCGGAGAACTGGAACGCAAACCCTCCGATGCCTACATCGCCATGATGGCCAAGTTCTGCAGCTGGTGGATCGCCCAGGCGCAGGCTGAAGGTGTTTTCCTCATCCCTAAAACATTGGTGGTTGATTTTATTCGGGATGGCAATGGCCGCATCATTGGTGTGCAGACCGACCGCCCTGAAGGGGATATGTACGCGCCTGTAACCATCATCTGCGAGGGCGTGAATAACCTGCTCACCCAGAAAGCCGGGTTGATCGATCACGATCTGAAACCTGAAACGGTCGCGCTGGTGGTCAAACAACTGATCTCACTGCCGACTGAAACGATCAACGCCCGTTTTGGTCTGCCGGATGCAGAACACGGCCTGGCAGTCTCAGTGATGGGCGAGATCTCGCTCGGTCTGACCGGTCTCGGATTCATTTACACCTGCAAGGACAGCCTCTCCCTTGGCATTGGTGTGGACCTGGATGTGCTGGATAACCACCATGTACGCCCATATGACCTGCTGCAGAATTTCCTCAAGCATCCGCAGATCGCGCCGCTGGTGGCTGGCGGACAAATGCTAGAATACGGCGGGCACCTCATCCCTGAGGGCGGTTATTCACAAATGCCCAGACTCTACGGTGACGGCGTGCTAGTGGCTGGCGACGCGGCGGCAATGGTCAACGCGCTGCACTGGGAAGGCACCAACATGGCCATCATCGCCGGCAAACTGGCCGGAGAAGCCGCTGTTGAAGCGCATAAACGCAAAGATTTCACTGCAGGTTCTCTCAAGGTGTACCAGGAAAAACTCGCCGATTCCTTCATCCTCAAGGACCTGCGCCAGTACAGAAAATTCTCCAGGTTCCTGAACACCCACCATGACTTTATGGATGTTTACCCCAACTTCATCAATGAAGCCCTGGGGAAGTTCTTCAGCGGTTTTGGCAAGCCCAAGAAGATCTTGTACAAGGAAATTATCGGTTCCCTGACTTCGCGCAAGCCGTTGTTAAAGGCGGTTGGCGATATCGTGGCCTTCGGCCGGACCATTACAGGATGGTGAGACGATGAAAAGCGAAAAAGATATCCAGAAGACTTTGGAAGCCAAAAAAGTGGGCGAAGCGCTGCCGGCGGTATTTGTGGATGACATGCTCATGTCGCTAAAATACTACGTGGATGAGGAACAATCCCACCTAAAGATCAGGTCGCACGACGTGTGCAAAACCTGCTCCGGCAAAGGCTGCCTGTACTTCTGCCCGGTGGGTGTTTACACCATGACCGCTGATGGCAGGATCCAGGTTTCTTACCAGAGCTGTATCGAATGCGGTAGCTGCCGTATCCGCTGCGAGAAGGACAATATCGAATGGAAGAACCCGCGTGGCGGTTTCGGAGTGGCTTACAAGTTCGGGTAAACCCCAACCCCGCGTACTCTCAATGATCCACATCAAAGCCCCACCATAAAAAGTGGGGCTTTTGTTGCCTTATATCTGTTGTGGTTTCCTTTGAATCTATTCGCGTACTCCAGATACGCCGGGATCGGAACGGTTATCCGGCGGCTTTCATGTTGCGGCTGGCGATGATGTTGACGCCGCTGTCGAGGATATTCTCCGCGACGACGGATCCCATTTCCACAGGCGCGTCAATGCTGATCTCACGCAGGGTGGCCATCAATGCCGGGATCCTGCCCTTGGGAAAG
>MTKZ01006274.1_pt1 | contig 14881 bp, 12 predicted proteins | sample 1042781 | NCBI WGS metagenome assembly MTKZ01 (sample SAMN06212207, study PRJNA360539) | anaerobic digester metagenome | biome: Wastewater treatment plant; material: sludge; isolation source: anaerobic digester fed with sludge from wastewater treatment plant | place: Denmark: WWTP Viborg ...
CACGTTGGATTCCATCTTCAAGCGCGAAGTTATTTTGCTTAACAAACGCAAAGACCCGCCACAACGGGAGCGGTTGCGCATGGAAGACCCGGAACAGTTGGAACAAGCAGCGGCGACAAACAGCCCTCCGGTACCTTCAAGTCCGGGAATGCCGGTACGGCGCGCCCTGCCTGAGACCGGGTCTGCACAGGAGGGCGGAGCGCGGATGCAGCGCACCAAGGTGGACCGAAATGCTATTGTGAACGAGGCCATCACCAATATAGACACGCTGGTGAAAATCACACCAAAAGTCGAAACCGACAATTCCGGCAACGTGGTCGGCCTCACCGCAGATAATATCAGTCAGTATCCGCTGGCTCAAAAACTGGGATTCCAAGACGGAGACGTATTGCAGACAATCAACAATGAACGCATTGACAGCCGTGAAAAATTAATGGAAATCTTTCAGCGCTACCAGAACGCCTCTTCCTTTAGAGTCGGTATTCTTCGTAACGGTCAACCGAATGTGTTGGTCTTTGATGTACAGTAGACCACCCACTTGAATCAGGTCCGGATATGTCGCTGTTCCAGAAATGCACCTGTGTGAAAGCATGACAGAGCAGGGGGACAGATGCCCCTGCTTTTGTGCGGCATTGACATAATGTTGCCGATTAGATGGAGCGAAGCGAAACCACCGGTATTGAACATAACAGCACGGGAGACCGGGGTTACGCTTCGCTCCATCCCGCATAGGGCTGCGCAGGGGGGAGGCTCCATACGCGAAAAATATAGAGATGCGATGGACTTTTCGCAGCCATGAATTTCCAGAGAGGCGCCCTTGGGAACGATAAGTAGTTTGTTGACAGATTTGAGCCTTTATGCTAAAATATATGCTTATAAATAAAATGCGAGAAATATCGCAAGGCATTCCCTGAATATACCTTATGCCACAAGGAATGTTAGAAGTGGGCGGGCAGGAATATACCCGCTGAAGACGTATGTAAGTGCATTACCATGAGAACCGTTTCCGGCTGTGTTTTCTGTAGCGGACAGGGCATTTGCCCTGGAGCGTTGACCTGTTATCAACCGCGATTTGGAAGGAAAGACTGTGCATAAAAAAGCCTGCTCCAGCATGATATCCATCCTTTTCTTTCTCTGGTGTTTTGCATCCCCTGCATCGGCCCAGGTATCGGAGGACATGGAAGATGTACAAGGGGGCGTAGAAACTGTCGAGGAAGCGCGTCCGGTTGAAGTGAATGAGGTGGATGTGCCCTATGTTGCGCCTCCCCGGGGAGAAGCGCCGCCACCCGAGCAACCTGTTCAGGAAGAGGTTCAAATCTATGAAGACGAAGCGGGAAATGTTCCCCAGGAAGAGGAACAACCGCCAATCATGGCGCCCCGTTCAACACGCCCCCTTGCGCCGGGCGTTCGCCCGGACCGCCCGCCCGCGCCCCCCGTGCGCCGTCGCACGCCCCTGCGCCCTGAAACAGCGCCTGCGACTTCGGCAGCGCCTCGGGAACCGGGCAGCACCGGAGTGGGCCATCCCATGGCGTCAAAAGAAAAAACATNNAGTGCCGGATGAGCCGGTTTCCTTCGACTTTCAAGACGCGCCCCTGCTCACCGTAATAGAAACCATATCCCGGCTGACGGGACGCAACTTTGATTTGGATCCCAACCTCTCCGCCATCAATGTTACCATTATCACGCACGATGAAATCCCCCCCGAGATGGCGTATGAAGTCCTGGAATCGATTCTTTCGTCACGGGGTTATGCCATGGTGGAAAGCCTTGACGGCCATTTGATAAAAGTAATCCCGACCCCGGATGCGGTATCATCGGAAAAGAAGCCCCTGGTGAAAGGGAAAGAGGACCTGATTGAAGGGTATGACGGTTTTTCGACCCACATCGTCACCATTGAAAATGGCGATGCCACGGAGATCCAGCGCGCCTTGCAGATACTGGGCTCCAAGAGCGGCCAGATCGATGTATACGCCCCGACGAACACCCTGATTATCACGGACACTGCTGACGGATTGCGGCGCATGTTTGCGTTCCTGGATGAAGCCGATGTGCCCGGTTTTGATACCAGTATGGAAATCTTCACCTTGGAATATACCCGGGCGGAGGTCTTGTCCGAACAAATCAACCAGGTACTGGTTGGCGACGGCGGCGGCGGCATGGGGCCCTCCCCCCAGCCTTCGCGTCCCACAGTGCCAGTGCGACCCGTCCGGGCGACACGCCCGTCCCCGGTTCCCCAGGCGGAAGCCCAAGTCATCGGCAGCCGCGAAGAAGTGTTGCGCATGGTTCCGGATGAGCGGCTTAACTCCCTGATTGTCGTGGCCACGTTCAATATGATGAATCAGGTACGTGACTTGGTAAAACGGCTGGACACCCCGACACCGTATGAAGCCAACAATATGCATATCTATCAGCTGCTCAATGCGGACGCGGAGAGTGTGGAAACAGCCATACAGCCTCTTATCGGGACCGCTCCGCGCAAGGCGGCGGGTCCCGGCGGCGCGGGCGGCGCACCGGGTGGCGGCGGCGGCGGCAGTTCGGCCGCGCCGGAAGTGCAGCCTTTTGAACAGAAGGTGCAGATTACACGCTACGACCGTACCAACTCATTATTAATTGTTGCCTCCCCTCAGGACTACAAACTTCTTGAAACGTTTATCGCGCGCCTCGATGTTCCTCAGCGCCAGGTGTGCGTGGACGCGGTCATCATGGAAGTGAAGATGACGGATGACTTCGGCTTGACCGTGGACACGGCCTCCATCGGGGGAGCCGATGGCTTTGGCATGACCAGCACGGATAACCTGGTGACCCTGCTGGATGCGGCGAAAACGGCGGAAGAAATTGTGGGGGGCCCCCGTGCCGCCATACGTAACGCCGCACTCGGACTGGGTACGGAAGGCAGCAGCGGCCTCACCCTCGGAGTGTATGACGCGCTCAATTTTAACTGGAACGGAAAGAAGATAAAAGTACCTTTCGCGCCTGTACTGTTTCAAGCCGTAGAGAAACTGTCCGACACGGAAGTGTTATCCCAACCCTCTCTGGTAACGTTGGATAATGAGGAGGCCAACATCATCGTTGGCCAGGAGGTGCCCTTTATCACGAGCACCAGCACCTCCCGAACAGCTACCGGTAATATGGACTATGGTTCCTACGGCGGTCATACGCGCGTGGAACGGCAGGACGTAGGTATCAAATTGAAAGTTACGCCGCAGATATCCGAAGGCGATAATGTCATGCTGAGTTCCGAGGTGGAAATCTCGGATACTAATGCCACCTCCATCACCAACGTGGATATCACGGGCCCGACCACCAACAAATCCAAAGTAACCAATAAGACCCTCGTAAAGGACGGGTCTACCGCGGTGATTGCGGGATTGATTCGAGACAGTGCCGTCCGCAAGCGTCAACCGCAAACGCCTATCCTCGGCGACCTGCCGGTGGTAGGCTGGCTGTTCAGTTCCCGCCAGACCAAACGTGAAAAACAGAATATGGTAATGCTGGTCACGCCGTATATTATCAAGGAAGGCATGGACATCGACCGGTTAACGCATCACAAGATAAATGAATATTACGATGTCAATGTGGAAGAGTTGTTCAAGGGAGGATTTTTCGACCGGATTTTCCAAAAATACGACTTGCGCAAGAATCACCGTCCGACCTTGGAACGTACGGAAGCGCTGAGTGGGCGACGCAATGAACAGCCCTTCCGGCGCGGGGATATTGAAAGGTAGACATGGCAATAGAGAAAGAGTTGAAACTGGGAGCTATTCTTATTGCCGAAGGCTGGGTGCATAAGGAACAGGTGGAGGAAGCACTTGAACTTCAAAAGTTGCGTCCGAAGCGGGTGGGTGAACTGCTGCTGGATTTGGGGTATATAGAAGAAGAGCACTTGCTTCGTGCTCTGGGGATTCAATTTGGTCTGGCCTATGAGCCGAATTTGCGGCAGCAGGTGGAATCTTCTCTGACCACCAAGGTGCCCATCAGTTTCATCCGTGAATACCAGATGGTGCCGTATAAACGCAACGGCGCGTCCTACCTGGTCGCCATCAACGATCCCATCAATCTTTTGCCCCTTGACGATCTGCGCCTGCTTTTGGACGGTCCCGTAACGCCTGTTCTCTGCAGCAAGGAGAACATCCAATTTATCATCGATACCTATTTCGAGCAGCAGAGTGAAAACGCCGGGGAACTCATCGATAACATTGTGCTGAGCGGCGAGGAGGAAGGCAAAGTCCACACCCTCGACCACAGCGAATCTGAACGCGACCTGCTCGATTTGGCCAATGAAGCGCCCATAATCAAGTTGATCAACCTGATTATATCCGGGGCGGTGAAAGAACGTGCGTCCGATATTCACCTGGAACCATTTGAACATTCCGTCCGGGTGCGTTACCGTATTGACGGGGTATTGTACGAAAAGTTTACCGTACCCCGGGCGCAGCAGGCCGCCCTGGTCTCCCGTGTAAAGATCATGGCCAACTTGAACATTGCGGAGCACCGTCTGCCCCAGGACGGACGCATCAAGATACGACTCAGCGGCAAGGAAATTGACATCCGCGTCTCGATTATCCCCATTGCCCATGGAGAACGCGTTGTCATGCGTATTCTCGAGAAAGGGAACTTTACCTTCAGCCTCGAGGAACTGGGCATGGATGAACGCGACCACAAGACCATGGACCGCCTTATTACAAATTCCCACGGGATCATCCTGGTGACAGGGCCCACGGGTTCGGGCAAGTCCACCACCCTGTATGCGGCGCTGCAACGGGTAAATTCGCCGGACAAAAACATCATCACGGTCGAAGACCCCATCGAGTATCTGATCCCCGGCATCGGGCAGATTCAGGTGCGGCCCAAAATCGGCCTGACCTTTTCCGCGGGACTGCGCAGCATCCTGCGACAGGACCCGGACATTATCCTGGTGGGGGAAATCCGCGATACGGAAACCGCTGAAATGGCCGTGCAAGCCTCCCTGACAGGACATCTTGTTTTCGCGACCCTTCACACCAATGACAGCGCCGGCGCCATTACCCGTTTGATGAATATGGGCATCGAACCGTTCCTGGTCACTTCATCCACCATCGCCATTCAGGCGCAGCGACTGGTACGCAGAATCTGCAGCAACTGCAAGGAGGGATACGAACCGGACCCGGAAAGCCTGCGCGACCTGGGCGTTAACCTTGACGATCCACGGCTAAAACGGTTGCATCATGGTACCGGTTGTGAGAAATGCGCCTCCCGCGGTTATTTCGGGCGCAGCGGCATTTTTGAGCTGCTGGTGATGTCCGGCCGCATTCAGGAAATGGTGCTGCAGGGGGCCGATTCCAATGCCATCAAACGTGAAGCGCGGCGCGAAGGCATGCGTACCCTGCGCGAAGACGGGGCGGAAAAAATGCTCCGTGGCGAAACCACGGCGGAAGAGATTCTTCGGGTAACCCGTGACGAGGTGCTGGAATAATAAGGGCGGATCCCCATGGCAATTTATGAATATAAGGCCATCATCAAAAACACGGGGAAAACCACCCGCGGCGTCATCGATGCAGAGACCACGGCACAAGCCCGCCGGAAATTGCGGGAACAGGGCCTGTATCCCACCGAGGTAACCCAGGATACGTCCGGGTCAGACGGGGTCAACAAAGGGCTCAGCACGCGTTTCAGTAGCCGCGGGCGCGTTTCGGTCCGGGACATTGCGCTGATGACCCGGCAAATGGCGGTGCTGCTGCGGGCTGGCATGCCGGTACTTGAAGCCTTGAATGCCCTCATTGACCAGACCAGCCGGATGCGCCTGCGCGCAATCATTTACGAAGTGCGGGACAAGGTTAACAGCGGCAACACGTTCGGGGACTCCCTCGCCGGGCATCCCCGGGTCTTTTCCGATTTGTATGTAAACATGGTGCGGGCCGGTGAAGTGAGCGGCACCCTGGAACAAGTGCTGCTGCGCCTGGCGGATATTTTGGAGCGTCAGGCAAAACTGCGCTCTCAGCTGATTTCCGCTCTTGCCTATCCCATCTTTATGGCGATGTTCGCCGTCGCCATTGTGGTGTTTCTGGTGCTGATTATCGTACCCCGGCTGACCCGCCTTTTCGAGCGGGGCGGCACGGAACTCCCGGCTCTCACGAAGACGCTGATTGGTTTTAGTGAATGGATGGCCACGTACTGGTGGATCATTGTCCTCGCAGGGGTCTTGCTTTTCGGGGGATGGCGGCTCTATGTTTCCCGCCCGGAAGGCCGAAAAAAGTGGGACAAGTTGAAACTGAGTTTTCCTCTTTATGGCAAATTGCACCTGAAACTGGTGTGCGCACGTTTCGCTCGGACCATGGGGACCATGCTGCAAAGCGGTTTGACCGTTCTGCCCGCCATGGAAATTGTCAACCCCATTTTAGGCAACAGCTTCATCCAAAGTTGCATGGAAGACGTTAAAATAGGTGTACGTCGAGGGCGCGATCTGGCACAACCCTTGAAAGAGACCGGATTTTTCCCGCCCATGTTGATTCATATGATTGAACTGGGCCAGCGCAGCGGTGAGATTGAAAACATGTTGATACAAGTAGCCGACACGTTCGATGAGGATGTGCGCTTGACAATTGATGCGCTTGTTTCGTTGATTGAACCGATTATCATTATTTTAATGGGACTGTTTGTGGGTTTCCTCGTGTTGGCTATCTTGTTGCCGATTTTCCAGATGAGTTCAACCATAGGAGCAAAGTAAAAAATGAGCGACAAAGAGACCGCCCGTAAACATAGCGGCGTGCCTGCATCAGGGTTTACACTGATTGAGTTGATGGTGGTAGTCGCCATCATAGCCGTTCTGGCGACGACCGCCGGACTGTACCTGGGCACCGCACTGGATGACGCTGACGTTGCCAAGGCGCAAACGGAAATCAAAGCGCTGAAAGGTGCAGTGACCGCCTACATGCTCAAGAATAACCGCCGCCTTCCAGATTCCCTGGACCAGGTGGCGGAATACATGGACCCTCCGCAAATACCTGAGGACCCATGGGGCAACGCCTATCAGTACACCAAGGACGGGTCTAGAAAATTTACCATCGTTTCGTTGGGCGCGGATGGCGCGGCAGGCGGCAGCGACATTGACGCTGATCTTTCCAGCGATGAATTCTAGAGGACACTGCCCGCCCGGCTTACTCAAGCCCGGTACCTGTAAAGAAGTGGGCTTCACACTAATTGAGTTGACCGTGACCATACTGATCATTGGTGTGATTGCCGCTGTAGCCATGCCTCAGCTGGTTCCCCTGCTGGTTTTTTCGGAACTGGAAGGCCAAGCCCGCAAACTAACCCATTACGGTTCCGCGGTGATGGCCGAAGCGGCCTTGTTCGGCAGCGAACTCACGATATATCTGGATCTGGACGAGCAGCAGGTTTACGTGACGCAGACCATTTATCCCAGTGAGGAGGAGGAAGGCGAAGAGGAAATCGACTATTTGCACATGTTTTCGGATTTCCAGCGTACCAGTGAATATTCGTCCGAAGAACTGACGGACATGCTGGCGGGAGCTTCGCAGGGCGATTTGCGCGCGAGCAGTAATTTGCCGGAAGATTTTGACCCCGCCGAAGCGGACGCCCAGATGAAGGACAGCCTCGATTTACGGCATCAGCAGTTGATTTATAAACGCGCTAAGAATGTGATACAGGATGCCAGTTTCTTGAGTGAAATCGGCCCCCTCTTTGAAGAGGGTTTCGAGTTGTCCATGGCCGAACCGTACGAAGAAGAATTGACCGACCCTCTAGTGGAACGTATCAGGATGCCGGAGGGTATTCGTTTGGAAGAGATATACTTGAACGGAGAATCCGTCACGCGTGGTGTGTCGGAGGTACAAGTGACCAGTTTGGGGCTTGAACAACCCGTGGTACTGGTTATGTGCAACGAAGAGGACTGTTTTACGGTAACCTGGAACCCGTTGACGGGACGCGGGTCCATGGAACGAGGACGACTTTGATACGGAACATGTCTATCCGGATGCTTAACAGGAAATCTACCGTTTCAGGGTTCACTTTAATTGAAGTCATGGTGGCCTTAACCATACTGGCCGGCAGTATCTTTGTTCTCATGAACACGCACTATTCCGCCATGAACCTGCACGTGATCGCCGTAGATGAAGTTAATTCGCGGGTTCTCCTGGAGGGTGCCTTGGCGCGCGCTGAGATGGGTATCGCGGGCAAGGAACTGACCGGAGGGGGCGATTTCGGAACCCGCTATCCCGGTTATAGCTGGTCCTACGAGGCGTTGGAAGTCGGGGGGGAAGAGGGCAGCCCCATTTTAGCCGATACCGTGTTTTACCGGGTCACCACCACCCTGAACCGTCCCGATGGGGAAAGTACTACCTTGGAGTTCTTAACCTTCAGCAACGCCGAAATGCAAACCATGATGCAACCGGCACCCTGAAAGATACTTATGACGCCTATTGGCCGCCAGATCCATAACAACTCTCCCCGGCAGCGGGGATTCACCCTTCTGGAGGTGTTGATTGCGATTCTTGTACTGGCGGTGTTGGTGGGCATCGTGTTTACCGGATTTACCTCAGTAACGAATTCGATGGTGATGGCCCAAAGCGCCGCGGAAATGTTACGTTCCCGCCAGACAGCGTGGCGCACCCTGTCCTCGAGCGTTCAAGGAGTCTACGCGGACTCGGCATGCCTGCAGCCGGAATACCAGTTGCTTGGCACTTCAGCGGACGGGGCCTTTGGCCCTGCGGATACCCTGCGCTTCGCGACTTCGTTGCCCATGCGCGGCGCAAATGCCCTCCCGGGAATAACCAAAGTGGTCACCTGCTCCGTTGTGGACCGCAGTGAGGCGGGCGAAGACCTCATGAACTCGGTGCCGGTGGATGAAGAACGCCCGAGCGCAATACTGTTGATTCAGGAGGAACCTCTGATTCTGGAATCGGATGATTTTGGGGCCCCCTCGGACACGGATACCAGCAGTGTTTATGAACAGGGCATTCCTGTCGCTTCCATGGACATCCTGTATTTTGACGGTACACTGAATGAATGGGTGGAAGAATGGGATTCCTTGTCGCAGCGGCGCCTGCCGGGCGGTATTTGGTTCAAGATCAACTTTCCACGAAGTGAAGAAGAACGCCAGCAGGCTTTCGCCGAAGGTATCGACCTTCAGGAAAGCGCTGACCTCGAGTTTATGATGTCTTTGCCTCTGGGCAGGGAAGTTGAATTTCCCTTCCCCGATTTCAACAATTTACGGCTGGATGCTGATGAAGAAGAACTTGAGAAAGAAACATAGAATCCCCGGTGAATCCCCGGCGGCGAATCCCCAGGCAGGAGTTGCCTTGCTGCTGGCCGTGGTGTTTATCGCGCTGCTCAGTGCCATGGTGTTTTCCTTCTTATACGAAATGGAAGTGGACGCCGTGTTCGTGCAGAACCAGGGCGCCGATTTCCAGGCCCGGGTGGCGGCGAATTCCGCCGTGGTCAATGGAATGATGGTGCTTGCAGAGCAATACGCTTCCATGCTTGAATCGGGCATGCCTCCGGTGGACAGCGAAGTTGACGGTTCTCAATGGCATCTCGGTGCGGCATTTGAACCGCTGAATGAAGCGACCATGCGAACATCCATCGCGGACGAATTCGGCAAAATCAACTTGAACGCACTGTTGGTCTATGAAAATGGCCAGCCGACCCGCAACGATCCCCTTGTCAACGCCCTGCGTGAGTTTTTTCTGTTGCGGGACGATTCGGGTTATGATCCGGTGGATGCCATTATCGACTGGCTCGATTACAATGATGGGGACGCTGAAGAACCTGAGGGCGCGGAGAGTGAATTTTACCAGGGACTGGAAAATCCATACTCCTGCAAGAATGGGCCCATGACTTCCATTGAAGAACTGCTCCTTATCCGGGGCATTACGCCGGAACTCTATTTTGGAGACCCGGAACAGGAACAGGAGCCCCTTTCTGAATACCTGACCGTTCATGGAGACTGGCGCGGCCGCGTCAATGTCAACACGGCCAAGGTGGAAGTCATTGCGGCCATCCTGGCCGGCCAAGCCAACAACCCGGACCTGGGCGCCGCAGAGCAGATTTATGAAGAGGCGAGAATGGCCCCCATAGATAACGCCAGCCAGCTGCGCCAGTTTGTTCCCGAACAGCCGGTGGACACCTCCTCCGATATTCTGGATACGGAAAGAAGACCCAGAAACGCCGGTGGCAATATGGACCAGCTCAGAAGGCTGCAGCAGCGGCAACAACGTGAATCCATCGAGGGCATGTTCCGGTTCAACAGCAACACCTTCAGAATCTATGGCGATGGCATGGCGGAAGATACGCAGGTCCGTGTTGAAGCCTATGTCTTTCGCCAACCCTACGATCCCAGGGACATGGAAGAAGAAATGAGCCGGCTGGGCACGTTGGAACAGCAGGAATTTGTGGATATGCCCCAGCAGTTGTTCCGCATTCTTGAGTGGAAAATAGTACAATAGGAGCGAAGGATGCGGGGCAGGAAACAGGGCCGTATTTTTAGTACGGACACGGAGGCGGCTGAGAAACCGGCCGGACCGGGCCCCGTATAAATAACAGCCTGTACGGGCGAACTTGTATCGGCAGGAAAGAAGGAAAATCATGCTTGTAAAAGCAAAGATCGGCGCCATAGAGTTTATCGGCGATGAAGTACGCGTTGCCGTCATCAAAACAGGTAAGAAATTGCCGCAAGTGCTGGACCTCCAGGCGCGTCGGGCCTCCTGTGAGAACGGGGAGGATCGCACCGAGGCCATGATCCGCGCGCTCAATGAGGCACTGGACGCGCTTAAAGTTCAACCCGGCACCTATGTGGCCTGTATTCCCGGCACGGCGACCATCGTACGCGCCCTGACCATTCCCTTCAAGGGTATGACCCGGGTAAGCAAGTCGGTCCCCTTCGAGCTGGAACCTCACCTGGCCTTCCCCCTTGAAGAATTACTGCTCGACTTCAACGTAATTCGCGAGGTGGGCGGCACCACGGAAGTGCTGGCTGTGGGCACACGGCGCAACCATCTTGAAGAACAACAGGCCATGCTACACGCCGCAGGCGTGGAGGCGGAAATGGCCGGGGTGGACGTAACGGGAATGACGGCGCTGTGGCATGCGACGCAAAAGACGTCAAAGGGACTGCGCGCCGTGCTGCATGTGCGCGGTCAAAACAGCGTCATCGCCATAATGCACAACAAGGCCCTGGCATTTTACCGTATCGTCTATTTCGGCGAGACGGAAATGCGTGAACATCCCGACATCGTCATCCGTGAAATTCAAAATACCTTGCGCGCATTTCTCGCCAAATGGAATGGGGACGAACAGATTCTTTCCCTGGGTATCACGGGTATGCGGCTGACACCGGAAGAGATGGAAGGCCTTGAAAACACCCTGGGTATGGAAGTGTCGTCACAGGTCATGCTGGATGTACTCAAGGGGGCCGGCAAGATAGCAGGCAAGGGTGAACAAGCGGCAACGGAACCCAATTACTGGGAAGCGGCCATAGGCGCAGCCTACACGGCGGGCGGCGGCGGCCTCGCAATCAACATGATGAAAGAGACTCAGGATGTCCACGGCGCACTGCGCGGCGGTATCGCCCATCTTATGTTTTCCGCCTGCCTGGCGCTGCTCTTTCTGCTGGGATGCGGCTGGTATTTTCACGAAAACAGGCTGCGCAATGAAACCACCACGGAACAAATCAAGGCGGAGATTAGCTTGCTTGAAGAAGAAATCACGGCCATGGCCGCAGAGGGGTTGGGAGACGAAGTCGACATCACCTGCTTCAGCGATCCTCCGGTGCTGGATATTTTAAATGAAATTGCCACGAGAATGCCGAAAGACAAAATCACCATAACTGAATTGCGGGTAGCCCAACCCGGCGCCCGCGGCGGTTGGGTGGAAATCACCGGTTCCTCGGGCAGCGCCGCTGACTTTAACGAGGCCTTCAATGTTCTGAAACAATCCAGTTTGTTCAAATTGGCGGAAGACACCAATATCCGCCTTCAGGGCGAACGTACGACCTTCCGGATACGCGCATTCCGGCCCGAGGAGGAAATCAGTGAAGTTCAATCTTGATTTTAGAGAAAAAGTGGCCCTATCCGTCGGGATTCTTGCTCTGGCGCTGGTACTGGCTCTGGCGTTATATGTGCCCATGGGGCCAAGGAAATGGTATCTGCAGTCCCAGCGTGATCTGGCATCCGCCCGAGAAGATCTGAAACTGCAGCAATTGTTTAAATTGGAAGAGACAGAGCGCTTGAACCGCCAGAAAGCCCTGATGGAAAAGACGGCTGGCAGGCCTGCCGATTTCTCCCTGTTCGCTTATCTGGATGCGTTATTGACGAAAACAAATTTACGCAACCGGGCCGAACTTGAACCTTACCGCACCAAAGAAGCCTCCCAAAAACAACCCATGGTCCAGTTGCGCCTGCGCGAGGTCAGTCTTGAGGAATTGGTCGGTTTCATCTACGAGGTCTATTCCAGCGGCAATCTCATCGCTGTATATAAGATGGATTATCTCCGGCCCGCACCGGCTGAAAAAGGCCTGGATTGCGATATCACTTTCGTTACGCTGCTGGTATAAGACGGTGCCGCCTTTCAGGGTTAAAAAGGTGGAAAATAAGCGCCCCCGTCTTTTATCTATCGACTTGTGCACGCCACTCCCCGGATGTCCAAGGATAGGGGTATTGACGGGAAATTGAGAAAATACTCACCCCACAGGTGTTGGAAGGAGCGATACGTTGTCTTTGCTTGTGGCCCGCCGCTCTGGGGAGCGGCGTTGCCGGAAATTCCATCTCACGACTACTTGCCGACGAAACGGACGAAAGCGCCTGCAAGGAAAACCTTATTGTTGACTTCGTACCAAGGCGCGCAAGTAATCCAGGTACTCATCCAGCGGCACAAAGCCCTCGGCGGTCTCCCGGGGCGGGCGGGGAGCGGCGGAATCGGTGGCACTTTTTACGTCCGCTTCGCCCTCGGTTATCCCTTCCCCCTCGTCTTCCGTTCCGGTATTCTCCCCTTCCAACACCTCCTCTCCGGTTTCCGGGTCCAGAATAATGGGGACTTTGCTGCGATAACCGCCGAAAGGCACGATACCAAACCGTTCCGTATCACGGAAGTACATTAAAGCCTGGTCGCCCTTGGTGAATCCGGGCACACCCGTAACCGCCGTGACAAGATTCCCATACTTGCCGCCGACCACGGAGAACGTGAACAGGGAATCCTGATTCAGCCCACCCTTGACGACTTCCCTCACTTTGATGACGACATCGGTATAGATACGCCCGTTCGTGCGCAGTTGGGCTTCCGCGGAAAGGACCTCCCCCGTAAAAATATAATCCGTTTCGGCGACCAGGTCCGCCGTATTGATAGGCATCTGGCCGGCAAAGGCCATGGACAGGCCCACCACATAAATACACAGTGCGGTCAAGGTTATTCTCGCCGCCCGGCTGTGCAGCCTCCGCAGTCCCGCCAGCATAATACCGGCACACAGTAACACAGTGATAATCATTCTCCCATAGTCTCCGATTTTTGAACCGAAAATAATCAAGCCCCTTGCCATTCGCAAAGCCAGGTCATGGCGCAACAACTGCCGGGCAAGATAAGGCGCCATCCGATAGTAGGCATCCACCACGGCGGTTCCTGCGGCGGATTCGAGCAAGACCTGGTCCCGGAAAGCCCGAAGCGACGCGTTCAGACGGGAAAAGACCACAGAGGCGCCCCCACTGCCATCAGGACCGCCCGGCCCCCCCCCGTCACCGCCTATGCCCTTTACACCGAGAAGATTCAAAAGCCCTTCGGCACCGTCCACGACGCTCTCAACGTCTGATGTCGTTATATCGCCGCCCGCAGTTTCAATAATATTCATGGGGCATACAACATCCGCATCACCAAACATGGGTGTATTTCTCGGCAGAATAGCGGGAAGTGTTTCCCCACTCACCTTGCTTACGACCGTGTTTTTAGAATAGTCCCAGACGAGCGGGGTGCCGGCGGTGTTATTGTCTATGCCATAGACATTCCCATATTCATTAAACACTTCCGATGCGTAATTGGTGCTGAAACTGTCGGTTTCCCGGCTGACAAGGGAATAACTGATGGGAAAAGCACCTTGCAGGCTGTCAAATTCATCGGCGGTCAATTCGGGCGGCGCCTGGCGGTCATATCCCAACCCGTTCAATGGATTCATGGTAATAACATAGGAAGGCTCGTACAAGTCCCCTACGCTGCCGTAAACCTCCATTTGTTTCCAGAGCCCCAAGATATTAAACCTGCCCTGCAATTGTACGTTGCTGGATTTTTGATACAGCCCGGACATGGTGCTGAACAGGGGAACGCGCGTGTCGGTATCATTGGCACTGAGGCTGGCCCAGGCTACGATATGGGCGCCGGAAATCGGTTCCGAGGGCACCCCCGTTGTTTCGCGTACCTGGGTACGCGCTTCCTGGTTAAGGCTGAAGAAGTTCTCAAGTCCGTCTTCGCGGGGGTAGAGCCAGGTAATTCCGGAAATATCATCAGGCGCAAGGTCGCGCCAGCCGGCCACATAGTCGCCGGACGGCATTTCCGTGAGGAAATAAATCGGAAACATGGTTGGTGTGGCGCCAAGCGCCCTGCGAATACCATCGGTTCCCGTGAGCTGCAGTACAGCCGGTTCCACCGGCAATCCCAGGTCCGCACTCTCCAATGTTATTTCATTGAAGGGGTCAAGGTTATTCAGCGGCGTGTAGGCCATGCCCAGCAACTGGCCTACCTGATGGACTATCGTTGCCTGCAAATCCAAAGTGCCGAAGGTGGTACCCTGCAACAATTCCGCGCGATGAACCGATGCATTGACGACAATGTCACAGTCCAGGATGGTCCCTGCGGGGATGATAACTTCCCGGCCGGAAAGTTCAATGGCAGTTGTATCAATGGCATACGT
>MTKZ01003998.1_pt1 | contig 14879 bp, 20 predicted proteins | sample 1042781 | NCBI WGS metagenome assembly MTKZ01 (sample SAMN06212207, study PRJNA360539) | anaerobic digester metagenome | biome: Wastewater treatment plant; material: sludge; isolation source: anaerobic digester fed with sludge from wastewater treatment plant | place: Denmark: WWTP Viborg ...
TTTTTTTTGTGTGTACTTATCTTTAAGTGATTTGCCTAGACAGCTATTTCAGATAGCAGTATCTCCTATCACATCTCTTATCAAGGCAGTTGAATTTCCAGCCATACATAGCCATCAGGTTGTACATCAAAACGTCGCGAGCTTCCTTCCGCCTCCGCCAGATGAGAACCGGGACTTACGTTGGCACTTACCTGGCCGTTCCCAGATGTAGTCCCTACCCAATTACCATCAACATATACATCGACTCCCGGGGCGGGATTACCTCCTCGGGTCACTTTAATATCCACTGTGGATCCCAACGCAACACTTGTGCATAGAAGAATGCTAATCAATAAAAGGACCGAGGCCCTATTACTTATTCGCAATTGTTTTAATCCCATTTCCATATCCTCCGCTAGATATAGCGGCGTCTGAGATGAAATAATTTGCGGTTATAACAAATAAGCATTGCCAAAGCGGGTCATCCACTCCTTTCAGCAGTATGAGCTTGCAGCTATCCGATATGAGCTCATCTGCAACTTCGGCAATATTATGGGTAGGAGCTATCAAGGGCAATGTGCAAGAATGTACCGGCTCTTTTTCCAAGCTTATGCCAAATCCTAGTGAACATGATCATGCCAAGCAATATCTTCAAATCGATCCAACAAAAATATCAGAAGATTGAAGAGTTCTCAGATTTTTATATATTAATTTGAGTTATAAATTTATTGGATTTTTAAAAATCCGCCATAGTTATCTATTTACCTTTGGAAGCATAATGACCATAATAGGTGTATTTCAAATGAAAAGAACCTCTATTGCAGCAATGGCCATTTTATTTATGTTTTTTTTTGCCCATGCCAGCGGAGAACCTTCGCCAATCAAACCCACTAGCCCTGATGTCCTCGGATTGCAGCCGCCCCAAGTAATTTTTTTCCCGGTTCCATCCGCGCAAGAAAGCTCTCAGGCATTGATAGATGTGGATAAGCAATCCGCCTATGCGAATTCAAAAGATGCAAATGGCCTCGAATTTAATCAGATGATTGTTCCTTCCGGTGTAAATGCTCCAAATCATCTCTATGTCTCTAGCTCACCCCAAACCATGGTGGGCTGCTACATCTATGCCAAACTGCCTCTATGGATGGAAATTGCGGGTCCTGGAGAAGTTTGGCTCTATGAGTGGTATCAAGACGGTCACTTGGAGACAGACTATGTAGGAGAAGCCAACAGTCCCGGATGGTTCAAAAGTTGGTTCTACCCTAACATTCCTGGTTGGCACACGCTGCAGTTCTATTGCAATGGCTGGAGCAACTATGTTTACATCTACGTTTATAGCTCTGGGAACGCCGATTATTGGGTTAGCCCACCGAATCAATATAGTCCAACGCCGCTTCCCTATGAGCCACAACTACCAGGCAACAATACAGCTAAATCTCAGCCATTGGCCATCGGTTAAGGGACATAAATTATTTTTAAATCTAGTCAAGCGACCGCCGAGCACACCGATGCAAGCTGCTGAGTATTAGAATAAAATAATAATCTTATAAATACTATCAAGCCCTTAATTAAGCCTACCCCCTCCGATCATATTAAATAGTTTTATCCCACTTTGTATCAAAAACAGGCTTACGATCCCCAAATGGACCTTTCATTGGACCTTTCTCACTCCCATCTTTTATGTACACTCTTAAAAGGCTCTTCCCAGTGCCATTTTTGCCAGAAGTCAAAACCCTGCTATTTTCTCTGTAATCACCGCTCGGAGGTTGGATCTCCGACACTAAATTGGGCACCGAGAGTGATATTAGTTTAAAATCATAATAAATTTCATCATTTTCTGGATCTTCTGCATCAACCGTGATCTCCATACCGTCTCCTTCTTTTGGTTTATAAGAGACATTTTTGATTATGGGTGGTTTATTAAGGGGCAGAATTATGTTGTAATCTCTGCGGTAAATGTTATATTCCTTATCTTTGGAGGTGTCAGTAACATTTATCTCAATAATTTTATTACCAGCATCTTCTGGAGAAAGATTGAATTGAGAGTAGTTATATTTCCCAGTCCACTCATAACGGTTTAGAGGTCTATTGCTATCCAACACTAAGAACGTAAATTTTAATTCTTCGGGTTCATCAAAAATTTTCTGGAATATATTTGGATCAGAGATGATCACGGAAATATTCAAAGGAATCCCATTTGAGAGCACCGTCACTGGTGGTTCAGGTTTTATAAACACCTCCCCAGTAGGGGCTCTTTCTAATTGATTTAAGCCCACTACCCCAACTGATCCGATGATAATCAAAACACCGCCAATAGCTGCGACCATGATCGATTGTCTTTTATTTAAAGTTAAACCAGCGTTTTTCAATATAAAAACGCTCAGGGATGGTACTGCTGCGATTATTATGAGGATAAATCCAACTGCAATTACTAATATAAACAGCGCCGGGGGATTATTTGGAAGATCTAATAAGCTGGTCATTATCGTAGCTCACCTTTTAACTTAAAGTATCCATTTGCTTAGTTGTACCGTTCCTATTTATAAATTTTGCATAAGAGAGAATTTATAATAATAATAAAAAATATGTATATATTAAAATCTAGCCATTTCTACCCTTGACTAATTGCCATATCCAGCCTAGGTTTCTGGAGCTTTGAAGATCGATACGCTTCATGGTATAGGTGTCAGGTTCGGCTGTATATGAAAACGCCCCACTCCGTTCACTACCAATGCTATTTCGCCATTTTGCTACTACTGCATGGGGTCCAGGACTGATATTTAAATCTCGCAATATTCCATTCGAGTTAGTTTGTCCCAATAAAATTTCGTCATCAATATATATGCTGGCATTGGCAGCGGGCTTTCCTTCATAATAAACAGAGACATCCAATGTGGATCCGAAGACTGTATCTGCATAAAACAAAAAAAAGATAAATACAAAAACAAATGCGAATTTATTGCCAAAGTGCATGAGTCTGATTGTCATATGCTAATCCTCTCTGTTTAGAGATGCTGTGGCATAAGAAATACTTTACGCTGACACTTGTAGCTGTAGCTCGCGGGCTGCTCGCTTATCCTTTCATCCTTAAAGCTCAGCGCCTGATTGATATATCGGTCCAGCAGCATGGCCAGGTTTACAAATCAGGTTGGCAGCGTCCTTCATCCCATCCTCCTGATCGATAAGATAATCTTCCATCAATTCAGATATATCCCTGGTTGTGTCTCCTCCTTCCAGTTGGATAAAGGGATAAATACCAATTCATAGACGATGGCCACACTGCCAAAAAAGGATATTACAAGGTGAAAAAAGCATATGATGAGATGGAAGTCCGATCGGGGTCTGGAAGCCAGAATGTTGCTGACCATGTTTTTGCTGGCGGCGGTCTATCTGGCTTTCCTGGCCGTCTTGCTGTCCATGGGTATCAGTCGGATCATAGTTGTCCTATTCATGGGCGGCTTCATATTTCTGCAGTATTTCTTCTCCGACAAGATGATCCTCTCCAGCATGGGGGCAAAGCCCATCTCGGAGAGCGAGGAGCCTCGGCTACATGACATGGTCAGAAGGCTCTGCCAGAATGCAGATCTGCCCATGCCCAAGATTGCAGTGGTCAGGACGAATATGCCCAATGCCTTTGCCACAGGCAGAAATCAGAAGCATGCAGTGGTGGCGGTGACTACAGGCCTGCTCAGCCGGCTCAATGAGAGCGAGGTAGAAGCAGTTCTAGCTCATGAGCTCACCCACGTCAAGAACCGGGATATGATGGTCATGACCATAGCCACATTCCTCTCCTCACTGGCTCAGATGCTGGTGCAGTGGCTGCCTTTCGTGGGAGGAGGCGACAGGGATCGCGACTCAGGCGGGAGTGCCGCCTTGCTCTTGGTGGTCTCTCTGGTGGTCTGGATAGTCAGCTTCATCCTCATTCGCACCCTCTCCCGATACCGGGAGTTTGCCGCCGACCGTGGCGCAGCCATCATCACCGGCCAGCCCTCCCACCTCATATCCGCCCTGACCAAGATCAGCGGATCCAGGGTTCCCACTGAGGACCTGCGCCGGGTGGAAGGGGCGGTAAGCGCCCTATTCATAACTCCAGCCCTCTCCGGATCATCATTGAGCAAGCTATTCTCCACCCATCCCACTCTGGAGGCAAGGATCGATGCCCTGCAGAGGATAGAGATGGAGCTGGAGGCTTAGGATGGGGTTTCTGGACTCCCTCCTGGGAAAGACAAAACTGCCCGAGGCCAAGACGGATAAGCTCTTCGCCATTTCCACCGCCGCCATCACCCTGGAGGCCAGCCTGGGCTACCGGCCGGATGGAGCGGCTGGGGTATGCATCAAGCCCATGGAGTCCTCCCATTATGAGACCGTCCGGCGGGAGATTGAGGAGCTCTTGGGCCTGAGCATGAAGGAGACAGGCACAGAGTACAAGCTTCAGAAGGACGAGTACAATTATCTCTGGGTGGTTCTCTCTGATCCGGACCTGGATGATCTGGTCAATGCCATACAGATGGTAGCCCAGATTCTGGCCGAGCAGGGCTTTGGAATTCAGATCCTGGCGGCGGTATTTCGCTTCCGGGGCGAGGCAGTGATCTACTGGATATACAATTTCAAGCAGGGGGCGTATTATCCCTTCGTGCCCCAGAGCGGCAGGCAGCGGGACACAGCGCGGGAGTTCCGGCTCAAAGCCTTGCTGCAAAAGGAGATGCCTCTGGAGAAGGATGAGAGCCGGTGGTATCCCATGTGGGGCATGCCGCTCTAGCCAGTAGGCCAGGCAAAAGCTATCTGAATCCTGGGTATCCATTTACCAATTTATGTCAGCAGCAAAGTGCGGCCAGCACAGAAAGGACATCCATCCCGGATTGACTGTGGATGTCATACTCAAAAAGGACCAGCGCACCGGCAAGAGAACGCGGGGTACAGTTAAAGAGCTTCTCACCAACTCCACCTATCACCCCCACGGCATAAAGGTGCGGCTGGAGGACGGCCAGGTGGGAAGGGTGGCAGAGATCGTAGAATAACCTTTTATCTCTGGGCTCGTTGGAGCGATCATGGTAAAGGAAGTTCACGCCGCCCATATCCTGTGCAAGACAGAGAAGAAGGCAATGGAAGTTAAAGAGAAGCTGGCCCAGGGAGGGCAGAGCTTTGCCGAGATGGCCAGAAAATACTCTCAGTGCCCCTCCGGAAAAAGCGGAGGAGACCTGGGATGGTTCGGCAAGGGCCGCATGGTGCCTGAATTCGAGAAGGCGGCTTTCGAGGGAGAGAAGGGCAAGATCCTGGGGCCGGTGAAGACCCAGTTCGGCTATCATCTCATCAGGGTCCTGGACCGCAAATGATGGTCTGAGATTCAGCCTGGCATATTCCCTTACGGCTCCGGTTGGATGCAAATCCGGAATTCTGCTTTCCGTGGATTGCGGGCAGCAGCCCGGCATTCTCTTGGCAGGGAAAGACAAAAATAGGCAAAGATCGCAGCAAAGGGCCAAGATCGGAGAGCATGATCGAGCAGCTTATTGCCAATGGGATTATCTATGGTTGCATCATCGCCCTGGCAGCCATAGGCCTGTCCCTGGCTTATCGCATCCTCAACTTCGCCAACTTCGCACATGGCGAGTTCCTCACTCTGGGGGCTTATTTCGCATTGTTCTTTGCCACTAGCCTTGATCTCGGCTTCCTTTTAGCCTGCATCCTGGCCATAGCCGCCACCGCAGCTTTCGGCGTGGCTCTGGATCTCTTGGCCTGGAGGCCCATGCGCTCCTCTGGAGCCAGCCGCACTGCCATTATGATCCTCTCCATTGGCGTGTCCCTAGCTATCAGAAATGCTTTGATCATATTCTTCCGGCCCGATGCACTGAGGTTTCCTCTGCCGGTGAGCCAGGGTATAGATATCGGTGACATGACTGTCACCTCGCTTCAGGCCGAGGTGGTACTGATCGCCATCGCGGCCATGCTTCTGGTCCATGCTCTCTAAGCCGGAGCACTCTGGGAAAGAGCATGAGGGCTCTGGCAGACAATCCCGATCTGGCCAGGATATCGGGCATCAATGTGGACCGGGTTATAAGATCCACCTGGGCGGTGAGCATGGGCCTGGCCGCTCTGGCCGGAATTATGTATGGACTGATAACCCATCTAAATCCCAATATGGGATGGTCCATCATCCTGCCCATGTTTGCCGCGGCGATCCTGGGGGGCATAGGCAATGCCTACGGGGCCATGGTTGGAGGTATCATCATAGGCCTATCCCAGGAGATATCCACCGCCTTTCTGCCCGCCGAGTATAAGATCGCAGTCAGCTTCCTGATCCTGATCGCAGTTCTGCTCTTCCGGCCCCGGGGCCTGACGGGAGGAGGATAGAATGCTGGACTATCTGGTATCCATAGCTCTGACCGCCGGAATCTATGCTATCTTCGCTCTGGGCCTTAATCTGCAATGGGGATATGCCGGCCTGCTCAACTTCGGGCATGTGGCGTTCATGGCTATGGGGGCTTATGCCACAGTTCTACTGAGCATGAACGGCATTCCATTGCTGCTGGCGGTTCTTGCAGGCATGATCCTGGCTGGGGCAGCGGGGGCATTTTTAGGAATGGCAACTCTCCGGCTGCGGGAGGACTATCTGGCCATAGTCACCATAGGCTTCTCCGAGATTCTGCGCTTTGTTCTTCTCAACTGGTCCTCCCTAACCAGGGGCTCCTTCGGGCTTTTCGGCTATCCCCGTCCCTTTGAGGATCTGGTGGGGGTAATGGACTACAACCTCTTTTTGGCTGGATTGGTGATCGGAGTTCTGATTCTGGTTTATGCTCTTCTGGAAGCTTTGGCCCGCTCTCCCTGGGGCAGGGTGCTCAAGTCCATCAGGGACGATGAGGCAGCAGCCATATCCCTGGGCAAGAACGCCTTTTCATACAAGGTCCAGGCTCTGGCCCTGGGATCGGCCATAGCGGCACTGTCCGGATCTCTTCTGGCCTTTTATCTGCAATATATCAATCCAGGAAACTTTCAGCCCATTGAGACCTTCTATGCCTGGATCATGGTCATACTGGGAGGAAGCGGCAACAACCGGGGAACGATTCTGGGAGGATTGATCCTCTGGGGCTTCTTCAGCACCACCCGGTTCATGGAAGGATATCTATCCTTGAGCCCTTCCGCATCCAGTGGAGCAAGAATGGTCTTGATTGGCCTGATTCTCATCGGCCTGATGTTGTTCCGGCCCCAGGGATTGCTGGGAAGAGAGGAGGAGCTTTCCATTGGCAGATGAGTTGCTCTCGGCGATATCGATCCGCAAGAGCTTCGGAGGAATCTTGGCCCTGGATGATTGCAGCATAAAGGTGGAAGAGGGTACTATCGTTGGCCTGATCGGACCCAACGGGGCAGGCAAGAGCACTCTATTCGATGTCATCTCCGGCTTCCTGGTGCCGGATGCGGGCAGCATAATCTTCTCCGGCCGGGAGATCCTGGGACTGCCTGCCTATAAAATCGCCCGTATGGGACTGGTTCGAATCTTCCAGATACCCCGGTCTCTGATGAGGATGACAGTCCTTGAGAATATGATGCTAGGGGCCCAGGGGCAGGCGGGAGAGGTTCTTTACTTCCCCCTTATTCGCCGGCATAAAGTAATGGCGCAGGAAAAGGAGATCCGAGAAAAAGCAGAGGAGATTCTGGATTTTTTTGACCTGCGGCGGATGAAAGATGAGTATGCCGGATCGCTATCAGGAGGACAGAAGAAGATGCTGGAGATGGCCCGGGCTCTCATGGCCGATCCCAGGCTGCTGCTTTTGGATGAGCCCTTTGCCGGGGTGAACCCGGCTCTGGCAGACAGGCTGATAGAGCAAATCAGGATTCTGAAAGAAAAGGGTCTGTCCATAGTCATAATCGAGCATGCCATACCCTATGTTCTGGCCCTCTCTGATGTGCTTTATGTCCTGAACAAGGGTGCAGTGCTGGCTTCGGGCCAGCCGGATGCCGTCATCTCCGACCGGCGTGTCTTTGAGGCCTACCTGGGGGAGGGCGCTTGAATGCTCAAACTTGAATCGGTTACGGCCGGATATATCGATGAGAACATCATCCATGAGGTCACTTTAGAGGTTAATGAGGGGGAGATCGTCACCATCATCGGCCCCAATGGCTCCGGAAAATCCACATTGATGAAATCAATCTTCGGTCTGACCCGGATGCGTGGGGGAAAGATCAGCTTTCTGGGGCAGGATGTCACAGGAAAGAGGCCAGACGAACTGGTAAACCTCGGATTGGCCTATGTGCCCCAGGAGAGAAATGTCTTCTCCAGCCTTACAGTCAAGGAGAACCTGGAGATGGGCGGCGTATCCCTGGCAGGAGAGATGGAAGAGCGGCTGGAGGGCGCTTTGCAGCTATTTCCCAAGCTCGCAGAACGCCTGGGCCAGAGGGCAGGGACGCTGAGCGGAGGAGAGCAGAAGATGCTGGCGGTGGGGAGAGCCATGGTCACTAAGCCCTCCCTGCTCATGCTGGATGAGCCCTCAGCAGTCTCTCCCCCAAGATCATGGGCCAGCTCTTCGCCGAGATCGAGGAGATTAACCGCAGGGGAGTGACCATATTGATGGTGGAGCAGAACGCCAGGAGGGCTCTGGCCATAAGCGACCGGGGCTATATCCTGGAGATGGGAAGAAACCGGTTTCAGGGGCCGGCCAAGAGCCTTCTGGACAATCCCGAGGTGTGCAGTCTGTATCTGGGACGGAGATAAAGTGTAGCTCCTGCTTTTCCCAGATGGGAAAAGATTATCTCTGATTGAGACGCTGCCTTCCTCCGGACCATGCCAAAGAGCCTCCATGCAACAGAGCCTGTTTAAGGGGACAGTATCTTGACATCGGCTGAGCGAGTCACCTCGATCTCTTGCCGACCCTGATAATCCTTCTGCAGCCCCTTGGCCCATAATCGATCTCCCTTTTTCATGACGCCCAATAACTTTTCCGCTCCCGCCTGGCGGGTTATAAATATAGGAACAGGGGTGGAATCGATGGTCACCAGAATATGTCCCCCGCTCTTGGTGGGCTTTATCTCCTGGACCAGTCCCTCTAAAGATGTCGATACCTCTGGACCGGACCATTCCTGAAGCCCGGCACGTGAGAGGCCATCATTGCCGCTGTCGTCTGGAGCAAAGGCCCAGAAGGCCACAGCCAGAGATCCCAGAGCCATGAGCAGGAGAACTAAGACCACCTTCTCCTCTCTTTGCATCATCATGAGGATTACCCTGCCGCAAAGACCGGTCTATAAAGCCCGGATATTTGGCTAACAGTGCTAAAAAATTGTTTTTACTTCTTTTCTTCTGTCTTGGGACCAAAGCGCTCCTGCCAGCCCTTCTCCAGATGCTCCAGGCAGATGTCGCATACGCCTTTGTAAGCTCCTTCCGGATAGCTGAGGTTGTGTACGGGAGCCTTTATGGGAAAAAGCAGCGGTCGAGCACGGGTGCATAGTTCGCAATCAGCCATTTTATCTCATCTCCTACCAGGATGTGAATGGAATTCCTATTGTTTAAGCTTTATGTTGGTGGTTGATGAAGCGGCCAAGCTAAGGATTCTCTTATTAAGCCTGAGAGATGCACCTAAATGCCTCTGGCATGAAGGTCCTTTTTAATATCCGGAAAAAAGAATTTCCGGCTGGCCGGGCTGGTCAGGCTCCAAAGCTTTTTCCGGAGAAAATGCACAGCAAGATCCATGCTACCTTGTGGCCAGCAGCAAGACTTCGACTGCATCAGCGAAGAGGTCTATCCTCCCGCCGAGGATACCTATCTTCTCCTGAAAGCCGCCCTGGCCGAGGCTCGATCCGAGGATCGGGCCATGGAGATTGGATGCGGCAGCGGAATTCTGGTGCTGGAGATCTCTTCTGTGGTGAAGTGCCTGATTGCCACGGATATCAATCCCCATGCCCTGCTCGCCACCCGTTCCAGAGCAAGAGATGTCCCTCTGGTCAGAGCCGATCTATTCCGGGGAATCAAGGGGAGGTTCGACCTGATACTATTCAATCCACCCTATCTGCCCTTCCTGCCGGAGGAGAGATCAGGCCATTGGATAGACAGAGCTCTGGATGGCGGGGAGAGCGGAAGGGAGACTGTCGGCCGCTTCCTGCAGGAGCTGGAAGATCACCTCCTGCCGGGGGGGAGGGCTCTTCTGCTCATATCCAGTCTGACCGGTTTGCCTGAGGTGACGGAGATGGCCTGCTCCCAGGGGCTTTATGCTGAGGCGGTATTATGCGAGAAATACTTCTTCGAGCAGCTCTATGTCCTGCGAATACGGGCTAAAGAGAAGACCGGAGAAAAGCCCAATGATCTCGCGAAGGTGGCTCTCCATTCTGAGCTCAAGTCATCTTCAGCAGCATTAAGTTTTTTTGAAATCCGGAGTATTTAATTGCCATGTTTAAGCAATTTTGCTTTCCATACACCAGGCTTATATCCCAGAAGGTAGACTGGAATTCGATGCTATTGGCAGAAATGCTTTATCGTTGGTGAGTTCATGAAGCTGCGAGTAGTGAGTTCCAGAAATGACATTGAGAATCTGAATCGAAACGAGCAGATGGTGCATCTGGCCTTCCGGGCAGCGAACACCGATGTATTCAAGCTTATCCAGAACTGTCCTCGCATCAGGATGGTCCAGGTTCCTGCCTCTTACCGCAGAACTCTCTCCAAAGCCAGTGAGATGTTTTTGAATATCCAGGGAGTTGAGCTGGTGGAAGGGGATGTATGGGGACACCGCAGAGACATGGATGAATACTACGATATCGATGACGGGATCATGAAGAGAATTGACCGCTTGCAGGCCAGCGGTGCCAGCACCAGCGACATTGCCAGTGCCGTCTCCCGGGAGACCAAGCTCTCTCGAGAGCTGGTGGCCTATCTAATCAAGCAGAGATCGTGAATAACAGCTCTGAAAAGCAGCTATCTGGCCATAGCCTCCTTTTTCAGGTCTATTGGCATCTTCTCAATGGCGTAACGCAGAGCCGTTCTGGGCATGCCTGCTTTCCTTCTCATAACAAAGTCGAAGACCTCTTTCTGATGCTTTTTGCTGGCCTCCTTCAAGAGCCAGCCATATCCCTTCTGCACCATGTCGTCCTTATCCCGGAGCAGGATCTCGGAGATGGCAAAAGCCTCCTCTAAAAAGAGCCCTTTTCTGGCGGGAAGGATCAGTGTAACAGCCGAGGCCCGGCGCAGCCATCTGTTCTCGGAGACAGCCCAGCCCTTCAGGTTTGCTATGAACTCAGGATACATTTCCAGGAAGCTTCCCAGAGCATGATTGCAGAGGGTGTCGCATTTGGCCCAGTTGTCCACATAGCGCGCGAGCCATCCCTCGAATACCGAAAAATCGGCAGGCTTGAAGCCGCGGCGCAGGTTATAAGCCCACTGGAAAGCGATGAAGGCCTCCTCTCCGTAGCCTGTCTCCAGAAGATCTTGGCATAAAGAGAATATATCCTCCTTCTCCCGGCCTTTGATCTCCTGAAAATGCTTTGCGGCGATCTTCCTGACCGCAGCGCTCTTGACCCCATGAAACCGTACCTCCTCCTTGAAAAAGCGCTGGACGCCGTCCCTGGTTTTGGGATCGATATTCTCCTCCAGCTCCTGGCGCACCTGGTCCAGAACATCTCTTGGCATGGAGGGCAGGTGCAGCGGCATGGATCAAGAAATCTTCGCCTCATTAAGATAGAGGCGTATATGACTTAGAGGATCTATCGCTTTTCTGAATGTGATCAGTAGTTTGATGTGGATTGAGACAATAAACATATATTTGCAGAGCACTTGTTCAATCTTATGAAATTGATATGCATTGTTTTCATCATTCTACTGGCTTTAATGCCATCAGAACAATGTCAGCAGACTAGAGAAGATTTACAGGAAAGCAATTCACCAGTTTCTCAAAGCAAATATGACAAAGCTATGGAAGCTTTTGATTATGCAATCAGGTTAGATCCCAATGACACCACCGCCTGGAACGACAAAGGCAGTGCTCTATTCCAACTGGGCAAGTACAACGAATCCATCACGTGCTTTGACGAGGCCATAAGGCTGGATCCAGACTATGCATAGGCCTGGAAAAACAAAGGATTTGCGCTCTACAGCCAGGGCAAATATAACGAATCTATCAGGTGCTATGACCAGGCCATAAAAATAGATCCAAAATATGCCGATGCCTGGAACAACAAAGGCGCAGCTCTCTACAGCCAGGGCAAGAAAAACGAATCCATCAGGTGCTATGACGAGGCTATCAAGCTAGATCCAAAATATGCCACGCCCTGGAATAACAAAGGAATGGTGCTCTATAATCAGGGCAAATATAACGAATCAATCAGGTGCTATGACGAGGCCATTAAGCTAGATCCAAAATATGCCACGCCCTGGAACAACAAAGGATTTGTTCTCTACAACCAGGGAAAATATAACGAATCCATAAATTGCTATGACGAGGCTATAAGACTAGATCCCAATTATGCCGCGGCCTGGAGCAACAAGGGCTTGGCCCTCAACATGCAAGGCAAGTATGAGGAAGCAGTTCGGGTTTGCGAAGAGGCCATCAGGCTGGATCCCAATGATGCTACGGCCTGGAACAACAAAGGATTTTTTCTCTACAACCAGGGAAATTATAACGAATCCATAAAAAGCTATGACGAGGCTATAAGACTAGATCCCAACTATGCCACGGCCTGGAGCAACAAGGGCTTGGCCCTCAACATGCAAGGCAAGTATGATGAAGCAGTTCGGGTTTGCGAAGAGGCCATCAGGCTGGATCCCAATGATGCCACGGCCTGGAACAACAAAGGATTTTTTCTCTACAACCAGGGAAAGTATAACGAATCCATAAAATGCTATGAAGAGGCTATAAGACTAGATCCCGACTATGCCACGGCCTGGAGCAACAAGGGCTTGGCCCTCAACATGCAAGGCGAATATGAGGAAGCAGTTCGGGTTTGCGAAGAGGCCATCAGGCTGGATCCCAATGATGCCACGGCCTGGAACAACAAAGGAGGGGCGCTATACAACCAGGGCAAGTACAACGAATCTATCAAGGCTTTCGACGAAGCTATCAGGCTCAATCCCAATTACGCATTAGCCTGGAAAAACAAGGCATTTGCTCTCACCATGCAAGCATGAGACAATCGAGGCTTATGACGAGCCATCAGACTAGATCCAAGCCCCAATCCGGAACAATAATGAGAATGCTCTTTAAGCATGGAGCGGGACTACAGAAAACAGGCCTGCATTCGCCGGGGCATGAAGTGGAGGCATGAAGGCTTCCTAGCTCAAAGCATTTGCAGCCTGTGAGAGTCTTTTCCTCTTTTTTCAGGCAAACTGGGACAAAATCAAGTACAGCCATTTCTATAAACACCATTCGCGACAGTTAATCCTGCGTTTCCGCGGTGAGATATGGCCTCATATATACGATGCCCTTCGGTGAAGATGATTCTTTAATTGGCCTCTTACAACTTGCACCTATCTCCCGCGGCTCACGGGCTCTTCGCCGGTTCTCTGAAAGAGTGCACTTATATGACTGGAGTCAGTTTATGGGCAGCTTGGCAAAACCAGAATGGTTATAAATCCCGGCAGAATACTGAAAGACTGGAATTGACCTGTGAGGGAAGGCCAATGGGCAAGGATGGCATTTATCATGATCAAGCATATAGTCATGTTCAAGCTTAAAGAAAAGGCAGAGGGCAGGGATAAGGCAGCAAACATTCAGCTCCTAAAGGCGATGCTAAAGGCGCTGCCAGCCAAGATAAAAGAGATCAAATTCTTTGAGGTTGGGATTAATTTCCTCCAGGCGAGCATCGCCTACGACCTGGTGCTGGTCTCAGAGTTCGAGAGCCTTGAGGCCCTTCAAAGCTACCAGAAGCATCCGGAGCACCTCAAGGTCTTCGACTTCGTGGTCAAGACCTGCGAGAGCCGGATAGCGGTGGACTATGTCCTCTGAGCCGCCGTTTAAGGTGGGCGTTTGCGGCATAGCCTGCCAGATCTGCCCCCGCATGGTTCAGGGCAAGTGTCCCAACGGCGAGGCAGGATGCAGGCCGCGCCAGAATCGCATGTGCCAGATCGCCACCTGCGCCTATGAGAGGGATGTGGCTCTCTGTTTTGAATGCTCCCAGTTTCCCTGCGAGACCACCAAGCTGGGGCCGATAAGCTACGGATACTGCTGCTACATATCGGGAAGGGAGAGTTGAAATCGGGATTGACTTTTATTAGAATTAGTAGAGTCCCCCAGGGTATCGTCAGGAGTGCTGGATGCTTTTGCCACCTTATTCACTTAGATTGACTCCTAGCGAATAAGGAGACACGACCAAGATAGGCATCAACTACAGTGGTCTCTACGGAGAGGATGTTTACTTGTGCGGCTATGGGATTGATCTGACGGCCAAATAGTAGGTTTCTATACTTGCATGGTGCTGTGGAAGAGGATCACATAGAATATGCTTAAGGCATAGCTTCAGTAGGCAGTCGCTTGATGAGGGGATTATTCGATTCGCTTGAATACAATGTCCCCAGATATAGTTCAGGATAGCTGGCACTTGGAGCTTGGACTATTTTTCTTGGGACGAGAATTCAACAATCCTGGTCGAAATCCTTTTATCTTAGCTAGGTCCGAATTCGGAGACGATACAACATAAGAGCATAAGAGCTAAAATGCATTACGATCTTCAAAAGAACATAGATTTCATAATAGAAAAAAAAAGGAAAGTGATCCTTTTCGCTATAATGCTGCTGGCACTAGCTCTGCAGCTATATGGTTTGGATCAAAAGAGCTTATGGTACGACGAACGCGCTAGTCTTTTATTCTCATCATTGAATTTAAAAGATATCCTGGCATCTCCTGATGAACCACACCCACCACTTTATTATATTGTTGAGCATTTTTTTATCTTAATGAAAAATAATGAATTTTTTATGCGTCTCCCCTCAGTAATCT
>MTKZ01042784.1_pt1 | contig 14877 bp, 13 predicted proteins | sample 1042781 | NCBI WGS metagenome assembly MTKZ01 (sample SAMN06212207, study PRJNA360539) | anaerobic digester metagenome | biome: Wastewater treatment plant; material: sludge; isolation source: anaerobic digester fed with sludge from wastewater treatment plant | place: Denmark: WWTP Viborg ...
GGGCGTTCTCATCATCAGCGAGAGGACGGTCCAGACCCACCTTGCTTCCATATACGACAAGCTCGGGGCCAGGAACAAGACCGAGGCGATGCTGCTGGCGCTTAAGTACGGCATCGTAGCCTTGGAGGAACTGATCGAATGAGGAGACACCTGCTCATCCTTCTCACAGTGGCCATCATGATACCCTCCTTTTCGGCGCTCCTCTTAGGGGGCGCCGGTCTCATCCAGCACGAGAGGGCCATGGAGAGGGTCGCCAGGTCCTACGTGGTCGACATTGCCGAGAGTATTGCCTCGAGACTGGATCTGAGCTGGAACAGGACAAGGCCTTCCCCCTTCGGTGATCGTGAGANNCCTGCCGGGGAAACCGGGTGGTACGTTGTGGCCGCCGTATCCTGGGATAAGCTCCTCGGGCCCATGCTCCGCTTCAACCGTTGGCCCCTGCTGGTCGGACTCGTCGGACTCCTGGGCCTCTTATCGGTCCTCGCCCTCTGGAAATGGCTGGTGGCGCCCTTGAGGGCCCTCGGCACGGAAGTGTCAACCCTTCACCTTGGGAGAGATATCCCCGAGGGCGATGACCCCGGGGCTGTCCACGAGATCAGGAGGTTGAGAGTCGTGCTGCAGCAGCTGGCCAGGGGTGCCGTCGAGAGGGCGGAACTGATGAAACGATATGTCGGCGACATAGTCAGGGTCCAGGAGGAAGAACGATCGCGCATAGCCAGGGAGCTCCATGACGGTCCGCTCCAGGATGTCACCGCCCTGATCCACCAGATCAGGCTGGCTAAAATGGAGGAGAGAGAGCTCGGGGAGGCTCCCAAGCGGCTGGAAAATGCCGAGGAGGGCGCCCGTCACGCCGTTAATGACATGAGGGCACTCTGCGATGAACTTTCACCCCCCTGGCTCGATCTTGGCCTGTCCCAGGCTCTGGACGAGCTGGCGGAGCGTCTTTCGAGGCAATTGGGGGTTAAGATCACCGTGGAGGCCGGCATCGAGGAGGAGCTCCCCCCGGAGGTCACCCTTGCCTTTTTCAGGGTGGTCCAGGAGTCGGTCCACAATTCCGTCCGCCATGGAGGTGCGACCGCCGTGAACGTCAGGTTCCAGAGGGAAGGGGAGGAAGTCCTTCTCGAGGTGACCGATGACGGGGCGGGTTTCGACCCGCCGGAGGATTTCGAGGAACTCCGGGTAAAGGGACATCGCGGCCTGGCCAATATGTCCGAGAGGATGTCGCTCATCGGGGGAAGGCTGGAGGTCATCAGGCTGCCTGGCACGGGGACCCTGGTGAGGTGCGCCTGGAGGTTCACTTCCTCTTCTGCCTGAAGTAACCTCCCCATACGGCCCTGACGTCGGAGGCGAAAACAAAGCCCCGATTGCCGATCACCTGAGCGACGTGCCCTATGTCATGGCGCCGGCAAATTATCTTGAGGATCATCCGTTCGCCGGTTTTGCCGGAACCCGTGACGACGGTCGTGCCGAAACCCTCGTCCCTCAACCTGTCGACCGTTTCAAGCATCTCGTCCGTGACTGGACCCACCGCCTCGACGAGGACGAAACCACTCAGGATCTTTTCCTCAAGGGTAGCGCCCAGGAAGTTGCCCACGGCGTACCCGCCCGCGTAGGCGACGATCTGCAACCACCCCCTGACGCCCTGCTGAAGGACGTAGCCCAGGGCGATAAGGTAGATACCGGACTCGAAGAAGGCCGTCGAAGCCGCCTGGAGTTTTTTCCCCCTGACGAGAAGCAGTATTCTGAAAGTGCCCAGCGGAACATCCAGTAAACGTGCGCCGAATATGAGCAATGCGCCCATAAGATCCATGGAGTAACCTCCTGAGGGGCATGGTGATCGTAACGGTCGGAACGGGCCCGCCTTGGGATTCTAGTATAAAATGAGGGGAATTGAAAGAAGATCCGAAAGGGGAGAACACCGGGACATGCCGATAAAACTACACGTACTGGGTGCCGCCGGGGAAGTAACCGGTTCGAACTACATCCTTGAGTCTGGAAGGACCAGGCTCATGGTCGACTGCGGGCTCCACCAGGGGGGGGACGAGGATAAAAACCGCGAACCCTTCGCCTTCGACCCTTCCACCATCGACGTTGTCCTCCTGACCCATGCCCACCTGGATCACACCGGCCGGGTGCCCCTGCTGGTAAAGATGGGTTTCAAGGGGAAGGTCATTGCCACGGCGCCGACGGTGGACCTGACGGAAGTTCTCTGGAGGGACGCCGCCAAGATCCAAAAGGAGGACGCCGAGTGGAAGACCCGCAAGAACCGGAGGAAAGGGCTGGACCCCGAAGAACCCCTCTACACCGAGGAGGACGTTGAGAAAGCTTCTGACCTGCTCCTCCCCGTGGCCTACGATGACATGCTGGAGCCGGTCCCGGGTTTCAGGGTCCGGTTCAGGGATGCGGGGCACATCCTGGGCAGCGCCAACATCGAAGTTTGGGTCGATGACGGGGATGGTGAGGTCAAGATCGTTTTTTCGGGCGACCTTGGCCCCCAGCAGACCGTGATGGAGAGGACCCCCTCTGTTATCGAGGACGCCGATTATGTGGTCATCGAGTCGACCTACGGTGACAGGGAGCACAGGACCAACGAGGAAAGCCGCGAGGAGTTCAGGGAAGCCATGAAGGTCATGATCCAGGACCACGGCAAGGTCCTGATCCCCACCTTTGTAGTGGACAGGGCCCAAAGGGTACTCTACGAGATCATGCTCATGCAGAAAGACGGGATCCTCCCCCCCGGCATCCCGATCTACTTCGACTCCCCCATGGGAGAAAAGGCGACGGAGGTCTACAACAAGCACCTGTCGCTTTTGTCATCGGAGATCCAGGAACAGATCAGGGCGGGCAATGACCCCTTCTCACCCGAAAACCTGAGGATCGTCTCCGATGTGGAAGAATCCAAAAGGATAAATGAGGTAAAGGAAGCGGTGGTCCTCGCCGGCAGTGGGATGTGCAACGGCGGGAGGATAGTCCACCACCTCAAGAACAGCCTTTACCTTGAGACCACCGACGTGGTTTTCGTCGGTTACCAGGCCAGGAGTACCCTCGGCAGGCGGCTCGTAGAGGGTGAGAAGTACGTCCGGGTCGCCGGGGAGGAGGTGGCCGTCAGGGCCAAGATACACACCATCAACGGTTTCTCCGCCCACGCCGACCGCCGTGACCTTCTTGCCTGGGCCAGGCAGTACCGGACCGACCCGCTGTTCTTCATCACCCATGGTGAACAGGGATCATCCCTGGCTCTCGCGAAGACCTTCGATGAAAATGGCATAAGATCTTTCATACCTGAGGAGGGTGGGGAGTACAGCCTGGTCGGAAATAATGGGACCGCCCGCCCGGGGGTGTTGGGGACCCGGGCGGTTGTCGCCGTCGCCGGTGAGGCCCCAGGGCGCCGGACCATCGATGCCGTGCTTGGCGATATCGTCACCCTCGCCGCGGAACTGAGGGAGGATGGGTCCTCTCTTCCGCGGGAGGAAGCCCTGGCCCTCGCCCTCTCCGCCAGGACATTGCTGAAGACGTTGAAGCGAAGAGGAGCGGATGACTAGTCCCTTCCCGGGACCATCTCAAAGGCGCACCCAGCCGCTCGCTGTGCTAGAATTCTGTGGGTCCTTTTTTGGAAGACTGGCGGTGATGACAAGGATGACCTCCCTTTTACGGATGAGAAGAACCCCCGCCTCGATCCTTTTCGCGGCGGGCATTGCCTTTCTTTTATTTTCATCCCCTGGCAAGGCCCTGGCGGGGCCGGTGACCTGGGAACAGGCCTGGGGACTCATACTGGAGAACAACCCCGGGCTGAAGACCGCCAGGCAGAACATATCCGCGGCCCATGCCGCATTGAAGCTGGCGGCCGTCCCGACGAAGGTCACCGCGGGCCTTTCAGGGACGACTACGAAGAATGAAGGGGTGGAATCGTCTTCAAGCGCAGGTCTCACCCTCTCTTACAACGTCGGACTCCTGGGTAGGGAGAAGGAAGCCATTGAGGCTGAAACGGCGGGGCTCAGGGAGGCCGAGGTCGCCTACAGGGCCGCCGTTTTGAAACTGTACAGGAATTCCGCCCTGGCTTTTTGGGGCGCCGCCGCGGGTGAGGCTTCGGTCAAGGCGGCCGAGGAGGAGATCCTCAAGAGGGAAGCCTTCCTAAGGGATGCCCGGCTTCGATACGTCCAGGGCATGGTCCCGGAGCTGGATGTGATGAGGGCCGAGAGCGCCCTGGCGGAATCCCGCCATTCCCTGGCCTTGCGGCAGGCCTCCAGGTCGGGGTACGAAGCTATGCTGAAAGGCCTGGCGGGCTGGATGGATATTCAACCCGTCGAGGGCCTTTTCGACACGGGTTCCCCCGTTGGGGCGGGGCGTGAGCGGCCGGACTTCGAGTCCGTCGCGCGCGATCACCCCTCGGTCCTCAAGGCAAAGTGGGCCGTCCGGAGGGCCGAACACCTCCTCAAGGTGGCCGGTATGGCATCCCAACCAACCCTGGGGTTGTCGGCGACGATGACCCTCGTCACCGACGGTGCGGCGTCACTCCAGTATAACGAGGATGAATGGTGGTGGAGGGCCACTCTGACGATACCCGTGGTGGACGGCGGGTACGCCCGTTGGTCCGCGGAGAGGGCAAGGGCCGCCCTCGCCTCGACCGAGGCGGCCGTTGGATCCGCCACCGCCGAAGTAATGATGGACCTCATGTCGGCCTGGGAGGATTACAGCGCTGCCATGGAGGGATACGAAGCCGAGAGGGCCAGGTTCGATACGGTGTCCAGGGAAAGAGAGATCGTCCTCCTCCGTTACAGGGAGGGACTGGCGAACCAGATCGAGGTCCTCGACGCGCAGACCCGTTTCGCCGGCTCCCAGGCGACACTCATCGACGCAAGGCGGGGACTCCTCGTCGCGGAAGCGGCCCTTGCTTCCGCCGAGGGGAAGCTGCCGATGGAGGAATAGAAGTGGACAGGGAAAAGCGTTCTTACCGGTGGATCTGGTGGCTACTCCTGATATTGCTCGTTGCTCTCGGTACCTGGAGGATCTTCTTCAGACCCGCCTCCCAGCCGCCGGTGAGCGTCGCGGAGATCCGTTCCCGGGAGGGCGTCCCGGTTACGGTGCATGACGTCGCCCCCTCCCGATGGGAGCACTGGATCACCTTCTTCGGCAAGACCAAGGCGGTCTCCGAGGTCCAGGTAGCTGCCGAGCGCCAGGAATATGTCTCCTCCGTGGTTGTCGACGTGGGGGACTCCGTGAAAACGGGGCAGCCCCTAGCGACGCTGGACACGCGCGTCGCCAGACAGAGACTGGCGGCGCAGAAGGCCTCGGTCACCGAAAAACAGGGCAGGTACAGGCGGCTCCTGGCACTGCAAGCGGCCGGGGGAGCCAGCGCGCAGGAGGTGGAAGCGGCCCTCTCCGACGCGGAATCCGCCCTGGCGGCCCTGACGGACGCCCAGATGTCCCTGTCGCGAATGACCATCACAGCCCCGCTCGGCGGAGTGGTCACAGGACGTTTCGTCGAGACGGGCGACTTGGTTTCGCCGGGGCGGATCCTTTTCACCATCTCGGACCTGGACGCGATCGAAGCCGTCCTCGATGTCTCCCCCAAGGATATCTTCAAGATGGTCAAGGGTATGCCGGCCAGGGTCCAGACCCCGAACGGCTGGGTCAAGGCGGCGATCAAGAGGATTGAGCCCACGGCGGACCCGTTGACTGGGCTTTTTTCCGTGGTGCTTTCCGTACCTGCCGGTTCCGGACTGAGCCCGGGCCAGGCACTGGAAGCCCAGGTCCAGGATGAGGACATTGCCGACGCCATCGTGATCCCCTATGAAGCACTCAAGCAGATCGGGGGAGAAAGGACCGTAGTCTACGTCGTGGCGGAGGGAGTCGCTGAGGAGAGGGATGTGATCACCGGCGGTTCCTACGGTGGAGCGGTCCGGGTCCTCTCGGGGGTTGAGCCGGGCGAAAGGGTCGTCGTCAAGGGCTCCGACAGGATGTTCCCCAACGCCAGGGTCTGGGTGCAGGAGGATAAGTAATGAACCTTATCGGCAACTCCGTCAGAAGACCGGTCCTGACGACGGTCATCATGACGATACTGGTCCTTCTGGGTTTTTACTCCTTTCACCAGCTCGGTATGGCTCTCCTGCCCAAGATGGACATCCCCGTCGTACTTGTGAGGGTGCCCTACAAGGGCGCGGGGCCAATGGAGATAGAGAGGCTTATCGTTCAGCCCGTGGAAGACGCCATAGCCTCCGTCGAGGGCGTCAAGGAGATAAACGGTTACGCCCTCGAAGGCATGGGCTTCGTGGTGGCCATCCTGGAGTACGAAGTCGACGTCACCCAGGCAACTCTCGACATCTCGACCAGGGTGAAGGCCATCACCTCCGACCTGCCTGATGAGGCCGACGAACCCGTGGTGGACAAGATGGACATCAATGCCCAGCCCTTCATGATGGTGGTCGCCAAGACAGCCCTCCCTTCATACCAGGCCAGGGATATCGTGGAGGACCAGGTCGCCAAAAGGCTGACCCAGATCATCGGTATGGCAAGCGTTGACATCAGCGGCGGGAGGGTGAGGGAGATCCACCTCGATGCCGACCCCTCCAGCCTCATCGCGCACAACCTGAGTCTCAGGAGACTGGCATCGCTGGTCAAGGCTTCGAACTTCAACTCTCCCTCAGGGAACATCACCCTTGGGGGGAAGGAGACCTCGGTCCGCATCGTCGGTGAGCCGGACCAGTCGAGCAAGTTCGAGGACCTGGGCATCCCCGTGGGCGACGGCAGGGTAATAAAGCTGGGGAACGTGGTGACCGTCGTCGATGCCCTCGCCGATGAGAGGAACCGGGCCAGGTTCGATGGCAGGGATTCCATACTGCTGGAACTGATCGCCAGGCCCAACGCCAATATCGTCAAGGTCTCCGGCGAAGTCAGGGCGGAGCTTGATAAGATCGCACCTACCCTGGGCAAAAGCCTGGAACTGGAAGTCGTCTACGATTCCAGCGAATTCGTGGAGAAGTCGGTCAGGAACGTCATCAGGGACATGATAATAGGGACTCTCCTGACGGCCCTCTTCCTGTACCTCTTCCTGAGGCAGTTCGGATCGACCCTTGCCGTGGCGATCGCCATGCCCACCTCAATAATTGCCACCTTCATCCCCATGTACTTCTACAAGTACACCCTGAATGTCATGAGTACCATGGGGTTGGCCATCTCGGTAGGGGTCCTGGTCAACAACGCCATCCTCGTCCTGGAGAACATCTACCGGTATCGTGAGCTGGGCATGGACCCTCTCACCGCGGCGGAGGAGGGGACCAGGGAAATATCCCTGGCAGTCCTCTCGACCACGGCCACGAACCTGGGCGTTTTCATACCCATAGCCTTCATGGGCGGGATCGTGGGCCAGTTCTTCAACCAATTTGCCCTGACGGTGGTCTTCTCGACACTCTTCTCTCTCTGGGGGGCCTTCACGGTCACCCCGATGGCCGCCGCCAGGCTAGGCGGCTCGGTACACGTTTCTCCCTTCGCCAAAAAGGTCACGGCCTGGTGGTATTGGATCTACCGTGAACTCGAGGTTTTCCAGGAGGTGTACGTCGGTAAAGCCATGAGGCATCCCTGGGTGACCATCGGCTTCTTCGGCCTGCTCTTCGCCGGATCGCTCCTTTTGATACCCAGGGTGGGGTTTGAACTCTTCCCCAGGGTCGACGAAGGGGTCATCAGGATCAACCTGGAACTATCGAGCACGGCATCGCTGGAGGCTACCGATGAGCAGGTAAGGAAAGTGGAGGCCTTTTTGCGTGAGCAACCCTATGTGAAGTCCATGAGCTCCACCGTGGGAGGCAGGAGGCTTTCCAGCGTCAACAGCGGGGTCCTAAGGGTCTACCTGGTCGACGCCGATGAAAGGAAGAGCGCCTTCGCCATCGCCTCGGACCTGAGGAAAAAATTTGCCGGTCTTCCCGACACGAACGTGACGATCAATGTCGCTTCCGGTCAAGGCGGCGGAAGCAGAAAACCCGTACAGATAACCATAAGCGGGCCCGACCTCGATGTACTCAACGGCATAGCGGCGGAACTCATGGAGAAGATCCGGGACATCCCGGGGCTGGCCGACCTGGATACGGACTGGAAGGTGGGGAGGTTCGACCTTAACCTCATCCCCGAGGACCTCAAACTCACCTCCATGGGGGTGACCCTTTCCGATGTGTCCGATGAACTCAGGGGTTACCTGAGCGGTATTAAGGCCGGGGTCTACCGGGAACAGGGCTACGAATACGACATCCTGGTCAAACTGGCGTCACGGTGGGTCGACTCCCCCGAGGCGGTTCCCCTGCTTCCCATGTGGACACCCCATGGGTTCGTCCCGGTCAACGAGTTGGCCGCCGTCGCCTACGAGCCTTCCCCCACGGCCATCTACCGGCTGGACCGGCAGCGCAAAATAAGCGTCCAGGCCGATGTAGCAGGTCGCACCGTCGGGGAGGTCTTCAGGGACATCACGCCGCGAATGGACGAGATCCAGCTGCCGACAGGATACAGGTTCATTATCGGGGGGGAGATCCAGAACATCCAGGAAAACTTCCGAAGGATGGTCATCGCCTTCGCGATGGCCGTCGTGCTGACATTCCTGATGATCGCCGGCATACTGGAGTCATACCTGTTCTCCCTGGCGATCATGCTTACGATCCCCCTGTCGGTGATCGGTGTCATCCCGACGCTTCTTTTGACGGGAACGTCCCTTTCGATGTACGGCCTCCTCGGCCTGGTGATGATCGTGGGTCTAGTGGTCAACAACGCCATAGTGATCGTGGACTATGCCGAGGTGGTCCGTAAGAAGGGGCATGAAGCGGCCGGCGCTATGATAGAAGCCTGCAGGGTGCGCTTCCGGCCCATCATCATGGCCGACGTCACAACCCTGATCGCCATGATCCCCCTCGCCCTTGGCCTCGGTGAGGGTGGGCAGTACAGGGCCCCCCTGGCCATCGTGCTGATAGGGGGCCTGCTGGCGGGAGGTACCATGGCCCTGTTCCTCATACCTCCCGTCTACAAGGTCATTTGGGACATCAAGAACCGATTCCAGGGGAGGGATGAAAATGCGTAGGGTTTTATCCTTCTGGTTCTCCATACTCGTCGCTGTTGGCGTCATCGCCGGGGCGGTCTATTTCTTCGGGAGGGTCCCCGTGCCGGAAAGAGTCCCCGTTCCGGCGGAAGCCATTCCATCGGTGGACCCGGATTCCCCACGGTTTTACCTCGAAACCCTGTCGGGGCAGTTGGGGCCGGGTTACCCTTATGAAACGCCGGAAAAAGTTGATGACCATGTCCGTTCCGTGATCCTAGCCTTGTCGGACCTGTCGCCCCTAGTCGACATGGCGGAGAGGTCGTCGGTCCTCGGGGCATGGGATGCCAACGAACCCGCTCTCTTTGGGGCTTTCCTCTTGGAATCCTCGCAAATGAAGGAACTCCAGGAGGGAAAATTGCCCGCTCTCTGGCTTGAGCGAGCTTCCGGCCTGGCCTTGGGTCCCTCCGAAAGTGAAGGCATACTTCGCCTTACCTTGGCCAAGGGCGAGGTAACCCTCTTCCTGCGTGCCGACGGGGAGTTCCTCCTGGTCTCCCATTCCCTGGAAGGGCTGGGAAAAATGAGGAAAGCCCTCGATGGTTCGATCGAGAGGTTCCGGCCCCTCTTCAACGTGGAACCGACCTGGCCCGCCCATATTGAAGTCTTTGACGGTAAGTTGATCGCCCAGGCGGCCTCATTGAGAGGGTTTACCGCCCCGGACAAGGCCATCACGCTTGAACTGGCCTGGAACAGCCGGCCGGGAAGCGGTGAAGCGGCGTGGAAGATCGAAGGGCTCGAAGAATGGCTTCCAACGGAGACGCGCGAGAAAATAACCCCCATGGCCTGGGACGGCCCGGCCTTTTTACCGGAACCCCTTATCTCCGCCTTTGGCGTTTCGGTGCCCGAAGGATTCGGAAGCCTGTTAGAAAATGAGTTGTCGATCCCCGAATGGATGGAGGAAGCCGGTTTTGATCGGGCCTCCCTGGCCGGCCTGATCGAAGGGCCTCTGGTCGGCGTCATCGGAGGACAGAGCAGGCTGCTCCTTTTCAACCTCCCCGGGGTCATCCTCCAGCTCCCTTCGAGGGGCGCCGAAGGGGTCCGTTGGATCCGGGGATTGTGGGGTAACAAGTGGGCCCGGTTCGCCTTCTCTCCCCAGCCTCTCCCAGGCTTCCCGGCGGGAGGCAAGCTTACGTTGCCCTTTACTATCATGGCGGCCGCCAATGAGGAGATGGCCTTCGCGGGCCTGATCAACGAACCTTCACTGGGTAGTATGACCCCTGTCAACAAGATCATCCCCATGGGTGGGGAGAGATCCATCCTCTGGTTTTACGCCGACTTGCCGAAGGCCGCCGACGCCTTGGAGAACCTTTCCCGTATGGCAGGCCTGGTGGAGCATTTCGGTGTAGATGAAGCGCCTGACGCGCAGGAGCTGGCCAGGCTGGTCGGTCAACTCCGGTCCCTTGGGCAGGTGACCCTGGTGATCCATGACCTGGGTTCCGGGAGGGGCGGCTGGAAGGCGACAGTCCCTGCAGCGGAGTGAGGGTGACGAAGGGAACAGCGGAGGGAACAGATCAAGGAGGGGTAGCCATGCAGGGGAATCCCCTGGCCATAATGTTGGAGCGGGGTTGCGTCGAGTGGTGCAGCCACCCGGAGGAACTGTCCTCCCTTTTCGACAGCGAGATGGTCACCGGCTATATCGGGTTTGACCCTACGGCGGACAGTCTTCATGTGGGTCACTTGATCCCGATGATGGGGCTGGCCTGGATGCAGCGGTGCGGTCACAGGCCCATCGCGATCGCCGGTATGGGGACGGGCCTTATCGGAGATCCCTCGGGCAAGAGCAAGGAGAGGAACCTCCTCACCCTGGAACAGGTCGAGAAAAACCTGGTGACCGTCAAGGAACAACTGGGCCAGTTTCTGGACTTCGATTGCGGACCCAACTCCGCTCTCATCGTGAACAACCATGACTGGCTCGGAGAGCAAACCCTGCTCGGGTTTTTGAGGGATACCGGGAAATACTTCACCGTGAACTACATGATAGGGCGGGAATATGTGAAAAGCCGCCTTGATGACCCTGAAAAGTCCATCTCCTACACCGAGTTCTCCTATATGTTGCTCCAGGCCTACGATTTCTGCCACCTCTTCGAGAACTTCAGCTGCAAACTCCAGATGGGCGGTAACGACCAGCAGGGGAACATCATCGCCGGGATAGACCTGATCAGGAAAAAGGTAGGCGGTCAGGCCTACGGCATCACCTACCCGCTCCTCTTGAATGCCTCCGGTGGCAAGTTTGGGAAGACCGAGGGCGGGACCGTTTGGCTTTCCGCCGAAAGGACATCGCCCTATCGGTTCTACCAGTTCTGGATCAACTCCGATGACAGGGACGTGGAGAAGCTGCTCAAACTTTTCACCTTCCTGCCCCTCGAAGAGATCGAAGACATAATGGATTCCCATAGGGCGAGGCCCGAACGAAGGGATGCCCAGAAAAGGCTGGCCAGGGAGGTGACCGCACGGCTTCACGGCGATGAGCCTTTCAAGATGGCCGAGCGGGCCAGCACCATCCTTTTCGGGGACAGCTTTGAACCGTCGGAACTCACACCGGGGATGATCAAGATACTCATGTCTGAGGTGCCGGGGGGCGTATTCCCCGGTGATGCCGCCTCGTCGCCGGTGGACGTACTCGCGGCGTCCGGGGCCTGCGCGAGCAAAAGCGAAGCCAGGAGGCTCATCCAGGGAGGAGGGGTCTACCTCAATGGAAGGCGGCTGAACCCCGCCGACGAGGTAGATCGGCAAGACCTGATAGAGGGGAAGCACCTTTTTTTCCGGCTGGGCAAGAAGCGCTTTTTCGTCGCCAGCAAGGGGTAAGCCGGAAGGATGTCGCTACAGTCCGGGCTCCTCGAGGCTGCAAGGAAATGGGTTCGCCCCGGCTGGAGAGCCGGCCTGCTCACCGGTGTGCTTTACGGGGCTCTCCGGCTCCTGGCGCCACGGAGGCGGATAGCCCTCTCGAACATGGCGACCGCTTTCCCCCGGTCCACCCCCGCCTGGAGGAAGAAAAACCTTTCAAGGGTGTACCGTCATTTCGCCGCTTCCCTGACGGAATACCTGGTCGTCCAGAACGACCCGGCCCAGGTCGATGACTGGTTCGTCGCTTCGAGCGGCCTCGAATGGTTATCGGGGCAGGCCTCTGTCGGGAAAGGCGCCGTCCTGCTCATGGCTCACTTTGGCAGCTGGGAGCTCATGGCCGCCTGGTTGGGCAGGCGGGGATTCGATCTTTACGGGGTCATACAGGAGCCGGAAGATATTGGCCTCGCCGAACTTATAGAAAAGTACCGCAGGAACATCGGTGGGAAACCCATCCCCAAACGGTCCATGCTGACGGAACCCGTCAGGCGCCTCCGCGAGGGGGCGATGGTGGTTCTCGCCGGTGACCAGAACTGGGCGGGGAAGGGGGCCTTGCGTCTCCCCTTTTTCGGCAAGGAGTGCGGCACCGCCGGCGGGCCGGCGTCTTTCGCCATCATGGCCGGAGTGCCCCTGGTGCCCGTGGCGGCCACCAGGCTTGGCCCCTTCAAATACAGGATCGACATCGGCCCCCCCATCGAGCAGCCACCGGAGGGGTCCAGGGAGTCAAAGGTCGCGGCCATGACAAGGGAAGCGAACCGGTGGATCGAAGGGTTGATAAGGAAAGCTCCGGAGCAATGGCTATGGATGCACCGGCGCTGGCGTGACTGATCGAGCGGACGCGGTTTAGCGGTCCTTCTCGGAAGAGAGTACCCCCCCGACGGCGAAGTCGCCCCGGGCCATCTCCGAGAGGATTATCCTGACCTGTTCGGGCTTGACCCCGAGGGCCGAGCAGATCGACGCCGTCATCTCGGCGACCAGCTTCTTTTTCTGTTCGCTTGACCGGCCCTCGAGCAGGTGTACCTGGACTATCGGCATGGTTTCACCCCCTTTTACGGTTTGTCCACCATTTTACTTTCCTATGCAGAAATTTGAGAATATCCTGTCCAGGAGGTCTTCATCGGTCGATAGGCCCAGTATCCTCGAGAGGCATTCCCGTGAACCGGCCAGCAAGTCCAAGGCCGCGTCAAGGCCAACGCCGGAGGCGAACGCTCCTTCGGCTTCTTCCAGCAGTGCCAGGGCTTCCCTTATTTCCTCCACCTGCCGTTCGGTGGTGTTGACGTCCTCGTCGACGGTGGTGCTCCCGGAGACGGAAAGGACGATCAGGTCCTTGAGCTCATCCAGCCCCTGGCCGGTGACGGCCGAGACGACCCTGACCTCGCGGCCCGGAAGGAGCCCCTTGACCTCCCCCGGGTCGACCGACAGGGGCAGGTCCGACTTGTTGACGGCGATGACACAGCAACTATCCTGGAGTGAAGCTGCTATCCTCCTGTCGTCGGCGGTGATGGGTTCGCTGCCGTCGATCACCCAGATCCTTATATCGGCTTCCTTAATGGCTTCCAGGGAACGCTTCACCCCTTCCTCCTCGGCCAGGTCCCTGGGGTCCCTTATCCCGGCCGTGTCCGTCAGCCTGAGGGGCACCCCCTTGTGGGAGATCACCTCTTCGATCACGTCCCTGGTCGTCCCGGGCATGGAGGTGACGATCGAACGGGACTCCTCGAGGAAGGCGTTCATGAGGGAGGATTTCCCCACGTTGGGACGGCCGGAGATCGCGACCCCGATCCCCTCCCTCAAGAAACGGCCGGATCGTGCCGCCGAGAGTAGATCCCTCATCCTCCGAGCCACCTCTGAGAGTCTCTGAAGATAGATCTGGGTGCTTACCTCGGGTATGTCCTCATCGGGATGGTCCATGGAGGCCTCGGCCGCCGCGGAGAGGTCGGTCAGTTCTTCGAGGATGCTCCTGAGCCGGTCGGAAAGCCGACCCTGGAGGCACTTGGCCGCGGCTTTCAGGGCCCCGTCGGAGCGGGCTCTTATCACACCTAGCACTGATTCGGCCTCGGTCAGGTCGATTCTGCCGTTCAGGAAGGCTCTCCTGGTGAACTCTCCCGGGCGGGCCATCCTGGCGCCCCCGCGAAGGCAGAGTTCAAGACATTTCCTCGCTGCCACCGTCCCTCCGTGGCAGTGTATTTCGGCCGCTTCCTCACCGGTGTAGCTGTAGGGTCCCTTGAACCAGACCGCCAACACTTCGTCGACGGGCTCGCCGTCGGCGTCGAGAATGAAGCCATGCTTCATTAAGCGGGGCGGGGAGGGACCCAGTCCCCCCCCGCCCTTGAAGATCGGATCTACGAGGTCTCTGGAGCCACTGCCTGAAAGGCGCACGATGGCTATGCCGGACTCGCCCCAGGCGGTGGAAATAGCGGCGATGATATCCTTCCGCAAGGAACAGGACCCCTCGCCCATGGTCAGGCTTTCCCGAGCATTTCCCTCATGGCTTCCCCGAGGCGTTTGACCCCCTCTTCAATGGTATCTGGCGTGGAGTAGGTGTAGTTGATCCTCGCGTTGTGCTCCCCGCCGCCGTTGGCGAAGAAGGGAGCCCCGATGACGAAGGCGACCTTCTTCTCGATGGCCTTCTTGAAAAGGTCCTCGGCATCGATGTGGGGCATGTGGATCCAGTAGAAGAAACCACCTTCCGGTTTGACCCAGGAGACCTCATCGAGGGGCAGGTACTTTTTGAAACTGTCCTCCATGGCGTCTCTTTTGGCCCTGTAATCGGCGACGATCTTCGGAAGGTGAGCGTCCAGGTAGCCTTTCTTGCAGTACTCGTAGATCAGAGCCTGGGAGATGGGGCTCGAGCAGAGGTCCGTGGACTGCTTGAAGACGGTCAGTTTCCTTATTATGTCACGGCTGCCGGTGCACCACCCGATCCTGGTCCCCGGGGCAAGGATCTTCGAGAAGGAGCCGGCGTAGAT
>MTKZ01075060.1_pt1 | contig 14872 bp, 13 predicted proteins | sample 1042781 | NCBI WGS metagenome assembly MTKZ01 (sample SAMN06212207, study PRJNA360539) | anaerobic digester metagenome | biome: Wastewater treatment plant; material: sludge; isolation source: anaerobic digester fed with sludge from wastewater treatment plant | place: Denmark: WWTP Viborg ...
TTGAAAGCACCGGGAACACGTGAACGGGCATTGGTGATGGGAACAGCTATTGTACCGGGCGCGTTGGAATATCTGGAGTCGCTCAAACCCATACGGCGCCACACGCTCCCGGGATTCTGGTTAAGCGCTCTCAAGGAACCCTAGCCTGGGACAAACGCCACGGGCTTATTTGGCGTAACAAGAATGATTTATTTACGCGAATACGAGCGAGCAGACCAGCACCGGAGTTTCACAACATCGGGTGTGTAATAAACTGCCCAAACGAGGATATCATGAATTGGAATAGGGAAGAAGACTATTGCGAAGAAAGGCTGGAAGCACAGGGACACGATTCTCATTCCGTCAAGAACGCCATTCTTGCGCAGTTTGAAATTTGGCTGGATACTCTTCTGCAGGATGCGGAAACGGATGTACCCCCGGGCATTCCGGAACTCCTGCTTCACGATTCCCCAGCTTCTGACAACAGGCGCGACCAGGCTGAACAGGACCCCATGGATGCCTACGGATTGTGGAGCGCCATGACGGCCCTTGTTCACGAAGTCAAATTGCAGGGCCGGATTTTCAAACAAACCTGCGACGCCCTGATGCCCTTCCAGGAACTGCCCGGCACGGTTAGCGCGCTGATGGATGCCTATAAGGAAACCATGGCACGTCACGAAAGACAGCTTTACGACATGAAAACGGAATGGGGGCGGCGCGAGCAGGAAGTACGGGATACGGTGCGACATCAGACGCAACGGGAAATGATTTCCATGTTGATCGAACTTCTGGAACGGCTTCGTCATGGCGCTTCCGCCGCGCGCGAGCATGATGCTTACCTAAAGGCATTGAAGTCCGCGTCGTTTCTTGACTTTTTTCGCTGGAACAAAGCAGACGATCTAAAATATCAACGTGCCCACGCGGCCGCTCTGGCGATGGAGGAAGGGTATCAAATCAGTTGCCGCCGTATTGAAGAACTACTATGCCTGCTGGGGGTAAGTGAGATTTCCTGCATGGGGCAGCCCTTTAACCCCGTCTACATGCGCGCCACTGAGATTGAAGTTACCGATGACAAACCGGAAGGCACGGTCACATTAGTACATCGTACCGGGTTTTTATGGAACGACCAGGTGTTTCAACCCGCGCAGGTGAAAGTTACCCGTCATTCAGCACCATAAATTTTAGAGCGAAAACAGGGACTGACTCCAGCCCTGCTTTCGCGGTCAGACTTCAACACACAGAAAACGATTTATCGAAAGGAAGAGCGACCTTATGGCGGATTCAGATTATATTGTAGGAATTGACCTTGGCACGACGAACTCCGAAATCGCGGTCTATAAGAACGGAGAAGTGCGTATCATTAAAAAGAATGACCGCGATATTTTGCCGTCCTTTGTGGGGATCACTCCGGAGGGGGCACTCCTCGTCGGAGAAGAAGCGCGTAACCAGATGCTGCTCTACCCGGAACGCACCGTGCGCAGCATTAAGCGTAAAATGGGGGAAGACCTGTTGGTTCCCCTGGGGGACAAGCAATTCAAACCGCAGGAAATATCCGCGTTTATTTTACGCGAGTTGGCGCAGTGGGCGGCTAATTTTATGGGCAGTCCCGCGCGACGCGCCGTAATCACCGTGCCTGCGTATTTCTCGGATGCGCAACGGCAGGCCACGCGCGAGGCCGGCGCGCTGGCGGGACTCGATGTGTTACGCATTATCAATGAGCCCACGGCGGCCAGCCTGGCCTACGGCATCCAGGAGGTAGGCCAGAAGACCGTGCTGGTGTATGACCTGGGCGGAGGCACATTCGATGTGTCCATTATCGCCATGGAAAGTGAAGTGACCGAAGTGCTGGCCAGCCACGGCAATAACCACCTGGGCGGTGACGATTTTGACGCCCTGATTGCGGAAAGACTGGCGCAACATTTTGAGCAGGAACATGACATCAATCTTCGCCATGATTACCCCGTTGCCTGGTCCCGTATCTGGCGCGCCGCTGAAGAAGCCAAAATAAAACTGAGCGAGGCCCCCTTTGTTACGGTCCGTGAAGAAACGCTGGTCATAAGCAACGGCATTCCCCGTCACTTGGAACTAGAACTTTCCCGACAGGACTATGAAGCGCTTATTTTACCCCTGGTGGAGTCCACGTTGGACAGCGTGACCAAGGCGCTGCAGGATGCCGGCAAAACGACGAGCGATATTAACGCGGTACTTCTCGTCGGCGGCGCGACCCGTACCCCCCTTGTGGCGCGTATCCTCGAAGAGCGAATCGGCATGGAACCTCGACAGGACATTCATCCTGATTTATGCGTTGCACTGGGGGCGGGCGTTCTGGCCTCGCGGCTTGCGGGACACGACGTAGACCGCGTTCTGGTGGATGTGACCCCCTACACCTTCGGCGTAAGGTGTATTGGAGAAGTGGACGGCAGAACATGCGATCACAGGTTTGCCAAGATCCTTCACAGAAATGCGCCACTTCCCATCACCCGTACTGAACTTTTCTATACCACCTGTCCCTATCAAAAGGCCGTGGACGTGGAGATTTTCCAAGGAGAGGACGAGGATATTTACAATAACATACCTGTCGGTAAATTTATTATCGAAGATCTGAAACCGGTTCCGGAACCGAGCGAAATCCTGTGCCGCATGGCCCTCGACATCAACGGCATTCTTACGGTGACCGCCATAGAAAAATGCACCCAAAAGTCAAAACATATCACCATCGAAAACGCAATGCGTCCCATGGATGAAGGGGAACTCGTGGAGGCGCGTAAACGCATCGCCGAATTATACGCTTCGGACGTGGTGCACGCCGGAGACACCGAGTCGGACGATACGGAAGAGGAGAAAGAAATAACCGCCGGGGAACATGGGGACGCCGTGGCCTTGATGAAGCATTCCGAAGCGCTGATGGATACGATGCACGATGAGGACAAGGAAGAGGCGATTGAATTGCTGGAACAAATCAAGGATGCCTTGGAAGGCGACGATGAAGAAGCGCTCCGTGAGGCGCTTGACAAACTCAAGGAACTGATTTTCTACATCGAGGGGAAGTAAACATGGTGGACACGGAGCGATATCGCTGTCCCGTCTGCAAGGCCTCTTTTAGGGGCGCGAACCTGTGTCCACGGTGCGGCGCAAGCCTTGACCCCATATTACGTATCGCAGCGGAAGCATCCGCCTTACGCGCCAAAGCCGCAACGTTGTTACAATGCGGCCACTTCGAAGAAGCCCGACAAACGGCAGCGCGCGCTCAGCGTTATGACGCCACGGAAACAGGCAGAAAACTGTTGTTGCTAATCCAGTGGTGCCTGAAAAACGTAGTAATGGATTCTGAAGCAACAGAAATCTAATTCTCGATACGATGCAGATACGTCTTGGTCCTGAGGAAGAGCGCCTTCCCGTCCACCGCAGGGGAAGCGAGGCAGCCGTCGTCCAGTTCGTTGACCGCAAGTTTTTCAAAAACGTGACCCGCTTTCAACACAGTGGTGCGCCCCTGTACACTACAAAAATACAGGCGGCCATCCGCATAAATGGGAGAGGCCATGTAGTTGCCGCCGATGCGCTCGCTCCACACTTTGGCGCCCGTTTCCGCCTCCAGACAGGTGACGACACCGTCGTTGCTGACGATGTAGAGCAGTCCATCCAACACAATTGGCGACGGCTCTTCGGGCACGAGACGACCTTCGAGTTTCCACGCCACATGACTCTCCGTGATGTCTCCCTGTCCGTCGGGGCGCAGAGCCCAGAGCGCTTTTGTCTCGCCACGTCCGGTCGTGAGGAAAACAAGCCCATTCGCGTGAACCGGACTCATGGATGGCGAATACGCGCCATTTTGCGTCTTCCATACTTCCCGCCCCGTTCTGGCCTCATAAGCAAAGGCGGCATAGGAGCCCGGACTGATCAGGAGCGGGACATCATTCACAACAACGACACAGGGCGTCGTGAAGGCCTTGCGAAAATCACCTTCGCGTACGGGTTGTCCCTGCTCATCAAGGTCTTTCCATGCCGTTGAACGGTCCGTTTTCCAGACCGTTTCCCCGGTATCTTTGTTCAACGCGGCCAGATACTGTACATCGGCTCCATCAAAAGTCAACACAAGCAGGTTTTCGAAAATCACCGGGGACGAACCCGGGCCCCGATAATGACGACAGGGGAGGTCCGTACGTTTCCACAGCACTTCCCGCGTTTGTGAATCCAGGCAGGCCGTACCGTAGCTGCCAAAATGTACATAGATCCGTCCCGGCTCCGCTACGGGAGAAGGAGAAGCATAGGAGTTGACCATATTCCCCAAAGGCTCCGGAGCGTCTGCGTGAAAGATCTTTTCATTAAAGAGGATTTCCCCCGTATTTTTGTCCACGCAAAGCACGTAGAAGTCGTTCCCTTCTTTCGTTGCCGTGGTCAGCCAGAGATGGTCTCCCAGAATTACGGGTGTGGACCATCCCTGAAAGGGGATTTCCGTCTTCCAGAGGATATTATCCGTTTCACTCCATTGGAGCGGAAGGCCCCGTTCCTCTTCGGGTTCAACCGCGACGCCATCACCATGAGGCCCCCGAAATTGGGGCCATCCCTGAACTGGTTGTACGTTCGGGGCAGAGACATCCGCCCCAGCGGCAATGAAGGTGATGGCCCAAATCCCCAGGCACGCCCGGGTGAAGAACGTTGCTCTTGCGCGTAAACCTGCCGCACATCCATTGAAAGAAAACATGCTTTTCATTATTGACTTCCCCTTTTGATAAGGATGTTTATAATGGGGATAAAATAACCATGCCTCACTAAAAGGTCATTTGCTTGCCGTAACATCCATCACACCCATCCCAGCAATAAGTACACAGGTTTTCTTTGGGGAGCCCGATAGCCTTCACCAGGTCTTCCAGCCGCTGATATTTCAGCGTGCTTAGGAAAAGCCGCTGCCTTATGCGGTCCACCATGGCGGCGTATTTGTCCGAGTCAGGATTCGCATATTCATGAAGGTCATTGTCATTTCCGCCCTCCAGTTCACGCAACGTGCGGCGACCGGCCAAATCCTGTTCTGTTTTAGTCCGGGAAAAATTCAGATACTTGCATTTGTGAATCAGGGGCGGGCAGGCGGGGCGCATATGAACCTCCCTGGCGCCGGTTTCGTACAAACGGCGGATCGTATCGGCCAGCTGGGTGCCCCGGACGATGGAATCATCACAGAACAACAGGCGCTTGTTCTGTACCAGGTCGGGAACGGGAATCAATTTCATGTGGGCGACAAGTTTTCTTGTTTCCGGGTCCGGCGGCATGAAACTACGCGGCCAGGTGGGCGTATACTTGGTAAAGGGGCGGGCATAGGGGATACCCCGGTAATTGGCGTACCCGATGGCGTGTCCGGTACCGGAATCGGGAATGCCGCCGACGNNTCCACGTCATCTTTCGCGGCAATCGCCGCACCACACCGGTACCGTGCGGCTTCCACATTGATGCCTTCATAACTGGAGGCGGGAAAACCGTAGTAGACCCAAAGGAAGGTGCATATCTGAAGAAAATCATTGGGCGCTTTTCTTTGTTCAACGCCTTCCGGTGTCAAGAGTACGATTTCACCGGGACCAAGGTACCTCTCCACTTCATAATTCAGGTTGGGAAGCGCGGCTGTCTCAAAGGTAGCTGCAACAGCGGATTCTTTCTGTCCCACAACTATTGGAGTGCGCCCGAATTTGTCCCGCGCCGCATAGATCCCATCCTGGGTCAGCAGCAACATGGAACACGAACCCTCAATCCGCTCCTGGGCATTGCAGATGCCGTCTTCAAACGTTCCCCCCTCATTAATGAGCGTAGCAACCAGTTCGGTGGGATTGATGCCCAGGCTGCTCATTTCGGAAAAGTGGGTGACGCGCCTTCGGAAAGCATCCAGGGTCAATTCGTCCAAGTTATTGATCAGCCCCACTGTCACAATGGCATAGGTACCCAAGTGGGAACAAATGATAAGGGGCTGGGACTCGTTGTCGCTAATCACACCTATGCCGCTGTTGCCGTGCATTTCCAAGATATCCTGTTCAAATTTGGAACGGAACTGGGCATTGGAAATGTCGTGGATATGGCGGTGGAATTCTTTATTGTCAATTGCGGCCAGGCCGCCGCGGCAGGTGCCCAGGTGGGAATGATAATCGGTTCCATAAAACAGGTCGTGAATACATTCTTTATCGGACACTACACCGAAAAATCCACCCATGGAATACTCCTCTCACAGGAACGTTTTTACCCGGAAGTCTATCCCTGAAACCGCTTGTATACTACCGGAATCAGGAGGTCCGGCACAAGGAAGGGAACCGGAAAGCCCCGGAAACAGTACGGGATTACTGAAAGATATAACTGTAACTACCGCTTTCGCCGGGGCACCTGCGGTCAAGTAACATCGTGACTACAGGGGAAGAACCCCCGCACCCGCCGCCGGCGCGGAAATATATACTTCACCCCGAATCCCCGTCTTTTGCTGATAGTTTTCCAGCAATTTCGCGCAAAAATAATCCACGTCCTCCCTGCCGACCAGATTCACCGTACACCCACCGAAACCGGCACCGGTCATGCGCGCTCCGTAACACGCCGACAACGACCGGGCAATATGCGTAAGGATGTCGAGTTCCCCGCTGGTAACTTCATAATCGATGCGCAGGCTTTCATCGGAAGCGTTCATGAGCGCCCCGAGTTGCACGGCATCGCCAGCACGCATGGCCTCGGTCGCGGCCAGGGTTCGGTCGTTTTCCGTAATGACATGCCGGGCACGCCTGAATGAAACAATTTCCAGATACTCTTGAACAGCGTTCAGGTCTTCCATGGTATAGTCGCGCAATTTGCGTCCCTCTTTTCCTCGCAGCGACCTGAGCATTTCCACAGCCTGCCCGCATTCCTGTACCCGCTCGTTATATTTGGAAGAAGTAAGCCCACGCGGACAGGCGGTATTGGCAATGACAAACAAGGCGTCTTCGAAAGACACCGGCACACGTTCATAGGCATAACTGCGGCAGTCCAGAAAGAGGGCATGATTGACGCGCCCGCATCTAGAAATGAACTGGTCCATAATGCCGGTACTTAGCCCTAGAAAATGGTTTTCCACGCGCTGTCCGAGACGCGCCGCTTCCGTGTCCTCCAAGTGAAAATCACCGGCCTGCTCAAAAAAGACCAAGGCCGCCATTTCCAGCGCCGCGGAACTGCTCAAACCGCATCCCACCGGCACATCCCCCATAATCAGCATATCCGCACCGGATACGGGTTTCCCCAGTTTGAATAATTCATCCGCGACGCCCACGATATAGTCTGTCCAGGGCTCTTCCGGGTTACGAACACGGTTGGAACTATCCGCCTCAGCATTTCGGTCCAGGTTTTCCGCCCGCAGGGAAAGCACGGTGTCCGTCCTGGGACGACCCAGAATGAGCGTATCGTGTTCAATCGCCATAGGCAGGACGTACCCGTCGTTGTAATCCGTATGCTCTCCGATAATATTGACCCGTCCCGGCGCCCGCGCCGCCCATACGGGTATGGTTTCAAAATGACGTTGAAAGGCTTTTACAGCCACGGCGATATCACTACTCATAAAGTGCTTCCATTCTTCTGCCGGTCGTTACACCGGGTTTGCATGCAGGACACAACCGCCGCCCTGGTTTCGCTGTCCTTCACCTTGGCGGCGAGAATCACGACTCTACTCAAATGGAGAAGCCGCCATCACAAGGGATAACGGCACCCGTCACATAACCGGAGGCATCAGAGGCCAGGTACAATGCCAGGCCGACAATCTCATCAGGCAGGGCATGTCGCCCTAGAGGGGTTTTATTCACATAGTGCTCATGGAGTTCCGGTGTTTCCAGAAGCACACTGGAAAAACGCGTTTCCGTTAATCCAGGGCAGATGCAGTTACAGCGCACGCTGGACCCGCCCAGCTCGCGGGCAATGACTTTTGTCATCATAATCACCGAGGCCTTGGTCATGGCGTACAGGCCCATCATCGGCGAGGGGCTAAGTCCCTCTATAGAAGCGATATTAATAATGGAACCGCCCCCCTGTTGAACCATCATGCGCGCCCCATACTGTCCTGTCAAAAAATATCCCTTAACGTTGACTTCAAAGGTCTTGTCGAAGGCTGACTCCTCCGCCGCGATGAAGGGGCCAAAATACGGGTTGGTTGCTGCGTTATTGACAAGAATGTCAAGTTTTCCAAACTTCTTCCCGATCCTGTTGAAAAGGACATCCACCTCGTTGGCCTTTGCGGTATGGCAAGCCATTCCTACTACATTACCGCCCTCACCCTGAATTGCGGCGACAGTATCCTCTATCGCGGACTGTTTGCGTGCGGCAATAATGACCGTGGCGCCTTGTTCGGCAAAGCCCCGCGCGATAGCCGCACCGATGCCCCGACTGCCACCGGTTATCAAGGCGATCTTGTTTTCGAGCGTGGACGGTGTCATAGGTGGGGATTCCCTTTATAAGGTTTTCTTTTCACGGGCTTTTTCATCGGCCCAGGCATCCATCGCTTCTTGCGGGGTCTGCGCCCGCTCCGTGGCAAACACATGCCTGTGGCGCCGCATCATTTTTTCATAGGCCCGGTTCAGTGCGGATGCCAGGGCAAAACGCCCTTCCTCTTCCGCGGCGGCCATGCAGGCGAGCAGGGTGAACAGGCAGTCTCCAAACTCCTCTTCCGCGTGCCGGTTATCACCCGAAGCAAGCGCCTCAACAAGTTCCCCCGCCTCATCCACAGCGAATCCCGCAAAATCATTGGAGCTATGTGCTTTGTCCCAGGGACACCCCTCAGGGGATCTTAAAAAACGTGCCAGTCCCGCCAAGGCGTCAAACCATCCGGATTCGGTATCCGGAGGATACTGTTGTTCCGGCGAATATTTCATACTGGATCCTTCTTTTAATGGCGATTGCTACAAAGAGGTGTTCCCGCTCTCCTTAGACAAAACAACCTGCAATCAGACAACCCTGCACATAATCCCCAATACCGGCATGCCGGTTCAAATTTATATCATTTGTCAATAGTCCCCTGAGCCGAAGAGAAAGCGTACAACTAGAGCATGAAGATTCTTGCATGAACCGATATCACCCTTATCTTCTGGTCAGTTGTCCCCTGCAGTATTTTCTCCCTTCCGAACTCAGGGTGCTGTTATCAACCCGCGAATGGCTGACAACCGTTTCTCGCCAATGCCCGGAACCCGGTCTAAATCGTCCACACTCGAGAATGTCTGACGCGTGCGTTCGGCGATGATAGCCTCCGCCAACGCGGGACCGATTCCCGGTAATGTCTGTAATTCCGAAGAGGAGGCCCGGTTCACATTAATCAATCCGGCTCCAGGAGCGGCAATTCCGGGCGGTGCAGATGCGGTATTTTCCGGTTGATAGTTTCGGGATTGACTTTCATCCTGTGCAGGAGCGGCGGCGGACGTAAGCCCGTACCGTTTCAAATAGGCGGGCGGGTTCAGCAGTACGTCCGTGGCAGATCTGCGAAGGCTTGCCTTTATCCCCTGACTGACATGGACAGGCTTTTCCGGAATGGTCAATGTGGTTTCATCTATAAGCGGCGCCGTAAGGAATATCTCCGATAAAAAAGCGGATTCGGTGGCGCCCCCGGCAAGGACAATCAAATCGGCAACACGGGTGGAGTCCGGAACCAGATATAAGCCGGGATTTTTCACCGCGCCCATGGCGGCAACACCAATGGTTATGGGAGAAATAGCCTCTTGCACCACCGGTTGTTGTTCGCGCATGACTGTCCCCTCCGGCATAGTCGTTACAGTTGCTTCCGAGGGGGAAGCGTAAGAATGCTGTTCTTGAAGAGCGACCGAAGGATAGAAAGCATGGACCGTTTCCATCTGCCTTGCGTCTTCCTGGGGAGATGACGGCACTACAGGAGGCGTGGACGCCTCCTCAACAAGAAAAGGGTCACCGGATAAGTTCTTCGACCGCCCGTAAAAATACATGGTTATCGAACCGGTCAACACGGCAATCACAATCGCGAGCAACAGCCATTGTTCTTGTGTTGTCAGGAACCTGTTGGGGGCAAACATCGCTTTTTATACTCCGGCATTTTCCTTTTGACCCATACTGTAAATAATTTACGATTACACTTTCAAACGGGACGAAATGGAACAAGCCATCTCCTACATAGCAACGCACGGCGTAATAAATTGCCCGCCCCTGGTCATGGTATTAATTCACACGTCCCATAGGGACAAGATTTATCCTTGATTACCGGGACTGATACCCGGTTCCGTTCCGTCTGCGTCTGTCCGCACTTTCGGGTTTATTGAGGCCTGCTTTTCAGAATATATCCGAACACCCACTGTATCATTATACTATATATGCTACCCGCAAAAATTGCTTTGCGAACTGGGTCTTTGGTATAGTTGGCATGCTTTATTTTCCCTACAGACCCGCACGCGCCTTCCAGATGTGTCCTGTCGACTGCCGTGGATGTTCCTTCCGATCGAGACAGCCTGATCAGTAAAAATTGCCTTGAACATCATGGAAGAACATCCTTAAATAGCTGAAACAGTTAAGGAACGAGTCCATTGCTGGGAATGCGCCTTCTGAACCCATGCTGACGTAACAAAAATAAAACAGGAGTGATGTAAATGGATAAAGCAAAATTGCTTGTGAGTGGTAAGGAATATGAATTTCCGCTGTTGAGCGGCACGGAAAATGAAGTGGCCGTTGATATACGTAAACTCAGGGAGTCAACGGGACTTATTACGTATGACCCTGGTTATGGCAATACGGGCTCCTGCCGCAGTGCTATCACCTTTATTGACGGAGACAACGGAATTCTTCGCTATCGCGGTTATCCCATTGAAGAGTTAGCCGGACAAATCCGCTTCTCCGCCGCCGCGTATTTGATGGTCTACGGACGGCTGCCCTCGGAATCTGAATTTCTTGAGTGGCGCAAGCAATTGACGTTGAACAGTTTTGTCCATGCGAGCCAGGTTAACTTTTTTGATAATTACAGCGCCCTGGCCCATCCCATGAATATTCTGAGTTCCATGGTGTCGTCCATGTCCGCGTTTTATCCTTACGATGCCGAGGACGAAAGCGATATCGACCTGCATATACGCAGACTCATCGGCCAGGTCAAAACGATTGCCGCATTTTCTTACCGGAAATCGGTAGGCCTGCCGTATATTTATCCCCGTACGGATCACAGTTACGCGGCGAATTTCCTGCGGATGATGTTCGCAACACCCGCCGAAGAATATGTCGTACCCAAAGTCATGGAAAACGCTTTGGATATGCTGCTGATCCTGCACATGGACCATGAACAGAATTGTAGTACCTCGACGGTGCGTATGGTCGCCAGTTCCATGTCCAACATTTATGCGTCCGTATCCGCCGGCATCAGCGCGCTCTGGGGCCGGTTGCACGGAGGTGCCAATGAGGCGGTGCTTAATATGCTCCAGCGGATTTCAGAAGACGGTGGTAACGTTTCCAAATATGTCGAATTAGCCAAGAAAAAAGATGATCCTTTCCGGCTTATGGGATTCGGTCACCGGGTCTACAAAAATTTCGATCCTCGCTCCCGGATTCTTAAAAAGGCGGTGGACGATGTGTTCAACGAAATGGGAATTCATGATCCCCTCCTTGGCGTTGCCCGGGAGCTGGAAGACGTGGCGCTGAAAGACGATTTTTTCATCCAACGCAAGTTGTATCCCAATGTTGATTTCTACAGCGGCATCCTTTACCGTGCCTTGGGCATCCCCACCGAGATGTTTACCGTGCTTTTCGCCATAGGACGCATGCCGGGCTGGATAGCGCACTGGCTTGAGATGCGTGCCGATCCCGACCTAAGAATTCAAAGGCCACGGCAGATTTATATCGGTGAAACAAAGCGCCATTATGAAAAGAACGACACTTTCCTATAATCTTCTTGTTAAATGATCTGCACTGAAGGGGTCTAAGGAACCGCCATGACTATGAGCAACGCAGCCATACGATGCCGCATCGCGCCTTCGCCGTCAGGATTCCTGCATATCGGCACGGCGAAGACAGCCCTGTACAACTGGCTCTTCGCACGAAGCCAGGGCGGCACCTTTATTTTACGCTTGGAAGACACCGATGCCGACCGCACGGAAGAACAGTACGTGGAGGCGATGTGCGAGGGTATCAAGTGGCTGGGCATTGACTGGGACGAAGGGCCGCAGTTCGGCGATGAACCCGCCAAAGGCGCTTTCGGTTCCTACAGGCAGTCCGAACGCCGCCATTTGTACAGACAAGAAGCCGCGCGCCTGCTTGCCGAAGGAAAAGCGTATAAGTGCTTTTGTTCCAAAGAAGAACTCGACGCCCAGCGCGATCTGGCAGCGCGTGAAAAACGCCCGCCGAGATATTCAGGCAAATGCAGGAACTTGACGCAGGAAGAAATCGCCGCCAAAGGGGATGCCCCGTATGCCATTCGTTTCCGCGTACCCGAAGGCGAAACCGTCGTGGATGATATTATCCAGGGCGCCGTACGGTTCAACAACAAAGAATACGACGATTTCATTATTGTCAAACCCAACGGCGATGCGGTGTTTCATCTTGCGGTAGTGGTGGATGACGGCCTGATGAAAATTTCACACGTAATTCGCGGAGATGACCATCTTACGAATGCGGGGCGACATGTGATGCTGTTTAATGCGCTAGGCTATCCGCTGCCCCAGTTCGCTCATACTCCGCTGGTTCATGACGAGCAGGGGAAGAAGTTCAGCAAACGCCTTCACGGCGCGAACATCCTCGACTGGCGTGCGGACGGCTACCTGCCCGAAACAATGATTAATTATATCGCCCTTTTGGGCTGGACGTCCGAAGAAGAGGGCCGTGAGTTTTTTTCCCTGGACGACCTGAAGCGGCTTTTTACTCTGAAAAGGCTGACGAAATCCCCGGCTCGTTTTGACCGCAAGAAACTGGACTGGCTTAATGGTCAGCATATCCGGATGTTAACCCCGGAGCAGTTATGCGACCGCGTGCTTCCCATCATGCAGGCCCATGGCCTTCAGGTGGCGGACCGCTCCAGGGAGTGGCTTGTTTCCATTGTGGCGATATGCCAGGAAAAAATACCGACACTGAATCATATCATTCCCTTTACCGATTTTTTCTTCCGTCAAGTTACGGCGTATGACGAGAAAGGACGCCAGAAATATTTTCAGAAACCTGAATCGCGTTTTTGGCTGCAAACGTCACTTTCCGCTCTCCAGTCAGCGGATACCTGGTGTCACGATGCTCTGAAAGCCTCCTATGAGCGCGCCGCCACGGATCACGACATCAAGATCGGCATGCTGGTGAATACCACCCGACTGGCCCTTACCGGCAAAACCGTGGGCCCCGGGTTATACGAATTAACGGAATTACTGGGCCGGGACGAGGTCTTGGCCCGCATGAAAGATGCCTTGAATTTTGTGGAAACCTCAGGAGAATTTCCGACATGAACAAGGTCATTATCGGAGTGGATTTGGGCGGCACAAATATTAAAACCGCCATTGTTGGCGAAGACAAAAAGATTATCGCCAAAAGTTCCCAGCCGACGGGGGAGGATACCGGCCCGGAAGCCGTCATGAACCTCATGGCACAATGTATTTCTGACTTGATACGTGACAATGGTCTGGAGATGTCCCAAGTGTTGGCGGCGGGATTTGGCGCACCCGGTCCCATGAATTGGCAGACCGGCATCGTATTCAGTCCGCCCAACTTAAAAGGGTGGAAAGATGTTCCCCTTGCTGAGGAGATGCAAAAACGTTTAGGCATACCATGTTACGTGGATAATGACGCCAATGTGGCCTGTTATGGCGAGTATTGGCTCGGTGCAGGACAGGGTGCGGATAGTATTGTCGTGTTTACACTCGGTACCGGCGTGGGAGGCGGAATTGTCGTTTTCGGAAAACTCTTGCGCGGCATTGACGGAACCGCTGCGGAACTGGGACATCTCACCGTTCAGCGGGACGGCCGTCTTTGCGGTTGTGGCGCCCGTGGATGCCTCGAAGCCTATGCGTCCGTAACCGGCATGATACGCACTGCGGAGGAAGGATGGGACAAAGCGGAAACCAAGTTAAAACAGATGTGCAAGGGAGATCCGAAGGCGCTGAGAGGCAAGTTAATTTATGACGCAGCAGTCGAAGGCGACGCTTATGCTTTACATGTGTTTCACGAGACGGCGGTCTGGCTTGGATTGGGCGCCGCAAGCATGATTCNNGCAAACGCTTTTGAGGTACCCGCCAAAAGGTGCCAGATTTTACCCGCCGGGTTGGGAAATGATTCCGGTGTTATCGGTTGTGCGGGTTGCGCACTTGACCGATATCTGCGGAAGGATGGTTAATTCGGCAATTATTGCGGTGCAGATGCGTTTTCCATTTCCGTCGCATAGCGGGTGAAGCACTCCCCGATGCCCGCGCTAACCGTGTCACCGGAGTGAACAGCGACAAGGTACCGCAACGTCACCGTTTCGCCTGCTTTGAGTTCCACATGAGAATCGTTTTGTGGCCAATACAGGGGAGTCGGAGAGAAGAAACCGTAGTCACGCGTGAACCACATGACGGGATACAGGGGGTTAGATGGATGCTGAAAGATGGCCAACCCCTCGGTAATTCCGTTTCGTTCGCCGTAAAAGTCGCACCAGGGAGATACCTTGCCGAATGTACCGTTTTCCCCTGTATCACCTTGAGCGTTAACCAGGGTACCACCCGATAGGACGCTTAGTTCCGGTACCATGCGCGCCGCGAAAAGGGAGTGATTGGTGCGGTCGATGCGCAAGTCTACAACCGGGGTGATCCTGATTTCGAACTCTATCAGTCGCAGCGTTTCAGACGGCGCGGAAATCTGGATTCGGCGCGAGTCGCGCGCTACCGGCGCCTCTCCCGGCTTACGCCATTCACACGCATTCTCCAGAACCACCCGAGCCCCTTCGGACTCCACAATGCGCAAC
>MTKZ01032304.1_pt2 | contig 14864 bp, 15 predicted proteins | sample 1042781 | NCBI WGS metagenome assembly MTKZ01 (sample SAMN06212207, study PRJNA360539) | anaerobic digester metagenome | biome: Wastewater treatment plant; material: sludge; isolation source: anaerobic digester fed with sludge from wastewater treatment plant | place: Denmark: WWTP Viborg ...
CTATTAATCCCTCCAAATCAGCAACCTCAAATTCTACACCATCTAATGATTCACACCTAGCACATAATACTTCATCAGGAACTACCATCCACATTAGTCTCTTTACTCCGTGACTATTATATTCTTGCACTCGTCCAGTAGTCCTTGCTAGATTAATACCTATAATAGCCAAATCCATATAATTAGTAGCTGCTACAGCAGGAATTATATCGCTCATAGTATATTCCATCAAAGCTGCTGCATCTAAGGAATCTAACTGTCCTGCTATCATAGCCTCGTATGCCTGCTCTATTGCTGGCTCAATTACATTAGATGATAACCCTATTGACATATACAGAACAAGCATAGCTGTCAACTGGTCTATTATCTCTGTATCCCTAGCAGTGTCCTGCGCCACCCCTTCACCTTTAGAGTTAGCAACATATACCTTTGCTATGTCATACATTGCTTTTACTGAATCTTTTATTTCTTTTCTATACATCGCTGACCAGTCTACTCCAAAATCCTTAGTCATTGCATATATCATAGAAGATGTATCAGCTTTCATAGTCACATTAGGTACATAGGTTATTTCAAGTATTGAGTTAAACTTATTACTCTCTATTAGATTCCTAACTACCTTCTTATATCTATCTATGAAAGCACCAAACAAAGTAGCTGATAACAAAGATTCATAAGCAATAGGATCATCTTCCTTTACTACTCCACCTTGTTCCTTTCGTATGAAGTTAGCATAGTTTATTCTACTGGCTTCATACTTCAGATACCATTTAGTTAGATCACTCAGTATCTTCAATGTCACCTCCTGCCTTTCTCTTAAAACTAAGAATATTAAATGGGTCCATCTGTTTTGACACTAAAAACTTCAAGTAGCCAATAGCCTTAGTTAGATTCTGATCTAAGGTAGCATCAGTAAAATCATAACCCATATCTACCTTGTCAGCTTCTAATGTTTGCATCTGCATCATTACTACAGCAAGAGACTGAGGAATATTGGCCCAATCCTTGTCTATACGAGGTAGATTTAGAATATCTCTAATGTCATTACAAGATAGCCCACCAGCAGAGGCATAGGAGGTGAACATATCAGCCTTATCCTTCTCTGACATTGTTTCTGGTAGATTGAATCCAATCTGCACTTCTAGCTTAGAATCATCTTTTACTTTCCCGTTACTATCTAATGTTACATAACCTTTACCCGTAGCCCACTTACGAACAATAGTGGAATTAATAAAATGAGAGGCTGATTTACTTTCTGGTGCGAAAACTTGAGCAATAGTCATCTCTCTCATAGTATAAGCTGCTGCTCTGTTTACATCATCAGAAGTACCAAAGAAAATACTAGCAATCCTAAAGGCTTCCCTAATGGTTTCTTTACTGTCCCTCTGGTACTTTCCAAAGGATTGGTCATCAGTCTTACCTACAGTTAGAGGCTCTAGTTTTATAATTGGTGGCTTTGCATCNNCCCTGTCTAAAGAACTTCTTAGTTGTCTCTACAGTTATCTCATCTAATGCCCCACCCATTACCAATACAGCCATTCTAGGGACGGAATCATTATCAAAGAAAGCTGCATTGCGCTCTTCAGCATATCTACAACCTAGAATAGAAGGTATAGAAGCTGACCATAGAGGAACACCATAATACTTAGATAGTAAGTTTCTCTGCTTATAGTGTAGTAAGCTAGTAGCTCTCTCACTTATTTTTGTAGTCTTATCTTCTTTACCAGTATTGGCATTTATTATCCTCTTGTCACCAAACTTCTTAAAGTATGTCTTTGTACCCTGATATATCTGAATATACCCATCTGGTTTTCCTTTATCATCCCTCTTGATATAGATGTACTTAGGAATTACTGGATAGATACCAACAATAGCACCTTTCATGTTCTCTACAACCTCTAGGTAGCCATCACCAGTAGCAAACTTTGCCTCTATCAATCCGGCTACATACTCTTCAAACATTGTACCATCTTCAGAAATATTATTTAGGTATAGTAATAGCTCTTCCTTCTGATTCTTAAACCTACTAATTTCATCCTTACTCATATCTGCTATTCTTCTATCCTTAGAAGGCTGAATCACTAAACCTAATCTTGCACAACAAGTACCCATTGTGTTGATACAAGACTTTAGCCTCTGATTCATTTCAGTAAGCTCTGTCAATCTCTCTTGGTCATATGGCTTATTATAATACTCACCATAAGCAATCTCTTCTGCTTGCTTTGATACTGGAAGATCAGCTACCTTAATTTCTTCATTTTCAGCTTTGTCTCTTTTTCTCTCTGCTAAAAGTATATCAGCAGTTCTTATCTTCTCAGCCAAATCTCTTGTAGAATTGAACCCTTTTAGGATATCATATAAATCCGTGCTGCCATCAATTACCATTGCATCTGAATCTGTATTCATTATTACTCCTTAACAAATAAAGGCAGAACTAGATTGTTCTCCCACTTTTAATATATCATCTGGAGGATCGTATGAGGCTAGTAATAATGAGTTAAATGTACTACCAGCCCAACTATCTGAAATATCCTTGCTTGCATTTCTGGAATTAGGATGGTCAATCTTGCTACCCCTTCTCTCCAAATCCCTTAACTCTCTCAAAGCTATTGGATGGAAGTAGTAATCATTTCTACCACTTCTAATGGTCTGCACTAATGAATCATAACACTTTGTGTCTACATCAACTGATAGGAAATCAGTCTTGAATCCATATCGTGCTAGGTTCTGTAGTAATTGAACTGATTGGTGTTTATCTGCTGTAATCTTGCCAAAACTAAACCCTAAAGTTTGGTTTAAGTATAAAATCCAGTCCATAACATGCTCAATTTGCACTGGCCCTTCTGGTGTTCCGTGTAATGCTACAAAAAGGTCTGTGTATATAAGAGGTTCCTTCTTTGCTGTAAACCCATAAGGGTGTGTCACTGTAAAAGCAGCAGCATCAGATGTTTCACCTAAATCTATATGAATACCATGCCATGCTATATGCTCTCTCTTAAACCATGATTCTAGGTATTTATCTGGAGGCCAAGGATAGCTACCTTCTTTCAATGGGTTCTTTCTATCATTATTAGTCCTAGACTCAATAATAAATGGATCAGTAATATATCTACCAACAGCAGATGTTGGATGTCCAGCATAATCTCTAATACCAATTTCAGGAGTGTCATTAAAGATATCCCTATATCTTTCTGGCACTGCAATTACACCGGGAATATACTTACTATTATCATCCACTATTCTTTGCCTTGGTATTGAGAAATAGAAATGTGGGTAAATGTTCTTACCAGTTTTATCTACTGCCTCTGGATTAAACTCTGGATTCTTAGATGCCCATATTGATCTTCTCTTTATTGTATATACATCACTTCTATTAGCATATCTTTCAGTATGTACTTCTAGGAAATCTTGGTCATGTTCAGGGTTTCCAGTACATACTATCAATCCGTTGTCGCCAAAGCGGTTTATAATCCTCGCCTTAATAGCTGAATAAACTATCTCTGCTTGGTCCCTCTCGCCAGAATCACCAGCTAGATTTCTATCTTGTGCTGCTTGAAACTTAGTTATTTCATCAATCTCTCCACAAATAATATTATATCCTAGAGCAGAAAACTCTGAAGATGAACCGGGAATAATGTGTATATTCTTATACACCTTTCCAGCCTCTAGGTTATTTCTATTATCTGGAAATGCATCAAACTCTAGCCTGGATGTTATCTTAGGGTTTGGCATCATAAACTCATTGAACCATTGACTGAATACAATCTTACTATTTATTTCACTAAAGATAACACCTTTTGCGTTATCCTCTGTTCTTGACATAATAATTATTGCTATTTTACTACCGGGAGATAGCTGGCATCCATGCTGGTTAAGATATAACAATGGATTATGTAAGCAAAGTAGTTTGTAGGTATAGTACAATGCTATAATAGACTGCCTAAATGATTTTCCAGTACCTATAGCTTCTGAGAACATTGCTTCTCTAACTAATGGTGCTACTCTATAAGGGTCCATACCAAAGATATGTACTAAATCATCAAGAACAACTGGTCTACATCCTGTACCAGTTTCTTTGCTATATTTTAGATTAAGATAATATGGGTCTTCAATAAATCTCTGTATATCTACAGGAGTATGATCCCATATTCTATCCTCTGACTCTACCTTTAACCTATCTCTAAAGGATGATATAAAGTCTTCTGGAGTTAATATCTGTGGCCCTTGTGGTTCTTTCATTATCTTGGCCTTCTAGTAATTGGTTGTGCTAGCTTCTTTAACTCCTCAAACTTAGTGGTGGGATCTGGTAGTGCTTCTACTACAACCTCCTTTGGTTTCTCACCATAGATTCTCTCTTTCAAATCCTCCATACTCAACTCTGCTACAGGATACTCTCTTTGCAGTCTACTCATCTCATCTACTAATTCTGATATCTGAAACTCTGTAAATCCTTGCTTCCTTAGTGATAGCATAAAGATATCCTGCAATGCCTTTAGTATAGCTGCATGAGTAGCAATGCTAATATATTCCTGCTTTGCCTTAGATTCCTTAATCTTCTGGTGAGACAACATTTGATCTACAAGATTCTTTGCTGCTCTTACTAGATTAGTATATAAGCTACCAAGAAGTTTATTGTCATTGGTAACTGCTAACTGCTCCTCCATGCGAGCAATTACAGACCAAGTATAAGCTATTGCCTTACTTGCATCATCTATCTCAAAACCCTCATCCTCATTAAACTGCTTAATAGAATCTAATATAAGGTCGCGCTGTTCCTTAGATATAGCGATAGTATTAAGCATTGCATTCTTTCCACCAGTACCTTTACCCATTAAATAGTTACCTCCTAGTAGTATATACTAGTCTAACTTATGTAAAATTAGGTTAGCTCCGTAACTTCCACCAGCAAAGCCACCAGAAATCTCAATTAGCTCACCAGATAGGTTCATTCTTCTAAGAATAGTGTTTATCCTATCACATGATATGCTACCATGCAACATTCTTTTTCCTCTAGGAATCTCCAAGGTCACTACACCCTTTCTAGGAATAAACCCAATATCTTCATTAGTAGAGATTCTTACACAAACTGCATCCTTATCATATGGATTGTCAAGCTGCTTCTCTAATGTTACTGACATATCAGTAGGAGGATTTTCTGACACTCTTTTTAGTATATCTTGCCTATTCTCTCCAGTTTTAAGACTCTCAAAGGTAGTTCCAGCGACCTTTATGATAATAGACCCACCATTATTAAGATGGTCAACAATCTTCTGCTCATCCTCGTTATAATTCAATGTGGGGTTTCTAGGAATCCTTTTCATTAGTTTCCTCCTTTGTGGCTTCCTTATTCTTTTCTTCCTCTTGCTGCTTTATTAACTCTTCACGCCTCTTCATTAGTTTTATGAAATGATACTTGTGTAGCGCACAGTTTCTAGCAGCACAAGGAATAACCTCTCTATTATCTCCGTCTATTCTCCACCCTAGTCTACCAGTCCCATTACACTTCTTACAGTTAGGATTAGCTAGATTAGCTAATGACTCTAGGATTTCCTCTTCACTTACTATTTGCTTTGTTTCTTCCATTGTAGTGTCCTCTCGGAATTGTAATGTTTAGACCACCAAAAATCTTGATTACATTATCAAGATCACCTTCTTTAATATAAGCAGCTAGCCTATTAAATACTTTGGAATTATTAGAGATGTCATATTCACACTTTACTGATACCTTATTCGCAAAACTCTCTCTTATTGTAATAAAAGCATGAGTTACTATATTGCCAATCTTTCTTACACTGGTCCTATATTTGGTGCGCATCTTCTTTCTTACTAAATCAAGAGATGTTTCGCCCATTAGAAATAACTTCAGTGCCTCTCTATATATCTGTCGCTCAATTTCTTCCTCAAATTGGCATTCAAAATTCATATAGTCAATATATTCTGATTCATTCTCATGTTCTTCTTCACCCCAAATTTGGACACCAGATTGTTTAGTCTCTTTATCAGTTATAGTGTAACAATAATTACTAACACATCGTCTAAAATATCCACCTACTTGACCTGACTTTGGTGTCCATTTTGGAATTGCATTCTCCATCAAATCTAATATAGCACCTTGGAATAAATCTTCTAAATCATAATCATTCCATTTTCTAGTAATTGAAGATACCATTGGAATTAGACATTCAATTATTGTATTTCTACAAGATGTTTTCTTTTGCTTATCTTCAGTAGAATGAAACTCTATTAGTAGTTTTTCTACATAGACATTATCAAACTGGTCATCTGTTCTTACTGACATTTTACTCACACTTAGAAAATCCACAAGATAGGCATGAAGAACATCCCCCTTGCTTTACTAAAGTACGCTCGAAGCATTCAGGACAGACTAGACCAAAGGAATCTTCCTTTGCCATCTTCTTTATTCCCTCTACATCAACATCCTTTGGCATAATTCCTAGCGATCTTAAATGCTCTTTGAGTACCATACCTATAGCTGCTGAAGCTGACTGTATATACTTACCTCTGAATCTACCTCCACATTGAGAAGATGAATATTGCATGAAATCTTTAACTAAGAAATCACAAGATATACCTCTCCTAAATAATGCAGTAATAGTACGGGCTAACATATCTAGCCACTCCTGAATTACAGAATCCTTTGTAGAAAAGAATATTTCAAAAGGTTCCTCTTCATAGTTATTGATAGTTACATAGATGGGGGGTTTATCAAAACAATACTTAACCTTATAGGTACACCCCTCTATTACTTCTGGCCGTGGTCTAGGTTCTGCTATAAGGTCTACAAGCTCTATACAATCATCAATATCATCTTCGTCCTCATCATCAATAGTATCAGAAACAGACTTTACTGCTTCTAACTCCCTGCTACCTTCTACATATACTGTTCCACCTTTTATATTATTATTAAACATATATTTATAAACTCTATCTACATCTTCATAAGTGCTACCCTTTGGCAGATTGCAAGTTTTGCTCACAGCCCCGTCTATATTTCCAGCAATAACTTTTAGCACTGCTAGATGATCAATAACAGTTAATCTATTAGAGCCACCAACTGCAAATCTAACATATTCAGGCAACTCTTTGTGATCCTGCATATACTTATCTAGAACTTGATAAGTTACTACATCCTTACCAATTCTTTCATCTCTAATCATGGTCTGACTAAAGTAAGGCTCAATTCCCCATGATGCTCCATACAATGCACTAATTGTACCAGTAGGAGCCATAGCCATTAATTGTGCATTCCTTCTAGGTGCATATCCCATAATCTCTGAATCATACTTAGGGAATGGTCCTAACTCACTTGCCAACTCTTCACTAGTTTGTAAAGCTGTGCTGTATATGAATGAAATTAAATCATTCACATAATTTAAACAATCAAAATTATCTCCGTATGGTATTTTTTCTAGGAATAGTAAATCTGCCAACCCAATAACACCTAGACCTAGAATCCTATAATCTAATACTGTCTCACTGATCTTAGCAAGAGGCCATACAGAAACATCTAGTAGGTTATCTAGATATAAGACTGATAGACGAATAGTAGATGCTAGTAATTTCTTATCTAACTTACCATTAATGAAGAAATTAGGTAGAATCAAAGAACCTAGATTACAAGCACTATAAGGTAATAAGGGAACCTCACCACATGGATTTGTAGTATTTATTATAGCATCACCTAGCTGTGAATCCTTATTTATTGTATCAAGAAATAAAACTCCGGGTTCACCTGACCTTGCTGCACTTTCACAAATCTGATTCCAAAGGTCTATAGCCTTTACTGTCTTATATACTTTTCCATTAAATGTTAGATTCCAATTATCATTATTATAAACTGCTTCCATAAACTCATCATATATACCTACTGAAATATTTAAGTTATTCCATCTATTCTTGTCTTCCTTTGCATGAATAAACTCTTCAATATCTGGATGTGATACATCTAGGATGGCAATTAAAGCTCCACGCCTAGAGTTATGAACCTTTATTGAGTTAGCAAATCCAAAGTTATTTATCTTTTCCTCAAAATCATAGGTTGGTAATATACCTGCTTGTTCAATATAATATACTGCTGCATTTCCATCATTAGTATAACAAACCTTATCTAAACATTTCTCTGCTGGCAATACTCCACTAATTGTAAATATTGGATGATCCAAAGTACAAGTAAGTTGTCTCTCATTATTAAAATATAAAGTAACACACTCTTTATCTCCAGAATACCAAGCTGATGATTCAAATTCTTCCCCATCAATTAGTAGTTTAAAGTTATCACTATTTGCTAACTTCTCAATACTAATTTCTCCATTAGTGGTACTTAGCTTAGTACCTTTTGCTAGACAACCTCCTTGAGAGATAGTAGAGATAGATGCATTATATAAATCTATAAATGCACATGGGCCTGAGCTTTTTCCTTTGCTACCTTTAACTTCTGCTCCCTTTGGTCGTAATTTTGCAAAGTTAACTCCTACTCCACCACCCTTTGATTCAATCTCTGCCATCTCAAATAAAGTCTTATATATACCCTCTCTTGAATCCTCTATTGGCAATGCAAAGCAATTCCCCGGCATATTGTTTCCAGTACCACCCATATTACATAGATGTCTGCCACCACCAATAAATAGACCTCTCTCAAATAAGTTTAGAAACTCTGCTTCCTGCTCCTCTGTTGTAAGACCTAGCTTCTTATCCTTACTAGCTACTGCTTTTGCTACTCTCTTAAATACTTCATCATTCTCACTTTGTAGATATCTATCTGTCCAAACTTTCTTGGCATACTCAGTAGGTAGAAATTCTAGATGCAAATTAGCAACCTCCATTAATTAAATCACTTGGATGAATTTTATCTAACCAATCTGATAAACGAAGTACAATTACATCATAACATCCATCAAAATCTTCAGTAGAAACATTATACACTCTTCTTAAATTAGGTACAGAACATAAAACATAATTAGTAAACATGCTACTATTTTCAATAATTACTAATGGTTCATAATAATTCTTTTTCATTATCAGCATTGGACTCTTATTTGCCCTATAAGCCTCTATACATGCTTGTCTCCACCACCCTGATACTGAACCTTTATCAGTATTAACTTCAATCTTCTCACTAAATAAATCCTCTAGTTTCCACCCCTCTTGATTCTTACACTCTATTGTATAAGGAAATCCATGAGGAGTACATAGGTCACCAATTACATCTTCTTGTTCCCTATAAGCTAAAGCACCACTACCGGGGGTACGAAAAAACTTACCTTCCATCCCATCACTATTCCACCATTCTGTAAAGGTTTTTGATATAACCCTTTCAAAATTTGATCCCTTGTTCTTACTGTTTACTGGCATCTTTCTCCTTATTAACTTTATTATTTAAATACCTAATTCGTTCATATTTATTTATCTTATCTTTATTCTTCTCTCTATATTTTCTTCTATATTCTCTATATTTCTCACCCATATTCAATCTGTATTCTTTCCAATATTTATTGTAGCTATCCTTGTCTCTTTCCATATATTTTATTTTTCTTAATTCCTTTATCTTTTCTTTATTTTTATCTCTATATTTCTTATTATACTCCTTTATCTTTTCTCTGTTTTTCTCTTGATATTGCTTACTATATTCCTTTATCTTTTCTTTATTTTTCTCTCGATATTCTTTTTTAGCTAGTAATGCTTTATTCCTATCCTTATACATTCTACTCCAACTCTAGTCTGGACTCTCTACCAATCCTTATTACAGTCCAAATATTATCAAAATCCTCGTTAGCTACATCGTCTTGATTAGTTACTATGTATATACTAGGTATCTCATTAGTCAAATCTCTGAATAACTGTAAAGCATTATCAATTCCCCTTCTATCTAGCTTGACTAATGCTTCATCCAAGAACACAAATGGCATTCCTACTGTCTTTGCTACTAGCATATGTAGTGTTAGGTTTACACAAAGATCAATCCTTCTCTTCTCTCCACCACTAGAAGTATGATAGTTGTCACTTCCATATAGATCAGTTACCTGTACCTCTAGCTTATTTCTCTTATCTCCTGAAGCCAATTCCTTTTGTGCTGCAAATGTAATCAATAATTCTCCACCTGTCAAGACACTACTATACTTAGCAGCTAACTCATTCAACTCAGGGATGATACTTTCTACTAACAAGTTACGGATTCCAGCAGCAGAGAAGCCTTCTTCCCAAAATGAGTATAATTCTTCCCTATATAGTAAGTTTTCAAGCTGCTTCTTATGCTCATCAATATCTCTAGCTTTCTGATCTATATCAACTTCTAACGAAAAGGTGTCTAACAGCTTGAATTTTTCTTCCTTGATAGTATTAATGTCATCATTAATTTGTTTAATCCGCTGGTCGATATTAGATATCTTTTCTTCATTTGCCTGTTGCTCTCTAACTAACATCTCTTTCTTATGCTTCAATTGAGTTATTTCATTCTTTATTGAATCTCTAGCATTAATCTTTGATTGTAATGTGGTAGCTTCTTGCCTAATCTCTGCCAACGAATCAGCTAACTTACTGTGATTAGTCTTCTTTCTCTTCAATGATTTATTTAACTCTGCTACTCTTTCTGATGTAGCTTTTTCATCTAATGGACTTTCACATGTAGGACACACAGCATAACCATTTATCTCTTGTGCAGTTTCTAGTTTTTCTTCAATATCTGATATATCTTTCTTGGATACAGCTATATCACCCTCTAACTTGATTCTCTTTTCAGCAACTAAAGATAATTGGTTGTCATATTTTTCATTGATTAAAGTATCAAGCTCTTTTTGCTTTTCTTTCAACTGCTCATCTAGAGATGAAGTATCAAAACTCTTACTAACAACCCTTTCCTTTTCATCATTCAAAGACTCTGCTCTCTCCTCCAGATTCTTTATTCTACTAGATTTGTCAGCCTCCCATGCTACTTTCGCATTCTTAGAATTGTCAAGCTCCTTTTCCATACTAGATAACTCTATCTCATTTTTACTTATCTTAGATTGAATATCACTCACATTAGCTCTGATACTCTTCAACTCAGTTGTGGTTATATCCTTAGCCTTTACTAAGTAATCCATCTTTAAAAGATTAGTAAATACTTTATCTTGATTAGATGGAGTTTTTCCAGCAAAGGAAGATTCTTCATCCATAGTGAATAGAACAGCAGTAATAAAACTAGCGTAGTCTAATCCTAAAAATGTATTAATATTCTCTTGTGTATCCTTATTACTAGCTCCTCTTTTATCTTCACCATTAATAAGGAAGTATAAATTATCTTTATGCTTGGAATCAGCAATGTATCTTTCAATCCTAGCAGTCTTTCCATTATGTTCTATATCAACAAAAACATAGCAATTCTTCTTATTGTCAGAGTTTACCAACTCAGCTTTAGTTACTCCTTTGGGAACCTCGCCAAATAATCCCCAAGCAATAGCATTTAGAATCTGACTCTTACCAGCACCATTGTTACTCTTACTCTTGCTACTCTTATTTAGACCCCTAATAAGTGTCAGCCCTTTTGTATCTAATGGAATCACTGATGGTTCATTACCAAATGCAGTAAAGTTTCTAACAGTACAAGTTATCTTCATTCCATTACCTTCCTTAGTATCTCTTGACCTACTGCCTTTAGCCTTCTAGCTCGTCTAGGATCACTACAGTTATTGTCTACCCACTTGTCTGCTAAGACTGTACTATCCTCACCTAATGATAGGTAAGATCGCTCTGATTTAGCTTGAATCTCTTCCCTATCTATTCCTACAATGTTAGGGAGATTAATAAGGTCAACTAAATCCTCATTAGAGGCATTCTTCAATCTTATAAAATCAGTAGCAGGATACTTTCTTGGATCATCTTTAGAAACATCTACTACATGAAACTTAGGAGAGAAAGTATTTTCTATGAATTCTATATCACCTACTTTTCCAGCTTCTATGTCCACTATCATAAACCCACACTTATTACCAACATCCCTAAATGAATGCTGCAATGGTGCTCCTACATACCAAGCTCTCTTAGCTATTTGCTGGTGTATATGATAATGCCCAAAGAAACCACCAGCTATCTTATCTAGCTGTAATTCTTCTGGTGTTATCTCTGCATTCTTTGCATTCTCAAACCCTGTCATCCTTGAGCCTGTAATACCACAATGACCATATATAATAGTATTCTTAGGTGTTCTGTCACTCCATAATGCAGGATATGATTCCTGATATGGAAGATATAGATTGTTACCATCACTAGAAATTAAATCATGTATGGTAGTTATACCACCCTCAAACTCTAAAGCTAATAGAGAATTAGTTATACTCCCTTTTGTAGTCTGGTCATGGTTTCCAACTATAATATCAATTAGATCAAATTCTAAATCTCTCAAATTCTTAACCACTCTATTAAAAACTGGTACACTAATCAAATCTCTCTTATGAAATATATCACCTAATATAACTAATTTATCTGCCTTACCTTTATAACTTGTCTCAGCTATCCACTCTACTACCTTGCTTATATCATCTACTCTGCTAGATACTGATCCCTTCATAGCAGAAACTAGATTAGGATAATCATCATAATGCCAATCAGCAGTTATTGCTACTCTCATACCCACCTCCATTCATAGCTAGTCTCCATTAACTTCTGCCATCTAACGCAATAACTCCCTATTAGTCTGGCATAATTATAACCATACCTTTTCCTCTTATCAGTCCTTATTATATAATAAGGAACCGAAATTAAACCTAAAGCACCTTTCAATGTATCCAACTTCTTGCTCATTAAATATATAGCAATATTATTTGTTCCATCAATCTTAACATAAATACCTAACTTATTTGATAAGGCTTGCTTTTTTGCTTTTCTGTAACCTTCTATATTAAGTTTTCCGGGGTTCTCATAAAACTTCATAGGTCATATACCATCATCCTCTGTCTTCTATTACCTCGTCTTCTCATATCAGCTTCAGCAATGATACCTTTTATTCTCATATCCAAGGCTCTTAAAAAATCTGGTCCTACTTGTGCTTCTGGAATAAACTCTCGTACAGCAGTTACCTTGATTATCAAATCTTTTACATCTAAGTCCGAATCATCAACTACTCCCATTGTCATGTGTCTTTCCACAATTTCCTCCATATAAATCTTACAAGTATAATTAACCATGAAATAGGCCAAAACACACAAGCTAAGTCATGCATCAATTCTAATACTATAAAAGGAACATCATTAAAGTAAGTTACAAAGAAACTAACTTCTCTAAATATCCTTACTGTAACTAATATTCCTATATAGTATATAATGAAACTAGCTATAACAATTAAGGTCAATAGATACCACTTCCTCCCTTTTCAGGCACACTACACTATTTTTCTTCACTGTATCATCAAAGCATTTTCTTATTTTTATAAACTTACTATCCTCTTCATAAATATGGTTTATTAACCTCAAGTATGATTCATTATCATAGTAGAATAACTCATATAATTGTGACCTCCCATTATTGAATAGTACATTAACTTCTACTTTCACTATATTCTCCTCTCGTATGTAATGAGGCAAACGGTGTAATAAACTCATCATACTTATCTAAGAAACTAAAAAATCCTAAATCAGCAAACATCTCTTTTACTTTACTCTTATCAGCCTTTTCTGGTAAGATTATACTATCTATAAGAGATTTGTCAATAGCTACATTACTCAGGTCCATTAGCTTTCTGTTCCTTAGAATAATATCCTCTGCCCCATCTTGATTCAAGGCAGCTAATCTACCTCTTTGCGGAGTATGTAATGCCTCATCCAATGTAGAATACTCCAGCAATGATGCAGCAGTCTTCTCCCCTATTCCAGCAATTCCTACAATGTTATCTGATTTATCACCAACCATGCAACGATAATCTAGGTATCTATCCATTGTAACACCAGTAGTTTCCAAGAAGTTATCTAGCGTCACAACTGATTTATTACTAATAGAATATACTGTATTATAACTATTGATTAATTGGTATAAATCCTTATCACTTGACACTACTTCTACTGTCTTTCCCATTGAATTGAAGTAGTTAGCTAAATAGGCTATAACATCATCAGCCTCATAACCTTCTATGTCTGCTACACCTATTCCATAATAAGGTAGCATATTCTTCAATTCTCTTATCTGTTCAAAAATAGCATCCCAATCTATATCCTTATTCTTACCCTCTCTATTCTTCTTGTATTCAGGATATATCTCTTGTCTCTTCTTCTTACTTCCCTTACCATCTAATACAAAGATAATTCCTCTAGGCCACCTATTCTCAATATAGGTTCTCAATATGTTTGTTATACCATACTGAATTGTAGTATTCTGCCCCTTGTATGAAAAAGTACCAAGAGTAAATATAACCTTGAAGATGGCATTCAGACCATCCACAAGGGCCATATTTGGCCCTTGTGGACGATACTTAATCGTTCTCTCTTCTTTAGTCCTTGGTGTTCTTTGCATTATCTTCCTTATAGTAACTCAGGATGCTCCTGAAGTAGTCTGTCTAATTCCCCTTTGCGATAACTATCCTCCCCTACTTTGATCCAGCCTTTAGTCTTAGTATCAACCATTTCATTAGCAATCATATATTCCATATAACCAGAATAGTAATCAAGTTGTGGACTACCATCTATATCAAACAAGAAATCAACAGTACCCTTCTTAAAAGGTGGTCCTACTCTATTCTTATCAATAAAGAAATGCAGCCTTACACCGTTTATTATAGTTCCACTCTTATCATCTGTATCATCATCTGCATCATCATCCTTACTGCCCTCTACCTTACCCTTCTTACCTTTCTTTTGTAGAAATGATACACGAATATTTGA
>MTKZ01001229.1_pt3 | contig 14847 bp, 11 predicted proteins | sample 1042781 | NCBI WGS metagenome assembly MTKZ01 (sample SAMN06212207, study PRJNA360539) | anaerobic digester metagenome | biome: Wastewater treatment plant; material: sludge; isolation source: anaerobic digester fed with sludge from wastewater treatment plant | place: Denmark: WWTP Viborg ...
CTTCCTTCACCGCGCTTGGCGGCGGGTGTTCAATTACCACTGTTGCCGGATTACTAAGGAGGTGTTATGGGCAGGACGATCCTTTCTGCCACGCAAACCTGGGTAGAAGAAGAGAAAGCTCTACGACGCTTTGTGCGGGCGCTACGCAAGGGAGATCAGGACCTGATCCAGGAGCTACTGGCGCTTTCACGGCGGCATATTGCCGAGGCATCTTATGCGAGCAATCTGTACCCGATGGACGTTTACCTGGTGGCTATGTTGCTGGAAACCTTCCGCAAGGTTAAGCACCTGGAAAGCCAGTTGGAGGCGCTTGGGGTGGAGAGCGCGGCACCTGCCGGTACAGGGGTGGAATTTCCCGCGCTTCCTTCGCTGGTGGACCTCGTTTCACCAACCGGGAGCGAGCAGCGCGCGCCTGTAGACGCGTCTTCCTCCGGGGTCGAGTATGTGGATTTACAGGATGTCGCGTAATAATGACTGCACGAATGCGGGGCTGGCTGCTTGATCTATATGAGGACGAGGCTGACGGTCTGCGCATGTGGTTCATCACCGAGGATGACACGCGCGTGTGTCTGCACCAGCCGCTGGAGGCGGTATTCTATGCCGCTGGTGAAAATGCTCAGTTGCGTTCCTTGTGGATAACACTGAAGCGTTATCCACAAGTGCGCTCTCTGCAACGCGAAACCCGCCGTGATGCCTTCATCCCTGATCCGATCACTGTGCTAAAAGTGGTTGTTGACAGCCCCTTGCATCAGGCGCGTATTTTCCGTGATATCCAGCAGCGCTACCCTCAACTGGTTTTTTATGATGCAGATCTTGCTTCTAATATCCGGCACGCGGCCCTTTACGGAACGTTCCCGATGGCTTTTTGCGAGCTGGAGCACGACGATACGGGTCTTATCCTGTCGCTGCGGGTGTTGAACTCCCGCTGGGACCTGGCGCCGGTGCACCCTGTATTCCGGGTTCTTACCATTGAACCGGATTGCGACCCGGGTCGCGGAGAACCGGTCGCGCTGCGTGTTCAGTACCAGCGCAGAAAGCAAACGCTCCAATTGAATCCGCCCGGGGAGTTGTTACAGCGGCTGAACCGCTTGTTGCAGGAGGTTGACCCCGATATTATCCTGACCAGTTGGGGCGATACCTGGCTGGTGCCCGCGCTGCTGCAGTTCTCAGCACGCGAAGGGATTCCGCTGCGGCTCAACAGGGATGAACAGCGGGAAGTGGCGTGGAAAAAAGAAATGTCATATTTTTCCTATGGGCAGATCATTTTTCGGCCGGAGGAGGCGCACCTGTTTGGGCGCTGTCATATTGACCAGCGCAGCGCGATGATGTGGCGGGATTACGGGCTGGACGGTGTGCTGGAATCAGCGCGAGTGACGACGCTTCCCATCGAAAACGCGGCCCGTGTTTCGCCGGGCTCCGGTATTTCTGCTATGCAAATGCTCACAGCGCTGGAGCAGGGCATTCTGGTTCCCTGGCACAAGCAGCAGGTGGAGGTTTTTAAGGATGGGATCGACCTTATTCAGCGGGACCGGGGTGGAATGATCTACCAGCCGATCGTCGGGTTGCACGCCAATGTGGCCCAGGTCGATTTCATTTCAATGTACCCCGCCATCATCATCAAGGGCAATATCTCACCGGAGGTACCTTTGCCTGACGGAATCGTACCAGCCTGCGAGGAGCTGGGTGTGGTACCTTTGACCCTTAAACCGCTGTACGAGAAACGGGTCGCGCTCAAGTTGCGTGGAGCCAGCAATCGCAAGGACAGTCGTCTTTCCCGACGGGACAGCGCGCGCGCTTCTGCCTTAAAGTGGCTGCTGGTAGTGTGTTTTGGTTTCCTGGGCTACAAGAATGCCCGTTTTGGCCGCATTGAAGCGCATGAAGCCGTAACCAACGGCGGGCGAGAAGTGCTGCTGCGGGCAAAAGAGGTGGCTGAGTCACTTGGTTGCGAGGTATTGCATATGTACGTGGATGCGCTGTGGCTTAAAAAACCCGGTGCCGCGACAAAAGCGGATTTTCAGGATGTGTTGAACGAGATTTCGCTGCAGACGGGGCTGGGGGTTTCACTGGACGGGATCTATCGTTGGGTCGCGTTTCTACCCTCCCGAATGGATGAGCGGGTGCCGGTTGCGAACCGGTATTTTGGTGTTTTCCAGGATGGATCAGTGAAGGTGCGTGGGATCGAAGCNNGCGCCGGCAGTGTGCAGGATCTGCCCAAATGTCTGCAGGAAGCGTTTGGCGTTTTTCGCCGGGCTCTTTCTGATTTGCGCGCCGGCCGGGTTGCACTGGATAAGCTGGTGATCACTTCGCGGGTAAGCCATGAACTTGAAGCGTACCGCTCGCCAACACCCGCCGCGCGCGCTGCGCTGCAGATCCTGGAGCAGGCGGGCAAACGGGCTCGTCCGGGCCAGAAGATCCGTTTTGTCTACACACTGGGTGAAACTGGTGTGCGGGCGTGGGAACTGCCGGGGAAGATCGATCCGGTTGAAGTAGACAGGGTAAAATACATTGAGTTGCTTGCGCGGGCTGCCGCCAGTATCCTTCACCCTTTTGGGATCAGTGATGACCAGTTGAAGGAGTGGGCTCATACGCAATCGCTGACGTTGTGCCTTGATCTGAAACAGGAGGTGCCACTTGTGTGGAAGGTTTGCCATCATGTACGACCCGGAGGAAGTGCGCGAGCGATTGAAATTGGGCGATATGCCGGATGACTTTGTACCAGGGGCCAACATATCCCCCGGTCAGAATATCCCGGTTGTGATCGATCCGGTTACGAGGAATGTGCAGTTATTCCGCTGGGGACTCGTTCCGGGTTGGGCAAAAGATCTCCGAATCGGCTATAAAATGATCAATGCGAGGGCGGAAACAGTAGCAGAAAAACCATCATTTCGTGTATCCTTTCAACGCCGCCGGTGTCTGATTCCGGCTGATGGGTTTTATGAGTGGAAACTGGATAATGGACGCAAGTATCCGTTCCTTTTTAGGCTTGTAGATCGGGTGCCATTTACTTTTGCCGGATTATGGGATACCTGGCGTGGGCAGGAAGGCGCAGTGATTAACAGTTGCACGATCATCACGACAACACCGAACAGCCTGGTTGCTCAATACCACGACAGAATGCCCGTAATTCTGGATGAAATCAGTCGTTGGAAATGGCTCGAAAACCTCCCCGCGGAGAACCTGAAAGCTTTGTTGGTTCCTTATGATGCAGAAAAAATGGCGGCACCAGTACGCTTGGATCGATTATAGGCATTCCGAATTGACGATATAATGGGACGCATGAGCACTGGATCCGAATCAAGAGGTGAAAATGAAACGATCAGCGATTATTGACGAACTGAAACAGAACCCGAAATTGGATGTTTTGATTGTTGGAGCAGGAATAAATGGGGCAGGGACGTTCCTGGACATGGCAGTGAATGGATTACGGGTGCTGATCGTGGATAGAGGGGATTTTTGTTCAGGGGCATCGGCTACCTCCTCGCATATGGCGCATGGTGGGATTCGTTACCTGGAAAACGGTGAATTCCGCCTGGTAAGGGAAGCTGTGGCCGAGAGAAACCGCATGATCAAGAATTCGCCTCACATGGTCAAGCCGTTGCCCACAGTCATTCCGATGTTCAAGCTTTTCTCGGGTTTTCTTAACGCACCATTAAAATTTCTAAATCTACTAGATAAACCATCAGAGCGGGGGGCTGCGGTCATCAAAATTGGATTGATATTCTATGATTCTTTTACAGGAAAGAACCGAACAGTACCGGCACACCGCTTCTTTGGCAGAAAAGAAACCTTCGAAAGATACCCATTGTTAAATAAAGAGGTCAAGTACTCTGCTGAGTATTATGACGGTTTGATGCTTTCTCCGGAAAGGCTCAACACAGAAATCATACTGGACGCAGAAAAAGAAAATCCACAGGCGATGGCATTGAATTACGCACCTCTGGTAAGTTTTGAAGGAGAATCCGCTGTTTTAGAAGATTTGGTAACAGGCGAAAAGATATATGTAAAGCCTGATGTCATTATTAATGCGGCTGGACCCTGGATCGACCATGTAAATGAGCGTCTTGGTACAAAAACCAAGTTTATAGGCGGAACCAAAGGATCGCATATCATCGTCAGCAATCCGATATTGAAGAAAGCCATTGGAAATCGGGAATTTTTCTTTGAAAACAAGGATGGACGGATCGTTTTATTGTTGCCTTTCTTTGACAAAGTGATCATCGGAACTTCAGACTTGCCCATAAATGATCCTGATGAAGCTGTGTGTACGCCTGAAGAAGAGACCTATTTCATAGACCTGGTGAAAAGAGTGTTCCCAGACATCACAATTCTATCTGAACAGATCGTTTTCAGATTTTCCGGTGTTCGTCCGCTCGAGTTTCAGCAAGCCAAAACCACAGGTCAGATTACGCGCGACCACAGCATTAAAGAAGATCATATTAATAAAATAGCTGTCTTAAACCTCGTTGGAGGAAAATGGACAAGTTATCGAGCATTTAGTGAACAGGCAAGTGATAGAGCAATGGAGATACTGGGCAGAAAACGCATCCGTTCAACAGAGAATATGAGCATTGGAGGAGGAAAATCCTACCCTCTATCTCTTGAGGAAGAGGATCGGTTTATCCACCAAATTACCTCCAAAACAGTCAATAATGCTGATATTGTGCGAAAGTTATATGAGCGATACGGTACGATTGTGAAAGATATATTGTCTGAGGGTCCACTAGAACTTCTCACGTCTAACCCGTTAATTACCAAGAATGAGATCAGGTATTTAACAAAGTATGAAAAAGTAGTATTCCTTGATGACCTGTTACTTAGGAGATCATCTTTAGGTTGGCTTGGTTATGTAAGCCAGGCAAGTCTCAACGAAATATGCGACCTGGTCGGTGACGAATTAGGTTGGGACACAACTCGTAGAGAGGGAGAAGTCGAAAGAGTTAAAAGATTATTTGAAAAGAATCATGGTGTGAGAATTTAAACAAACTTTAATTTGAAAAAAACCATCATCGATAGATGATGGTTTTTTGTTCTGGCGGGAGCGACGGGGTTCGAACCCGCGATCTCGGCCTTGACAGGGCCGCATGTTAGCCGCTACACCACGCCCCCGAACTTGCAAAAGTTTACCATATGGAATTTCTGCCGTCAAGGAACTAAGTTAATTATCTCTCAAAAAATTAGTTGTCACCTGTGTACCAGTTTTCTGCATCGCGCGACCATTTAATGATCTCTGAAGGAGTAAACCAGAGCGAGATTTCCAACTCGGCCGATTCGGGAGAATCCGAGGCGTGTGTGAGATTCCTGCTCATCTTGATCGCATAATCATGCCGGATACTTCCCGGCTCTGCCTGTAACGGGTTGGTTGCTCCCATGGTTTGCCTGACAGCTTTGATGGCTTCTGGTCCTTCCCAAACCATCGCCATCACCGGGGCACTGGTGATGTACTGGATCAAACCTTCGTAGAATGGTTTTCCCTGGTGAGCTTTATAATGCTGCCGAGCAAGATCTTCAGTAACCCGCATAAATTTTGCTGCAGTAAGTTGAAGGCCTCGTGCTTCAAGTCGATTGAAGATCGTACCAATTAGATTTCTTTGAATACCATCAGGTTTAATCAGGACAAGGGTACGTTCCACTTATATACTCCAGGATCTATTGAAATAGAAATTTTTCAGCTTCTTTATAGGCTGAAAGCGCTTCACTAAGATTCGCTTTCTTTGATTGTATGTCACCCAGGCTCTGCCATAGCTCAAAAGTTCCAGGATTGCTCTTGAGTTCCTCTTTAATCTCAATGATCACATCATCAGCCGTTTCAACAGGCAATTCTTCGACATTGATCGTATTCAGGAAGGACGAGTATTCTCCGGAGTGTAAGAATTGACTCAGTTTTTCTTTGAGACCGCTTACCGTTGTGGATTCAGGCGGGATATCAAAAGTTTCTTCGTTCGATACTGGTATCTCCAGTGTTTCTTCAATGCCAAGCATGGATGACAGCCTGTCTTGCAGGTTCGAATTGTCGACAAGTCCTTCCTCGAGATCAACTGGTTCCGGGATCATTCCCGTTTCAATTTCGAGTGGTTCCTCAGTTGATTGTGGTTCGACCATCGTGTCAAAAGTGATCAATGGTGAAGCTGCTTCGACTGGCAGGGTTGATTCCGGCTCTGCTTGTAACTCAATTGGTAGAGTTTCCTCAGGGTTGATTTCACCTAACCAGGTTTCCAGCTCCCTGGTCTCTTGACTGGAAATTGCGCCTTCTCCACTTTCAATATCCGGAAGATCACGGATAAATTCAGGGATGTCAGTTTCAACACTTTGAGGTGAGGCAGGACTTGCTTCAGGGGTTTGAGAAGTTGTGCTGGCAATAGGGGCTGCCGCTGCACTACTAGTTAGAATCTTGGATACCCATGATGGAACAATCGGTTTTGTTTCAGTTTTTTCGTTTGATTCCAAAACCACGGGTTGGGTCTCAACTATTTCGGGTTCGGGAACAAATGTTTCTAGCTCAACAATACTATCCTCAACCATTTCTGTTGAAGAAGTTGGCTCGGTTGTTTCCTCAGCTTCTGATATTAAATCCCCAGGGCTGAGTAGATCAGTTAAAGAAAGTTCATCAATAAAATCAGGAAATTCATTTCGCGCTTCCTGGTCAATGGGCGTAACACCCTCTTGTACTGGTGCAACACCTTCTGACACATTGATCTCACCAGTATCAAGATCTTTTAACCAGTCAGGTAAATCAGGTATGGTTTCATCTAGTGGTGTTTCATCTTGTTTTGTTATTGTTGCTTCTGGTTCAAAAACCTCTGGAGTGGCCACTGCCTCATCAATCGAACTTGACAGTGAAACACTGTCCGCCTGGTTTTTATCAGAGAGTAATTCACTCAACAATTCAGGGGAAAGAGGTGGAATTTCATTTTCCAGGTCAGCCGCTTCGCCGGTCGGGGTTAATACTTCTGGTGATTCTATTGTCTCTGGGTTTAATGTTTTGAGCCAATCGGGGAGATCGTTGGCTGGTTCTGCCGGCTGAACCCCGGATTCAGCAACAAAATTAGAGGAATCAGCGTCAACTGGAGTTGGTGGAACCTCTTCATCAGTAGCACGAATCCAACCAGCTTTTGATATCCAATCCGGAATGGAATCTTCTTTTTGATCAGAGGATTCTTTTATCGAATCCGCCGTTTCTTCAGAAAAATCCTCTAAGAATGGAGGTTCTTGTGAATAATCAGAGGAAAACTCATTTCCAGATTTTGCATTATCTATAAAAGTATCAACATCAACATTTTCTTTTGTGGTTTCAGTAAGGACCTCCTGCCACGACAATCCAATCTGTTGCGCCCAATCCAACTGATTGGCAGCGACAGGTTGATCAGGAATAAAATCTATTGTGTCGAGAATCACCTTTTCATCGGGTATCGAATTGACATCAATTTTCGAATCTTCTACAAAGCGATAATAAGGATCGAGCTCTGATAATCGCTCATGGTAAATGGGGTCATACGTAAAATCATTAGAATGTGAAGAAATATCGAACATGATGCGATTTGCTTCATAACAATATGGAGTTGTGGACAGGATTTCCGCACAGGTTGAAGCCGTCTCCGAATTTGCTCCTGTAGCATGGTAAAACCTGGCCAAGAGGACCTTCAGATCCATACGCTCCGGGTCGGCTTCAATGGCTGATTGTGTTTCGGCAATAGCCTGCTGGTAAAGATCACCTTTGGCATACATTCTGATCAAAGCACCTCGAGTGAGGCGAACCTTAGCAGGTGGAGTTCCATCACGGCGACCTATCAGTCTACGCATTTCCTCCTGGATACTGAGGTTGGAGGGCTGAGTCTCAAAGGCTCGCTCCATGTGCCATATCGCAGCGTCAAGTTCACGTTTTTCTTCGTTTATTTCACTCAGCGCTGCATGAGCTGAAAAGTCATCGGGAAAAACAGATAAAACCTTTGAAAACACGTTTTCAGCTTCTTCAAATTGCTTACTTTCCAATAAAGCTCTTCCAAGACATTGATACGTATCAATGGATTTAGGATATGAATTCAGGATGGTTGTGCAGTGCGAAATCGCTTCCTGGTACTTTCCTTGATCGATCAGTGAATTGATCAATTCATTGTATTTCCGTAGAGCAATAGTGGTCATTAGAAAACCCTCCGGCATATGAATTTCAACTAATTATTATACATGAGATGAAATAATAAAAAAAAGCATGGGGAGTCCATGCCATTTGATCATTTATTCTCCCAGGTAATCCCTGAGTTTTCTGCGGATAGATGGATGTCGCAAGCGGCTGAGCGCCTGGGCTTCGATCTGGCGTACGCGCTCGCGGGTAACTCCCATTTTCCGGCCGACCTCCTCGAGGGTATAAGCCTGACCATCCAGAAGTCCGTAGCGCAACTGCAATATCCTTACCTCGCGAGGAGGTAAGCCGTTTAAAACGTCTTCAAGGTGTTCACGTAACAAATTGTATGTAGCAGAATCATCGGGTGGTGGAGCTTCATCATCTTCAATGAAATCACCCAGCACTGAATCTTCTTCATCATCGGTTGGTGTTTCAAGCGAAAGAGGTCTCCGAGCAACCTGAATCATATTCTCAACTTTTTTTGGAGGGACATCCAGGGCAATTGCGAGTTCTTCAACGGTTGGTTCACGCCCCAATCTCTGAGTAAGTTGATGTTGAATTCGCAAAAGTTTGTTAATTTGGTCGCCCATGTGCACTGGCACACGGATCGTTCGTCCCTGGTCGGCGATTGCCCGGGTAACCGCCTGGCGGATCCACCAGGTGGCATAGGTGCTAAATTTGTGACCGCGGCGATAATCAAATTTTTTCGTTGCGCGGATCAACCCTATGTTACCTTCCTGGATCAGATCAAGGAACGGAACACCCCGGCCCATATATTTCTTCGCCACGCTTATCACGAGCCGGGAGTTGGCAGTGATGAGATGTTCTCGGGCTGCCCAACCGTCTTCGATCAGTTTTCTCAGTTCCTGCCGGCGTCGATTGTTTACATTTCCTTTAGCCAGCTCTTCGCGCGCCATTCTACCTCGTTCAATTCGCTGAGCAAGTTCAACTTCTTCTTCAGCGTTGAGGAGAGGAACGCGGCTGACCTCTTTCAGGTATAGACCGATCGTGTCATCTGTGTCAATATTTTCAAGATCATCAGTTGCAGAAGTTTTTTCCTCCGCGGCTTCTTCATCCGCAGTAACAAGCTCGTCGTCGCTAGGTTCCTCATGCAGGATTTCATCTTCGGTGTAGGGGATGCCTGCACTCATTAATGCGGCAAAAGTCTCTTCAAGCTGTTCAACATCCTGTTCTGCTTCAGGAAAGAACTGAAGTATGTCATCAATTGTCACATATGATTTTTGACGACCCAATTCGATTAACCTTGCTATAGCTGGGTAATCTTCATCGTCATCATCAATAGGAATTATCGGTTTGTCCAAATATCACCAACCTTAAGATTTGCTTCCAAAAGTTTATCTTTATCAGAATACACTCGTTTTGTTAGAATTACAATAGCAAATGACATTAAATTCCAAATTACAGAATTTTCAATTATTAACGTCACTTAGTTTTTATGCAAAACCCCGCTATTATACTTGAGAATACCCCTCTATATGGGGTTGATTTATTTTTGCGAATCAGTATAATGAATTTTTTACTTTTGGTCTGCGTGTGTAATTCGCATCAAGCCTCACTGATGCAAAATATATTCTAAATGTTGGAGGAGAGATGAATATTCTAGGTTTGGCTCGACATGGTCTTAATAATTTCGAGCAAATAGCAATTTTGGCAGTGCTGATCATTGCATTTATCAGCTTGCTCTATGCCTGGTTGCTTAGGGGAACAGTCCTGAAAAAGGACAAGGGAACCAAAAGGATGCAGGAAGTATGGGAAGCGATCAAGATTGGCGCAGATTCCTATCTGAGACAACAACTTAAAACGATTCTTCCCGCCATTGGAATTTTGTTCATCGCTTTGTTTCTATCGGTCTACGTTGTACCACCGAGTCACGAAGCCAGCCTGGAGTTTCCTCCTGACAAATATAATACTCAACTGATCATCGCGGTCGGAAGGGCGTTGGCATTTGTTTTGGGAGCTTCATTTTCATTGATTGTGGGGCAACTAGGCATGCGCATGGCCATCCAGGCCAGCGTTAGATCCGCTTCAGCGGCACGGCGCAGCTTCAATGAATCCTTAACCATCGCCTACTACGCCGGAACCATTACCGGTATGCTCACAGATGGTTTAGGTTTGCTGGGCGGCACAGTGATCTTCATCATATTTGGCAAGGCGTCGCCTGATACATTGTTGGGTTTCGGATTTGGTGGCACACTGCTGGCGCTCTTTATGCGCGTGGGTGGAGGTATTTATACCAAGGCGGCAGATGTCGGAGCTGACCTGGTTGGTAAGGTTGAAAAAGATATTCCTGAAGACGATCCTCGTAACGCCGCAGTAATTGCTGACCTTGTTGGTGACAATGTTGGTGATTGCGCTGGTATGGCCGCAGATATTTTTGAAAGTTATGAAGTTACGATCGTTTCAGCATTGATCCTTGGTATCGCCTTATGGTCGATGGATCCGGCTAACGGATTGAAATGGATCGTTTACCCATTGATCATTCGAGGTATAGGAGTGGTCAGTTCCATTCTTGGAACATTCACTGTGCCCATTTGGGAAAAATTCCCAATCAAATTCCTGCGTGCTCATGATGCCGAAGAATCGATGTTCCGTTCTTACGAGGTTTCAAGCGTTAATACGGTTATCTGGTCATTCGTTGTAGCGATAGCGTATGCTCACGATTGGAAACTGGCGATGCTCACCTCTATCGGTGTCGGTTTAGCCGTGGCATTCAATCCCTTGACTTCCTACTTTACTTCAACAAAAGCAGCCCCTGTAAAAGAGATCGTGGATTCAACCCGATTCGGTCCTGCTACTACTATCCTTTCAGGGTTGTCGCTTGGTATGGAATCCAGTGTTTGGGCATTGGTTGTCATCGCGATCAGTTTTGTTTGTGCACTGGTGCTTTATGGCGGAATGGAACCGATCTATGTGCTTTATGGGGTAGCCATGGTAGGTATTGGCATGCTAAGTCACACTGGCAATAACGTCGCCATGGATTCATATGGTCCAATTTCGGATAACGCGAATGGCATTGGTGAAATGTCGTGGCATGACCAGCACGATGAAGAAACCAAAAAAGCACGCCAGATCATGGCTGACCTTGATGCTGTTGGCAATACCACCAAAGCCATCACTAAAGGCGTCGCGATTGCTTCGGCGGTTATTGCTGCTGTAAGCCTGTTCTCGTCGTTCATTACCGATGTTGCCCGAGTACAATCCAGCCTGATCGACACACTTGGTTTGGATATGAAAATACTGGATTCGATTCGAGTCTCTGATACAAAAGTGTTTGTTGGATTGTTGCTGGGCGGAGCATTACCGTGGTTGTTCTCATCTCTGTCCATTCGTGCTGTAACCCGCGCTGCCGGAAAAGTCGTTGAGGAAGTACGGCGCCAATTCAAGCTCCCAGGGATCATGGAAGGAACAACAAAACCAGATTACGCTCGTGTTGTGGGTATTTCCACTGCTTCTGCACAAAAAGAATTGATCCCACTGGCGATCATCGCGGTTGTGATGCCGCTGGTGGTTGGTCTTGTATTGCAGGTTGAAGCTCTTGGAGGTTTTCAGGCAGGTGTGATCCTTAGCGGCCAGCTGCTAGCCGTGTTCATGTCCAATGCAGGTGGTGCCTGGGATAACGCCAAGAAAACAATTGAAGATGAGCCCAGGAATCTTGTGGAAAACACCGGCAAAGGCTCTGAGCGTCACAAAGCTGGTGTCGTAGGAGACACGGTAGGTGATCCTCTGAAAGATACTGCTGGTCCGGCATTGAACCCGATGATCAAAGTGGTAAATCTGGTTTCGCTTATCGCTGCACCTGTTATTGTTCGATATCAAAAACTGGGAGTGGTGGGTTGGTTGATCGTGGCCGTTTTACTGGTCAGTGTGATCTGGGCCATCACTAACAGCAAAAGAAAAGCCGAATTCAGTTAAATTCCGCTTAGAAAGAAAAGATCAGGGACCTGTAAGAAAAGGTCCCTGGTTTTTTTATACATCGAGTATGGCTAATTCTGGTGGGAGGGGAGCTACGATTTCAACCGGGATTTGTGTAAATGGATGGACAAAAGAAATCTTTATGGCATGCAACATCAAGCGACCTGTTTGATTCAAGGTAGGCGGACTTGTTAGTCTGTTGCCATATAACGAATCGTTAACGATGGGTGTTTCGTGATAGGCCAGGTGAGCACGGATCTGGTGGGTATAACCGGATAAAGGAAAAGCATCGATAATTGAGGTCTGATCAAGTTGTTTTTGTGTATAAAATTCAGTTTGAGCTGGTTTACCTTTTACAGGATCGATTACCGTTCGATGGCGTCTGTCGCCATTAACACGCAGAGGGATATCTACTACAAAATGAGTATCAAGGTTGACGCCTAAGACCAGCGCTCGATAATTCTTTTTAATTTTCCGAAGTTCAAATAACGCAGACATTTCCTTGTGTGCTGTTGCGCTCAAAGTAAATAGAATGACTCCGCTAGTTTCCTTATCAAGCCGGTGTACCGTCCATACTGAACCAAACTCATCCTTTAGTATCGATTGTAAATTTGGCAGATATGGCGCATAGCCATCTGGTATTGAAAGAAGACCGGATGGTTTGTTTATCGCAACAATGTGCTCATCCTGGTAAATTATATTGACCACGTTAGTATTTGCTAATCCGTGAAAAAGCTGGCTGCAACAACGCCGGGTCCTGCGTGTACAATAATGGCGGGAGGAAGATTAGCGATCTGGATAGAATTGAGCATTAAGGAGTCCTGGAATTCCTTTTTTAGCAAAAGTGCATCTTCCATTGAATCTGCTTCAAGGATGCTGAGGTACGATTCGGCTTTTGGGGGACATTCTTCTTTTACAAGCTCTACAATTCTAGCGAGCGCTTTTTTCTTTGTGCGTTGTTTATCAAAAGGATTGACCTGCCCATTTTTGAAGATCAGGATTGGTTTCACCTGAAGCAGGCTTCCAACCAGGGCTGTTGCTGTACCAATTCTGCCACCTTTGTGGAGGTATTCTAGTGTGTCGACATAAAAATAGATACGCGCCCGTTTCCCCATTTCTTCAATTTTATTAACAATGATATCCGCACTCATTCCCTGGTTTGCCCACTCCAAAGCTTTCAATACAAGTGTGCCAAGGGCTGGTCCTATAGTCTCAGTATCGACGATCCTGATGTCTGCTTCAGGAAACTCCAAAGCGGCATCAGCAGCACTTCTGAATGTGCCGCTCACTTTTTGTGAAGGACAAATGACGATAGCGGTATCACCACGTTTGGTTATCTCTTCATAAATGGGGTTGTATAATATCGGCGGCGGGGCAGCAGTTTTGGGTAATGTTTGGCTGGCCCTAAGTTTTGCCAGGAATTCGGCACTGGTCAACTCATGATCATCCCTATAAGCCTGATCTCCGAAGATTATGATCTGAGGTAGGTAATAAACGCCAAGCCTCTCAGCTTCTGAAGGAGAGATTGTGGAAGTGGTATCTGCGATAATCCTGATCATTTTAGGACTCCTGAGATCGTTTTCCCGCAATTTGGACATGTTTTCTCATACTTCTTGATAATATAACCGCAATTTGCACAAGTTTTAGGCTGAATATCTCCTAAAGGAGCGCCGCACGCAATGCAACTCGGCTCACCTGGGGGATTAGCTGTGTTGCAATAATCACAAACATAGCGGTTTAATCTATCAGAGAGCTCAAATCCCGACCCTAACGCGCGGGCGCTCTGATCGATCACTTTCCAAACATTTTCAACCAGCTGTACATATTCAATATCCTGTGCAATATCATCCAGACGATTAAGCAGATTTAATGGGTTGCGTAAGGTTGCGATCGTTGAGACACCCAGGCTGGCGGCAACACCCAGCCAGGTTTGCTTGCTCAATTCTACTGAAACCCCGTCAACAACATTTTGTAAAGAAACACTCAACGCCGTTTTACCACCAGATTGAGCGTAAGGAGCCGTTGCCAATTGAACAACCAGTGTATCACCGGAACCAAATTGCTGAACGCGAAGGTTCCCGTGTCCGAAATGGGCGATTATCGCCCTGGCAAGATCTGAATTGGTGATTTTCCCGTGATAGATTCGCTGTGGCATATTTGAATTATAATCAAAAAAGTCTAGAATCAATAACCGGAGATTAGATGTCCCTTAGAAAGTATCGTTGGTTTATTACAGTCTTGATAGCGTTGTTGTTTGGAATTTTCTCTTCTTCACTTGCTAAACCGGGCAAAGTTATCGCGCAACAGCCTACGGGTTCCATTCCTACTGTTACCGGTACACCCAAAGGCGTAACGGCAAAGATAAAAATTGGACTTACCGAGAATTATGTAAAAGTCAGGGCGGGTCCTGCGGTTTTATATCCACAGATCGGATTAATTCCTTTAGGGGCAGAAGTACCTGTCGTTGGTAAATCTGCTGGAGGCGACTGGCTGGTTATCGAATACCCTGGCGTACCTGGTAGCATTGGGTGGGTTTGGGCTTTTTATATGGATGTCAGTGCAGGAGAATTGGCTGTTATTGAAAACCCGCCATCTCCTGTTCCAATCACCACGATAACAATCGATCCGACAATGGCAGCGCAATTTATTACCACGCCGGAAGCTACACGACTGCCGACTTTTACCGCTCCACCTCCGTTAACGATTCCCACCTTCGAAAGTTCCACAGGCCAGGAATTAGGAGGAATACCCATCGGGCTGATCATCATCATTCTGGCGGTGCTGGGAATTTTAGTTGG
>MTKZ01126854.1_pt1 | contig 14847 bp, 30 predicted proteins | sample 1042781 | NCBI WGS metagenome assembly MTKZ01 (sample SAMN06212207, study PRJNA360539) | anaerobic digester metagenome | biome: Wastewater treatment plant; material: sludge; isolation source: anaerobic digester fed with sludge from wastewater treatment plant | place: Denmark: WWTP Viborg ...
AAAACATTAGCAACCCCATATTTTTTAAAATTTGTTTGCTTGATTTTCTCTTTAATCTTACTACATTTTAATGGATTATCAACCCCGAATCTATCTATATATGTTTTTTTCTTTTTTTCCTTTACTTCTTGAGCCTGATTAGGATTAGATACACCATATTTGTCTAAAACTGTCTTCCTGAATCGTTCTTTAACCTCTTTATTTTGAAAGGGGTTTTCACATCCATATTTTTCGATTGATGTTTTTTTTATTTTATCTTTTACATCAATTATTTTCGAAACATTATCAACACCATATCTCTCAATAACCGTTTTTCTTCTTTTTTCTAAAACATCACTAGATAAACCAGAACACTTGTAGGAACAATAGGTAGAATACCCATAACTGATCGATCTAAAACTAGTTTCTTTTCCGCAAATTGAGCACTTGCCTCTAGAACCATCTAGATATTTTAAAAAATAATCTTCCGAAGTAATATGATGAGAGGCATATAAGTGTCTAGAGATAGATTTAAATTTTTTATTGCAAATAAGACAAATCATAATCGCTTTCAAAACTTCTTGCGTTTAAAAGTTAAAAAATCTGCCGCCGTTTCTAAATCCCAAATAACTGTTACTAACCCTTCCTCTTTTTCTGCATAAGGATCTATAATTGTAGTACAACAAGGAGAAACAAAATTACCAACTGCTCCAATCTCATGAGCATAGTTATCTAAAATCTTATAACTAGGTACTCTTATTGCCCACGAAATAATTCTTTGAGAAATATCAGGATGAGACAAAACGCCCATACCTGCCTGGTGTGTATGCCCACACGTTAATATATGATCTCTCCATCCCAGTTGTATTGCTTTCATAGGACCGTGGGCCGGATTATATTGTGAAAAACCTTTAAAATCATGTCGAGCATTAATTCGAACTTCTCGTCCGTTTGGAAAATTTAAATTCAATCTAACCCCATAGTAGTGAAGTTTACAATTATTTTGTTTAGAAATCCAATATAAGGGATCATTATTACCACTCCATGCATCATGATTTCCACCCACGAGATACAGCCATTGAATTTTTTTAATAAACCACTCGACAAGCTTCCATGTTTCAACTTTAGTTAGAGTCTGATCCTCATAAATACTAGATAATCTTCCAATCCAATTATTTTGAACATCCCCCACATTTGCTCCAAACATCCCGACAGTTTTTTTAACAATTTCTAAATCCTGTTCTATTCTAAGAATATTAGTACCAGGATCATCTAAATGAGGGTCCCCAAAATGGGAAATTGCTATAGGCCCATCTAAATTAACACCCACCTGTATTATGGGCGGATGGGCTTTTTCCTTCCTTACAAATTCTTCTTTTCTGGCTTGTAAAATTTCTTCTATACTGCGTTCCTCTTCCAGAACATCCTCAAATTCTAAATCTAATTTTAATGTCCTATAAAAAGTTGCTGATGAAATATTCATCAAATTCATTATTTCTTTATTCTTGTAACCTTTAATCTGTAACTCTTTAATTTCTTTTAATCTAGTTTTATTCATAAAAATCTCCTAAAAGTTTAATATTTATTCAGTTTTTTAATGAAGGTACTGCCCCACATATTAGTGAGGCAGTACAAATCGAATAAATACTAAATAAGATTGTAAATACTACAATATAATTCTCCCAAGGACTCTCTAAAGAAAGGTCCTGTTGGATCTCTAACCCACATAGGGAATACAAAACAGCAACAGTCATCCTTATCTTTATAATATCTTTTACATCTATCAATAAAATTAAAAATTGTTTCAGTATATTTTATAGGTATTCTAGATGAAAAACAACACCCTTCTTCATCCTTAATATATAAAAAGTCCTTAAAAGTTTTTGTATATAGTGCTTCTCCTCGAGACATTGCGAGAGAGACCCCAAATCCAGAAACATGTTTTTTTCCAATAAAATCCCACTTATCTTCTTTATTTAAGAAAGAAAATCCAATTTCTATTTCAACAATATTTTTACCATCTTCTGCTGTCTTCTCACTTAGTTTAGGAACGGCAACCATAACTCCTGTCCTGCGTCCTCTTATTTTCTTCTGTATCTTTGTATATTCATCATTTAAGCGTATTATCTCGTTTTGAACTCTTATTTGCTCACCATCATCCTCCGAGGCTATCCCCATTTCTTCTAGACGTTCCCGAGCATCATGTATCAGTAAGCCCAATCTCCTGAGTTCAATTCTATACTTTTCATCCGTATAGATATACTGTAGCAAACTATTTGACGATTTAATGCACGACATAAAATAACCTTTCTTTTTTGTTACTTTTTAAAAAACATCATTTCATCTCAATTTTAATTATGTCCTCAAAACTATTTGAATAGATTCAAAATCTCCTTAAAGTATAAAGTGTTTTTCTGAATGTGTAGCATGATTATTAGGATCAATATCATCTATCCAAAATAATATTACGGTGATAGTGGGCCCCCAATGTTCATATATATTATCTAAAGTTTCGCGTAGACCCTCTAGAGTTCTACATTTAGGATCATGCTCCCAATTTAATAAATATTCAACTTGTGCTGAAAATTTTCTAATATCAAATATCTCAGTTGACAAGACACGAGCATTATTATAGAATGTTCCAACACGATCTACCAATAATAATGTATCTCCTGGATTTAACTCATTTTTCCATTTTTGTCCGGAGCGAACGGTTGCGTTCAACCCTTTCAAAAAATGGGGATTATCAAATACCAGGGTATGATCTCTCATTCCTTTTTTTTCCGCCGCTTCACAAATAGACATTCCAGTTATCCTTTCTTTCAATAATCTGTTGACTTACGAAGTTGCATACCACTACCAGTACACTCTCCAGTCTTTGTATCAAAGGACCAATCACGAGGGCCTACTGTTATTATTAAATAATCAATATTATCATTACTATTTTTCATTAATTCAATCTTAAAAGTATCATCTGTATTTACAGGATAAGTAATATTTTCTAAATCTATATTATAATACTTAGTATCCTTAGTAATAACAGAAATAACATTAGTAATAGAAAGTTTATCTATCTCCATATCAATTAATTCGTTTATTATTTCCATACTCATTTTTATTGTATCAGAAAACATTTTTGTTCCTTCCTAAAATTCCGATAAATAAATCGGATCTTTTTGCTTCAATATTAATCTTCCAGTCTTTTTACATAAGGGTGGCATTTCTAATTCATATACGGGCGTAATAACTATACCTTCTCTATATGTTTCATCACACAGAGAACTTTTTCCTCTACATATCTCTACTAAAGATTTATTATCATTTTGTCTTATAAAATCAGATAAAGTACCTCTAAATAAAATAGGAACCATATCTATATTCAAATTTCTAAAAGTCTCAATCTTTACATTAAAATTGACAAAACTGTCATCAACTAATATATCAAAACATTTAATAGTCATATCTTGTAACTTATATATATTTTTTTGAATGGAAGGACCAATTAATTCACCATATATAGTTACTTTATCAGCAGAAAACTCTCTCGCTAAATCTAACACTTTTTTATCTAAAGATAACTTCCTTACAGCACTACAATAAAAGTTTTCTTTTTCTGTGTTTTCTATTTCCTCAATAGCATGATGATGTGTTGAAATAATGACTTTTTCGTCTTCTTTACTATAATGAATTGATACATTAGTTCCTTCTATTTTTTCTGTAATAACAACTTCAATATTATCTCTGATTAAAAAATCAATAGCTCTTCCATAATTTTCAACATTCTCTATATCATATGTAATAACACCTTTGGGTAACGGATGAAGATTTCCTATAGATGTTAACGTAACTGGTGGTTCATACTTTATAACACCCAAAGATTTCGTTAAATCTTCTCCTTCTATTATTTCCCTACCCAAATATTCCTCTATTCTTTTTGAGGGAATTATTAATCCTTGGGAACATTCTCCCCTTAATCTAATTGCTTTACAACGGTTCTTTCCTTTTCCTGATAATCTACCTTTTAAATTTATTAAATCCAAAATTTCGTCAGGTATTATTGAATCTTCCGGAAAATAAACAATATAATCTCCTATCTTTAAGTCATCCCGAATATTAATAAACTGATATTCAGTATCTTCGATCTTACAAATATCTAATCTATCTGCATATGGATGATGTTTTACTTCTCTCACTTTTCTTTTATTAACACAGAAATCACTCATAAAAAAGCCCTTTCGTTTAAATGTATCTTGGGTTTTCTCCCATATTAGGATAGTTAAGAACATCTATATTATCATCACTTCTACTACTTTTCTGTTTTTGCCTATATTCATTCAAAACTTTTATTGTAACAGATTTTGTAGTAGATTCTAAAATCATTAACTCAACTTCAATAGGATCAAATCCTCTCAAATTAACCCACTCATCAAATATTAAAGAAACAGATTTTTCAACCTGTTCGTTAAAAAGATTTCTTAAATCTCTAATAGATCTTTCGTCACTATATATTCTTTTTAGCATAATATACCCCTTTAATATATTTAGATCATACTTATTTTTAATCTAAAACAATAATGCTAATAACATAATTAATATAAAAATAGTAAAAGATCCTAAAATTATTATTATTCCCATAATACCACAATAGTCATTTTTAAAAAGCATTGTTTTAGTTCTCCTGAAAACTAATAAAATTGTTATTGATTGATCAATACACAATATGCAATAAATTTTTGCTACCTATTAAAGAGAAAATGTTATTTTTTGAACTTTTTATAAAATAAATCTTCTTCTTTTTTATGTTTTCTTTCTTCTTTTTTAAATAAAATAAGATTGTAGCAGAGTGCCATACCTACTATAAAGATAGTCGAAACTAAAAAAACTATAGCCATTTCTGAAAGTTGTTTCATAATATCCATTAGGTGATCTCCCCAAGCATTTGCCGATTTTAGAAAAAATGAATTAAATAATGGTGGGCGGTAGGATAGAACCACCAACTTTAGACTTATAAACCTCATCGATTTCCCAAATGAAATACATTACCGAGATGTTATTATTTATCCATCTTTTTAAGCATCTGTTCGATAAAATTATCTACAAATTTAATAGCAGCCTCTTCCAAAAATATAGGCACTCTTTTTGTTTTAACATCTGTAAGTTCTTTGATAATATAATTATCTTTATCAATATAAAGAATAATGTGAAGATTAAAATGGTGTAAAGGTGCCTTATCTTTTACTTCGTCGTATATACATTGACAACCCATGTTTAATTTGAATCCGCGATAAGTTGTTGACCAATAATAATCTCTCTTTTTCCATTTTAAAATTGTAGAAAATTTGGTACTAGCAACAAGAGGATCACTATATAAATCGTACTTCACATTTATGAAACTCATAAAGATAAACCTTTCTCCATTTTGTGTTAAGTTAATATTAATCTTCTTAAAAATTGGAGCCCCCTTAGAGAATTGAACTCTAGTCTGGGCATTACAGGTGCTCTGCTCTACCGCTGAGCTAAAGGGGCCCACTAATCATTTGTTTATTTTTTCTTGTTTTTTTATCCCATTTACTGCTATTATAATATAGATAAATGAAACAGCAAAAATACCCCATTGGTCTTTAGTAATTGATTCATACAACCAAACAGGTTGGGATAATAAACTAATATATAATCCATAAATATGTTTTTCATTTTTTTTAGATAAAAACCAAATAGTAAGAATACTAGAACTTAAAAGAAGAAACTGTATAATAAAGTTTATCAAAATCTATCTAAAACCTTAATGTTGAAATCACCCAAATTTATTTTCTTAGTGATTAGATTAAATATATCTATTGGATTAGTTGTTCCACATGTGAAAATATCTAAAGCAATCATTCCTAGATCGGCATAAGTATGACATGAACAATGTGATTCATCTAAGAGTATCATGCATGTAAAACCAGGGGGAGAATTATGCCCCAAATGATATCTAACTTGATTAATTACAGTAGCACCAGCAGTCGTTGCCGATTCAGCCATAACTTCTAAAAATGTTTTATCATCTAAACATACGTCTCGTTCTACATTATAGCAATCAACTATTAGATGTTTCCCTTTATTCATCTCATAACGTCGCCTCCATATAAGTTGGATTATTTGTAAAAAATCAACGGAAAAGTATAGTTATATTTATCCATTATGGTTATTCATTAATTTTTCAATATCTTCTTCTAATTTACATATTCTATCCGAATGATCCTCTACATCTTTCTCCACATCATCAATTCTTTCGTCACATTCATTCGCTGTATCCAAAGCTCTTCTCGCGTCGTCTGCTAGATCAGAAGAATCAACAATATCCCCAATAATATCATTTAATTTTTCAGTTACATCATCTATAACAGGGGCATACACCCTCTCATATATATCATCGGCTAAATTATTCATTTGGGATTCTGTCATAATTTTCTTAAAATCAATATTTGTTAGTTTTTCATCTAATGTTTTTTCTATTAAATGAATTGAACTCATACAGGAATCTAATTCCCCTTCTATTATTTTAAGTCTGTCTTTTAATAGAACAAGTTGTTCTTGCAATTCTATTTGTTTTTCTTCTTTATCTTCTTTAGAAGACGCAGGTCTTTTTTTCTTTAATTTTTCATCCTTCATTCTCCATAACCTTTCTGAGAATTTTCTTGTATTTTCTAGGGTTTCCTTCCCCCTTGATATTAATAATAGGGGAGATCCTCGAAATTATTTTAATCACTATATTCTCTTGAAGATCCAAAACATGTTGAAAATCTTTATAAGCTCTTGGGGATTCATCTAATATAGATATATCTGTTGAACAAACGATATCAGACATATCCTCTTTAAAGTTATCATGATTTAATGTGGAGAAGGCTTTAGATCTGGACATTTTTCTACCAGCACCATGAGAAGCGGAAGAAAGATATTCCTGATTTCCCAACCCCTCTGTTATTACTACACCATCCTTCATATTTCCAGGAATTATACCTAATTGTCCTAAATCGGCCGGTGTGGCACCCTTTCGATGTAAAACCGTACCGTCACTATTAACAACAGCATGATTATGATTTTCATTAATAAAATTAATGGGGTGATCTAATTTTTCTTCTACATGGGTACATCCGAGAATCCAAAGTATATCTTGCATCATTCTTTTTCTATTATCAAGAGCAAATTCCAACATATGATTCATATCAATTAAATATGCCTGTCCTAATTCGGATCTTAAACTAAAAAATCCATCAGGTAATCCCGTATTAGATTGTTTAGCTAATTCCATATAATGGGTANNGTACAAACTTTATGACCGGGATTTCTAGAACCGGAATGAATAGTAACACATAAATTTCCTGTTTCACTATCCTCACCTAGTTCAAGAAAGTGGTTCCCTCCTCCTAATGTACCACATTGAAAATCTAATTTCTCTCTAACTGAATCTACAAAATCTTGTGGGCCATTTGAAGCATTGGGAAACATATATCCTATATCAGCAGAATGGCCTCTCTCTTTACCTTCTCCGTGTGGTATTTTTTCTTTTATTTTTCTATATATATCTTTATATTCTTCTCTTGTAATGGACGAAGCATCTTTTTCCAATTGATAATGTGAAATTCCACACCCAATATCAAACCCAATATAAGATGGTGATATAACACTATTTAATAAAGCAACTGCACCAATAGGAAGATCATACCCGGTATGACAATCGGGAAGAATAACCAATTTAATTAAAAATGATTTCTGTAAACAATTTTCAATTTGTTTAATAGCCTCATCCTCTAATTCATTTAAAGGTATTAATGAAACTAATTTATCACCGTTTTCCATGTTTATTGTTTCTCCAGTATGTTTTTAATTTCATCACTTTTGAAATCGGATTCCTCACTCCATATAACTCCAGCAGATGATATTTTTGGTAGAATATTATAAATCGTCATCAACCTTCTACATTCTAAACATCTGTCATGCAGGTTTTGTAATGAACTTTCTGAATTCACTTTAGATGTTTTATAAATCATAGGATAGTCTTTATTAAAACTTAGAAATATCTCGAGATTTTCATTTCCTAATTCTAAATCACTCTTATGATTATAGCCCCTTCTCAAAATTTCTTTGGCTAAAGCATCATGCCTACTTCTTAAAGAAGATAATTCTAATAAATTATTTCTAACATATCCTTCTAATGATTTTCCCTTCTTCATAGTCCCTAAAAACATATGACACTCGACGTGTTCTCCCATCAAGTGTTTTCTACACATCACCCTTGGATCTACCATCCACATTCTCATGAGAAAAACCCTTTCTTTTGAATTTTTCAGCCACTGAATAACTATCGTCTTTAGATCTTTTTAAATCTTCAACCTTTGGATCATAAAACTCGAAATCTTCTTCCAAATCTTCCAAATCTTCTACTGATAACTTACCAGTTATACTTTGCAGTTTAGCTTGAATTTTTCTATCTTTCATGGGACTCGGCAAACTCCTTCATTTCGTTTCCTTTTTCACCATTACAAATAATACACATTGTTTGCATATTTTTAATATCTGTTTTACCACCTTTAGAGAATGGAATTATATGATCTTTAGTAAACATTATTTCTTCCCCATCTTTATTTATTCCATATAGATTAAAATGAACTTTTGTAGTTTTTTGGTGTCGCTGTCTTTCCAATATGAAATATGAAGCTTCTAATCCACATTTAGCACATTTTGTTCCTTTTATCTTAAATGTTTTATATCTTAGAGATTTTAGACAAACTGAAAAATTTTCATATTTTCTAAAACTTGGTATATCTCTATTATGTTTTCCTTTTTCGTCATAAGGTAAAAAGTCCAATACTTCATTTATTTCATATTTTCCAAATCTAATAAATATCTTCCCATACTCTGGATTAGCAACCATATATCCCATATCTTTCTATTGATTTTCACGTGTAGGTTCTAAACGGAGTGTTATTTCTTTTTTTGTAATTTTTCTAACTTTAAATCTATTACCTTTTATTGTTACAGTTTCGTCTAAGTAAAACAGTGTATTTGGTTCAATCCTCTTTAAAGGTTGTAACTTTAGTTTTTCTACATTTAACCGAGAACTTTCTTTTGCCAACTCAGAGTCAGACAAAGATTCTTCAGTATTTACATCCAACTCAGATTTTTCTACATTATCTTCCAACATAGACTATCCTTTCTTTATCGCATTTTATTTAAAATCGATGTACAACCAACATTATTAAAAAATGAACAACTCTGATAACGAAAATCTGTTTAATAGAAAAAAGTATTAACTGAACGGTATATCAATCTTTTTTCCATCTAATACACCAGCAACATAATCTGCAAATGCTGGATTTCTAAAAATTTTAGCACGATCTCTAGATAAATCATAACCAGTAATAATTTGATCAGGATCATTAAACGTAAGGGTTTTATCTTTTACTAAGACATCGTTAACATACATCATATCCGCTACTTTTACAATACTAGCCATAATTAAACTCCTTCTATTTGTAGTCTTTTTCTCTTAAACTAAAACAATTTCTAATTTGTCCATGGCGGAGGCGGAGGGACTCGAACCCCCAAGACCGAAGTCTCCGGTTTTCAAGACCGGTGTATTACCAATTATACTACGCCTCCCAAAAATATATTTCTATATTTACAAATTTATCCTAAATCATGAACAAATTCATTACCTATCATATATTATTATTCCAAGATTTTCTTTCTACTTTTTCTTGATTGCCATAAACTTCTAACACAACGGCTCTTCTTTTATAAGGTTTATCTAAAATAATTCTTTTCCCAATTTTTGCAAATTTAGAAGGAATCCAAACGACATCTATTTCTTGTACTTCCTCATCTAATGGTTCAAATTGAATTTTGCATTGAGTATACATATGGATTTCCTCTATTTAGTTTTGGATCCGAGAGAAGGATTCGAACCTTCGATGTGGGATTCAAAGTCCCATGCCTTTCCAACTTGGCTATCTCGGATTATTAACTTTCTTGCTCATTATCTTCTTTTTGATTCTTTTCTTTTAACATTTTTTCTATTTTTTGTCTGTTAATATTTATGTCTTTAAATTGATTTTTAATTTTTTCAATATCTTCTTCAGACAAAACAAAAGGCATTCTTTTTTTAGGATTAATTTCGTCTACCATATTAATATCTCCTTTTAAACATTTGTTCTATAGTTGTTCAACAATACCCTCTATCAAAGGTTCAGCACAAAACATAATAAATCGATTTTCTTCATTTCCTACAGGTTCACATTTACCCAAGTTTGCTATATATACAATATCTCCGGGTTTTGTTTGATTTGGAAGAAATCTTCCATCAGGATATAATCTACCTGGACCAGACGCCAATACCGTAGCATAATTTACTAATCTATGTTGTCTCTCAGGTAAAATAATACCACTTTCGGTAGCAGTCTGCTTTGTCATTACTTCTACTAAAACCCAATCCTTTATAGGTCTTATTCTAGAAATCTCTTCTTTTTTAATCATTCATTTTCTCCTTTATAATAATTTCTTTAAGTTTTTTTTAGCCTGCTCTTCGTAAACACTAAATATTGTACTAGAATAAATAGACTCACGTTCAAAAAGAAAATGAGAAGCAAAAATCTTAGATCCCTCTTTCCACATCTCATCATCCACATGAGAATACTCTCTCCTAACATTATTCCTATATTTTTCAAACTCTTTATCAGCCGCCGATAAAATATATAAATCTATATCACACATAATAGATTTAAGTAAAGAATATGGCTCGTTATTATCAGTTGTAGTAAAAGAATATCTTTTAGAGTGATTTGTAGCTCTAATTAAATCAACTATTACATTTAAATCTAAATATGCTAACGTCCCATTGTTAAAAAATGGATTAAGCAATCTGGTAGCAATTTTTGCACTCATTTCTTCATCAGATATATCAATACTTTTATTCTTGTACTTTTGTTCTTTTCCTTTAGTTGTATAAACCATATCATGAAATATTAAAGCAATTTTTATTGTTACGAACTCATTTACATTTATATAGGAAGATAATTGACTCCAATGTTCAAAAAGAGTTTCTATACAATAAATTATATGATGTATATTATGATAAAAACGATTTTTATCATTATATAAACTTAAATACTTCCAAATTTTATATATATCATCTATCTTTCGTTCAGGACAATTAATGAAAATAGAATCATGTAATTCTGTTAACAAACGAGATCTATAGAATTCATTTATATTCTTAAGTTCTTCTGAAATACTCATTATATCATTAAATGAAACATCAGGAGGAAGTCCATTAACAATATAAGATAAACTACTATCCCCACTATTGAAGTCCGGTATGTCCATATCTTCCTTCTCCTCTTTCGGTTTTGTCTAATTCATCCACTTTTATAAATTTAGGAATAGAGTGTTTAATAAATACAGCTTGCGCGATTTTATCTCCATAGTTAATATTAAAAACTGTTTTACTATGATTAATTAAAATAACTTTAATTTCACCTCTATAACCAGAATCAATTGTTCCCGGTGTATTTAATACAGTAATCATGTGATTAAATGCTAGACCACTTCTTGGTCTTATTTCAACATGATAACCAAGAGGAATCGACAAGGATATACCTGTATTTATAGCTAATCTTTCTCCAGGATATAATAAAACCGAATCTCTATGTACTGATCTTAAATCAAATCCAGCATCCCCCTCACAAGCAAGTTTTAATTCTCCAAATTTCTCTAAATTATATGTATCATGATACTTAATAAAAACTTCTAAATCTTCAATGGGATAATTAACAATATACATTTAATTATTTGTCCCTTTCTTTTGTTTAATAGCACATTTAGCAAGTATATCACATCTTTCATTTTCAATATGCCCACTGTGTCCGGCAACCCAATTCCAAGAGATATCTAAATAATCCCGTTGTACTATAGAATCTAATTGTTTCCACAAATCTACATTTTTAACATTTTTCCACTTTTTCTTTTTCCAATCACTGATCCATTCTGTTATACCTTTTCTAACATAATCAGAATCTAAATAGACAGAAATTTTAACAGGTGAATTGGGATTACCTCTTATATTTTCTAAAGCTTTTATGACAGCAGTTAGCTCCATTCTGTTATTTGTTGTGTTCGATTCATATCCAGACATTTCTCTATAAAAAACACAATGTTCTCCCTCAGGTATCTCTGATATTACGGCCCAACCCCCGTCACCTGGATTAGGAATACACGAACCATCTGTATAAACTCTTACATCTTCCATGTTCTATCCTTTGTTATTTTTTATAATGGTGGCGGGGGTGGGATTCGAACCCACGACCTCTAGCATATGAAACTAGCGAGCACGGCCTCTGCTCTACCCCGCTAAACATTTTATTATTTATTCTATTTAATGTTTGAAACTAATAATCACAATCTTCTTCACTATCTATAATCATTTGTTGTAAATCGAGAAATATATTATTTAAAGTCTTTTTTACTTGTTTATTTATATCTTCTTCTGCTGTTTCTAAAAAAGGCAAGATATTATTTATTTTTTGTTTAAAAATCATATTTTCTTTCTCTAAATTTTGACACAAATGTTCAAATCTGTTTTGAGATTCAATAAAATTATTTTGAAGAAGACTTTTTTCTTTTAATAGTTTTGCATTTTGATTTATTAAGTAATTTCCATTAGAAAGNNNATCTTTTTTGCGACTATAGAATCGTTCAAACATAGTAAATCCTTTCTGAAAACGTCTTACTTCATTGCTATTCTAAAAACTCACCAAATTTAAAAATTAAAAATCCCAAAATCATAAAAACTAAACCTATTATTTCTGTAGTATTTAAATAGTGTGAAAACTTATCAGAAAAATAAACTGCAAAGAACACACAAGAAACAGCTACAGTTATATCATACAGCACTGAATCAAGAATCATATTTTTACTATAGAAGGAGATGAATGCCCAAATTGGAGCAGCTAAACAACCCAACCCTATATTAATCAGCAACCAGNNAATCAGCAACCATTTATAACCACCTGCTGTATAAAGTGAATTACTATTATATGATACCATCATAATAAAATATTGAAAAATTATTATGATTGGAATGTATATTAATGGGGACATTTTATCCTTTCATTAGATGATAAATTGGTCATCAATAAAATAATAATACTGATAACCAAAAAATCTTAAAAGTTAGTCTAAATTTCTGCAGATTTTCTTTCAATTAGTATTTGAGCATAACCAGTTATTTCATGTAATCTATTGACTAGTTTATTAACTGCCCACTCAAGCATATCTGTCATCATAACATAAGAACCTAGATCAATAGCCGGTAATTCTACTGTTTCTACCATATTTCTGCCGGCATCAATTTCTGTTGCTGTATTATTAATACCTTCTACTAAACTCATAATTTCACCCGCAAACTCTTCTCGGGCTTGTTCTGTAGGAAATAATTCACTTGTCATAATATTAAATCTCCTTATTTATGTATTAATCTTAATTTAAACTTGAGATGCTATTTTATCATTAACTAACTGCGAAAGATCAACTAGTTTCGTTAAAACATTTTCCGCCGCACATTCAATAATTTCTAATGCTGATGCCAAAGCACCCAAATCAGTTAAATTAGCAGTTTCTAACTTATTTCTAACTTCGGTATCTAATGACTTTTCAAATGTCAAAATCTCATTAATTTGAGTAGTCAATTGAGCAATTACTTCCTCTCGTCTCTCTTCAGTCGGATACAATATACTTGCTATCATATTAAATCTCCTTTTATTTTTTACAAACTTAATCAACATCATGTTTATTATTTATCCATTAACACCTTTCTCTTTTTTTAAATTTTGGTGGAGAAGGTAGGATTCGAACCTACTAGACCATTACAGTGACGGGTTTACAGCCCGTTGCAGCCCTCCAACTCTGCCGCTTCTCCTATTTTGATTTAATTATTTTCTATTTGGTTTTAGATTTGGAAAATGTTGATTTAGTGGTTTATTATCATCTAATATTTCGTAAACACTCATTTTATCATACTTTGGACCACTATCTTCTTTTAAACATTTTTCAGAACAATAACCGTTAGCATAAGGATGTAATTTTCTATCATAGCCACAATTATAGCAATAGTGACCAAAGTTCTTTCCACACTTTTTACAAATGCCCATAATTACTCCTAAAAAGATTAAAATGGCAGCCCGGAGGGGGAGGCGGGTTCCGCCGGCAGCCAGAACTCTGGGTGCTTGCCGCACCAGTCTTTGGCGCTTGTGCGCAGCCAAATCTCATCACCGTTTAGGATTCGAGGCGATTCGGCACGGCACTCGCCAGCGCCGGGAGTCCTACATACTGACCAGTATGGGCAGTTGCCGCAGTTCGCGGCGGGGTTGCGTTTCATGTGTCGGCCTCCTTCCTGTCCGTCTCTGCCAGCGCTTGCATGGCGAGCACGCCGGGGTCGTCAAAAGGCTTGTAGTTTTTGAAATCATGCCCGCATGTATAGCAAGGAGAATCCTTGTCAGTCGTTACACTCAGTTGGCGATTGCAACTTTCGCATTTGGTCGGTACATAGTCGCAATTCACAATTCCAGGGCCGATCACGATCTTCTTTGGTGTATGTGTCCAGAAGTCCGGGTGCTGGCCGCACCACTCGTTAGCCCCCGTCGTCTCCCACCGTTGATTTTTATCGTGTGGCTTGGCGCTTGTTTGTCGGCATTCCCCTATATGGTCGGGACTGCCTGTTCCTATCCACGATGCCCAGTATGGGCAGTTGCCGCAGTTCGCGGCGGTGTTGCGTTTCATGTGTCGGCCTCCTTCCTGTCCGTCTCTGCCAGCGCTTGCATGGCGAGCACG
>MTKZ01005731.1_pt3 | contig 14837 bp, 18 predicted proteins | sample 1042781 | NCBI WGS metagenome assembly MTKZ01 (sample SAMN06212207, study PRJNA360539) | anaerobic digester metagenome | biome: Wastewater treatment plant; material: sludge; isolation source: anaerobic digester fed with sludge from wastewater treatment plant | place: Denmark: WWTP Viborg ...
TCGAAGCTGATCATCGGCCATGTGGGAAACGGCGTCCGCATGGCGGAGCGGGACAATCTGCCCGATTCGGTCATCGACTTCATCCGCGAGCACCACGGCCAGACCACCATGACCTATTTCTACCACCAGGCGCTGGAGCTCGCCGACTCCGAGTCGGCCGGGAAGATCGACAAGTCGGAATTCCAGTATCCGGGACCCAAGCCGTCGACGCCCGAGGTCGCCGTGGTGATGCTCGCCGACGCGATCGAGGCCGCCTCGCGGTCGATACAGGAACCCACCACGCTGAAGCTCGAGGGCCTGGTAAAGAAGATCATCTACAACAAGCTGAACGAGGGCGAGCTCGAGAACGCGAGCCTCACCATGTTCGACCTGAAGCGGGTCCAGCGCGCCTTCATGCGCATCCTCAACGGCATTTACCACATGCGCATCGAGTATCCCACGAAGGAAGAGGTGGAGGATCTGGAGGACCGGGTGATGGGCAAGGACGAAGAGGATGATGACGATTGATGTTTTCAAGGATGGGGCGATACGGTTCCCCTATCACGGTCTCGCGATGAAGGAAGTCCGGCAGTTCGCCGATACCATCTGTTCCATCATGAAACTCCGCCGCGCGAGGATGACGATTGTCCTGACCGATAATTCATCCATCCGTTCCATCAATAAAAAATACCGGAAGAAGGACCGTCCCACCGACGTGATCTCGTTCGCATTCAGGGACAGCGCCTTCCCCGCGCCGGAACGCGGCGCGGAGGATCTGGGCGATCTGTATCTTTCGCTGGAACAGGCGTGGCTCCAGCGCGCCTTCTCCGCGTCGTTTCACGACGAGGTGAAGCGCCTGCTCGTCCACGGCATCCTGCACCTGCTTGGCTATGACCACGAGAAGTCAGCGCAGGAGGAGTCGCGGATGCAGAAGAAGGAGGAGGAGGTTCTCGGGAAGATGTGATGCAGGCCGGCATGGTTGTAGAAATAGCACGGTGACTACATCCCCCTCCCTCGAGGGGAGGGGACAGGGGAGGGTGAAAGTATCAAAATGACCTTACCTCATTTTGATAGACACGGGGAACACCCCCTGGGATAATAAAATATCATAGGGGATGTTTCAATGAAATACGGGAAAGAAGTTAAAGAAGAAGCGGTATTACGGATATTGAATGGTGAAGCATCGATCAAGAAGATGTCTGAAGACCTAAATGTACACTATACGACCGTTCGGGACTGGGTTTGGCAGTATAAACTAAAGAAAGGCGAGTCATTTCCGGGATCAGGCCATCAGAGTGCATCTGATGCAGAATTAAGGCGTCTTTTGAAGGAAAACGCGGACTTAAAGTCGGAGAATGACTTCCTAAAAAAAGCCGCGGCCTTCTTTGCAAAACACCAGAAATGAAGTATCGTGCGATGCATCGATACAGCTCCGATTTCGAAGTGTCAAAGATGTGCCAACTACTGGGCGTAAGCAGGAGCGGGTATTATTCTTCCTTGAAGCGGCCGGAAAGCAATAGATCCAAACGGCAGAAGGAAGTGCTTGAGCGGATTAAGGAAATCCATGAAAAAAGCCATAAAATATATGGTTCACCCAATATTACCATGGAGCTTAACTCCAGCGGGTTCGTGGCAAGCAAAGGCATGGTCAGCCGCCTCATGAGAAAAAACGGGATACGGTCGAAAACCGTTAAAAAATTCAAGGCGACCACTGATTCGAACCACAATCTCCCGGTAGCGGAAAACCTTTTGGATCGCAATTTCAAGGCGAGCCTCCGGAATGAAAAATGGGTATCGGATATTACTTACATTTCGACCTGGGAAGGCTGGCTGTATCTCGCAGGCATTCTTGATTTGTATGATGGAGCTATCGTCGGCTGGTCGATGGACAGCCGGATTACCAAGTCACTGGTCATTGATGCCTTGCATGAAGCCTGTGGAAGGAGAAACCCTTCACCGGGACTATTAATGCATTCCGATAGAGGCAGTCAATATTGCAGCGAAGATTACCAGAAAGAATTATCGGGTCGCAACATTGTTTGCAGCATGAGCCGCAGAGGTAACTGCTGGGACAATGCGCCAATGGAATCGTTTTGGGGAAAGCTTAAGACGGAATGGCTAAATGACAAAGTATTTCGCACACGGGCTGAAGCTCGAAAGGCTGTTTTTGAATATATCGAGCTATTCTATAACATAAGGCGGCTACGGTCGGCTAATGGGTACGTGCCTCCATTGAAAATGCCAGATGTCGCCTGACACGAAGGATTCAAAGGGGGGATTCTGCGTGTCTACGAAACAAGATAAAGGTCAAAACAAGAGGCGTCCTGAATCCCTCACCCCCACCCGGCCTCCCCCCTCAAGGGGGAGGGGAAAGGCATATCCACGAAATANNTTAGATTCAAAGGGGGGATTCTGCGTGTCTACGAAACAAGATAAAGGTCAAGTTACAAGATCGTATATCCCGTTACGGGTCTAATTGAAGTATTCAGCGCTTTAGTGAATCCTGATGTATGGGAAAAAAAGTTTACTGACGTTGATCAATCTGAAATTGAAAATCAATTAACAAAAGTGGAATACGGCATATTTGAAAAAATACAGGTTGGATTAGATAAGTGGCTTGTAACCGTATCAGATCTTCCTGGCTGCGAAGACTACCCTAATGATCAGCTGGTTAGATTGAGCGCAAAATATTTATTTACAAAAGATGATCATTTATATTACTATATATCAAAAAATTTTGATTACAAATGGCTTAAGCACTTATATAAACACGACTATCCATTCATGACAAAATATGAATAATATTTATTTGTGTATTGCTTTGTCTATTGGCCTAGGAGGAAAGCATGTCAGATAAAAGACACCCGTTTTTATTGGCGTTAGGTTATGTAAAGGAAGATGAAGCACGAAAATTATTTCGTAAATATCAAAAGGGCCTGGATGCTCAAAATATTCAAATGAGTTACGAGGAAGAAGGAGAGCAAACATGGATATCTTTTGATTCAAAATACAAGTTGTCGTTTGAGGGTGTAATGTATAAACATGTGGTGTTGATAAAAAATGATATTGATGAATATTTCCTGATTGATGTTGAAAATAAAAAAAGATTTAATTATATAAGGCGAATTCCAGAAGAAAATGGCATTGTTGAAATTGATGAAAGCGATATTGCGATAGCATACAAAAATTCAGGTTTATGACCAATTCAAAAATAAATATTACTGAAAATAATAATATTTTCTGTCCTGGCTGAAACCAGATATGACACCCCTCTTCGGTACGGCGCTGCATTATTACGTTATTGCGTACTCAGTAATCCCGTATAATCTTTTTCTATCGCCTTTTTTTCTCGGTATTTTTCTTTTTCCCTAGAACACAATAATCATCATCATGATTAAAATTAATTTTATAGCACTCATAATCGCTTTCAGACATATACTGTTCGTAATCAAAGGGCTTGTGCAGTTCCATGTTATGTTCATGAATCAGGTCATCAATATCACATGAATCACTTAATTCCTTTTCGTAATATACTGTTTCAACCCCATTGTGAAAAATCCCCTCTCCGATGGAGTCCGGCCCGGAGCACCACCAGCAATACCTGAAATAAAGTCGTGGATACATCCCTGAAACATGATTCAATATATCAATAGGATTCACACTGTAAGTGTAAAACCTCCACACTAATGATTCCTCAATAATGGTCCTTATGTAAAGGCTGGTATCCAGCATGTATACCCGTTTCCCCTCTTTATCCCTTTCGAGTTGAATCAATTTTTCGAAAAATTCGGCAAAATTGACCAGTTCATCAGGAGGGCCGGTGACAAGTACTTTAGCCTCTATATCCCAACCCATCTTCCCCTCGGTTGTTTCTTAATCTTAATATTTGATTTGCTATACAACTCTATATTATTTCTTTTTATGATAAAAATGATGAAACTCACCGTGATTTTCATCATATCTTCCTGACACTCCTGTGCTGAAATGTATATTCTTCCGGTCGAAGCGCTCCTCCCCCAATTAAATCCCACGTAACCCAAAGGCTTTTCTTTCGGAAATGTGGAGAACCAGAAATATTTGTCCTCGAATAATCCGCACGATCCAAAGTCCTCCAAGTCTGAAGGCACCTGCGATTGATCTCGGAGGTCAGGCAAGATCCGTGTCAGGTCAATTTTTATTTTCTTTTTCTTCACTCTTTTGCATGGCTCCGTTAAAGGTTATTAAAGACTTTAATCATAAAATACTCCCCAATAATACTCCTTTTCATTATTTTCTATCAATATATATGACGAAAAGCAGTTAAGAAATATCGGGAAATGTCGGGTATTTTTCGTGAATGATTCACCATGGTCATCTTTTAACAATATATCCCCTGTACTTGTTTCTGAGTCCAAGTTTATCAATGAGAAAGAATACAAGTTCATCATCAAGAGATTGCAAATCCGACACGGCACCACGGGGGGAAATATACAGCGTATTGTCGGCCCTGTTTAGTGCCCAGTAGAAACCTGCGCGCACATCCGGATGGCTGGATCGCACGCCTGCAAACCAGTAACTCCCTCCTTTAAGCACAGCGAACCTGCCATAATCATCATACTGTGTCGGAATATCGTTTTCCCTGTTAACATCCGGCAATCGTACTGTCAGGTCAATTGTAAGCTTCATACAACTTCTCTAAAATGAGTATTCGATCGGATTATTGTTATACTACAGAACACTGGAAGTCTTGAATCATTTTCGCTTATTACCAGTAATATAAAGAATTTCATGCTTTAAACAAACATATCTATAAAACAGCACTCATTCCGGGTTGACAGATTTTTTTGCATCAATTATAATCCTTAAAATGCGAAGAAGAAATTATTAATTTTAATATATCCGAGGTATTTCCATGAATCATGAAGAACGAGCCAATGTTAAACAACAAATCATTGCGCAGATAAAGAGCAGTAGCGCTTATGAATTCCTTGACCACCATGCATACAACCTGATTGACCCGATTCTTGAAAGAGAAGCAGGCGTAAAACTCCAGACAGAGATGAACATGGCTTTTGAAAATATGGCCCTTGGCCTGATACGCCGCATCGATGAGTCAATCCGGCACCGGAACAACCTTCGTTCAATTTACGACCAGGTACGAATCGCCAGGGAAAAAGAACTGATCCTCAAGATTCTTGAACTGTCGAAAGAGTTTGCTGATATGCCTGTGCACAGGTGAAAAGCATTCTTTTCATTGTGAGGCCGGTACTCTTCAACCGCTTTCTGTTGTTGAGTTTTCATCTCTGAAAATTTCAGCCAGTCCCAACTGAGAGCAGGCGAAGGTGATGGCTGTGGCAATATCAATTTTTTTTAAGCGAAGCAGCACATCAAATAATTTGTAAACACCGTGTGCAGCAGTATCAATATCGTAGGGTATCCAGAGAAGGGCCCGGAGTATGAAGACTATGGCTTCCATTGGATTTTCAATATCACATAGCAGTTCCATCCATTTAAGGGATAGTTCTTTTAATTGCATATATCGTTTAATGTTGTTTGAGTTAATATAATTATCAATTATGTACCATAATGTTGGGTCTAAAGAAACAAGAGATGATGTTATTATTGAGATGGTACTACTCATGTCAGAATCATCATCTATCCCAGCGCTCGTTTCAAGAGCTGACTGGAAAACCTTTATCGAATTCTCTTTATCTCCAGTCGAAGCAATGTACGACGCTATTCTTGAAAAGGCTTGACTCTTATCAGAAACACTAGCTATCCCAGAGGCTATTTCCAAAGCACGATCAATTTCACCCATAGAAGCAAGGGATGATGCGATTGATGATATCAATTGGTAATCATCATTTTTATAAGCTTTCGCAAGATTATTTTCAAACATCTCTTTAGCCTTCACTTTTTGTCCGACTGAAACAAGGTATGACGCTATTCGCACAAAAAGATAGTTCTTGTCATAAACATGATCATCTATCCCGGAGGCTACCTCAAGAGCACGATCAATTTCACCAACAGTAGTAAGGGATGACGCTATTGATATAAGAAAAAAAGGCTTATATATCGAATTATTGGCTGCATCAAGGGCTGACTGAAATACATCTATTGCCTTATCCTTCTCCCCGGTTATAAAAAGTTTCGACATGATTTCTAAAAAGAATTGAATTTTCTCATTATCATCATATATCTTTGAGGCAATTTCAAGAGCAAGATCATATTCTGCATGTGATTCAAGGGATGACGCTATGATTGAAAAGGCACGTCCCTTATCATCGGCATCATCTATACCAATAATCGTCTCAAGAGCTGCCTGCAACAATTTTCTCACTTTCTTTTCCTTTCCAGCTGAAGTAAGAGAAGATGCTATTGATAATAATGCAAAGCACTTATGTGACGAATTATTCATACTGCGGGCTATATCTAATGCGTGGTCGTATTCTCCAGATGAAGCAAGGAATGACACTATTTCTGCAAAGGCTGTACTCTTATAAGAAGCACTAAGCACCTCGGAGGCAATTTCCACAGCACGATCAAATTCACCATCTGCAGCAAGGAATGACACTATTGACAAAACGGCTGAGTACTTCGAAGTAACATCATTTATCCATTGGCCTGTTTCAAGGGTTGATTGGAAAACATCTCTCGCCTTCTCATTATTCCCAACCGAAGCAAGGGACGACACTATTGATGAAATGGCAGAGTTCTTCGAAGAATCATCTTCTATCCCAGAAGCTATTTCAAGAGCGCGGTCAAATTCACCAGCTGAAGTAAGGGATGATACTATTGCTATAAAGGCAGATTTATTCAAGGCAACATTGGTTATCCCGGAGGCTATCTCAAGGGCGCGGTCAAATTCTTTAACTGAAGCAAGTGATGACACAATTGATAAAAGGGCATGGTTCTTTGCATATCTAGTACCTATCCCGGAGACTATCTCAAGGGAACGATCGCATTCTCCAACTGACGCAAGAGATGACGCTATTAGCTCAAGGGCTTTACTCTTTTCGTAATCATTAGCTATCCCGGAGGCTATCTCAAGGGAACGATCATATTCTCCAACCGAAACAAGGGAAGACGCGATTGATGAAAGGGCACGGCTCTTAGAATAAGCACTTGCTATCCCGAAGGCTATCTCAAGAGCTGTCTGGAACACATCTTTCGCCTTATCTTTCTCTCCAAATGAAAAAAGGGTTGATGCTATTGAAGAAAGGGCTATGCTCTTACCGGAGGCATCATCTATACCGGAGACTATCTCAAGGGAGCGATCGTATTCTCCCGCTGAGGCAAGTGATGATGCTACTTTCGCAAGGGCTATGCTTTTATCATCAGCATCATCTATCCCCATAACCGTCTCAAGAGCTGACTTGAACACATCTTTCATTTTCTCTTTTTCTCCAGTCGAATCAAGGGACAACGCTATTTCTGCAAGGGCTGCACTCTTATATGAAGCATGTGTTATCCCGGAGGCTATCTCAAGGGCATAATCAAATTCTCCAGATGAAGCAAGTGATGATGCAATTATTGAAAGAGCATGGTTCTTCTCATCAACGTCATCAATCATGGATGCAATATCCAGCGAAATATCAAAACGTGCACCACCATCAAACTCATATCCCTCAAGTATATCCACCACCAAAACTTTCTTTTTTTGATCAGGCATCCTCGAAACCAATAGTGCCGCACCTCTGGTGAGCCTGTAACAAGCATAAACTGCCATTGTAGTGATATCACTATTTTCTTCCCAGGCAATAGTCCCTGTGCCCGAAGGAATTCTCTCATCAATCTCCTTCAGCACATGCTCACACATTTGATTTATTATTACAACCTCAGGGTTGCCATCATCAAGCCCATCAGCTTTATATATTACAATCCACAAAATCAGAAAAAGCGCTTTAAAGAGTCTATTCTCGTCTTTAATCACCCCCACCCTCCGCATCGCGTCCTCAACTCTCCCCTCCCTTGCCCATTCGAATGCTATGGAAATATCGTTCTCCGCCTCATGGCCTACCTCGCCGCAGAGCAGTACCATACGGCACAGTTCGGGGAGTTCGGCGCCGGAAAGATCGAGTTTGTCCGGATTGCCGGTTTCGAGCTTAATGTTCTCCAGGGCAACGCGTACCCGTTCTCTCAGCGCGAGATTAAGGTCGGAGAACGTCACATCATACTGACCCGTAAGGCTCACCTGGTTTTTTCTGAAGCGTTCATCTGAAACAATATCGCACAGGCGACGGTGGTCGCCGGTGAGAAAGACATGATGGGCGCCATGTTCCAGGGAGTACTCGATCTCTTCAGGGCATGAAAAGCGGTGCTCTTCCGCATCATATTTGTTCCAGTTGGTTTCAACAAACAGGGCCGCTTTCCCATTAAGTTCTCTCAGCAGATATTCAGGACAGCGCTGAAGGGCGAACATCCTGAACCTGTCGTGGTATATGTAGAGACGGCCCCGGGAATCGCGGTTAAACCACTTGCCGTGCGCCAGGACGAAGTCGTCCAGCAGTGCCCGGTCCGTGCCGGTCATCAGCGAGAGGAGCTCCGTGGTGACGGCATCGTCCGCCAGCGCGAAGGAGGCAAGGACCCTGAGCGTCTCCTCCCGCTTCTCGTAGCGGGACCTTCCGCCGAGTTCGCTCATGTAGAGTCCCGTAAGCCCCCGGGGAACCGACGCCGCGTTCTCCGGGCTGATGCGCCCTGTAAGCATGTCGTTGTACACGAACCTCAGATACGATGGATCGATGCCCTCCCGGGATCCGAACGGCCTGCCATGATCGATTATCACGTTCCGCACGGCTTTTGAAATTCTGAACCTCGCGAAAGCCTGGTCCACGGAACCCTCCCCCAGGGGGCGCATGGGCTGGAGAATATCGATAGACGCCGTGGGGATGTCCTTTCTTTCCGTGGTGCCTTCCCGGTACCCGAAGACAATGCGAACGTTTTCCGGGATATCCCAGGGGCGTATCGATTCATTCCCTTCCTCATCTTTTTCCTTCACGTACAGGAGGTTCCACAGCGGGAGGTTCGGCCAGGCAACCTCGGCCTCGTCGACACCGTCAATAATGACGGAAAGCCCTTTCCCCCCGCAATTTTCGCTGTATTCCTCCAGTGTATCCTGGAACAGTCCAACAGCCTCATCGTAGTTCCCCGGCAATTTGGAAAGGCGGGTCCGCATCTCCTTCGACAACCGGTTCCAGATGTTTTTGTTCCGATTCAACAGGGAGAATACAACATTCATGGGATTACTTCGCTCGCTTCCCCCGCAGAGGTGAAGCAGCACCCGGTCTTTCATTTCGTCCAGCACGCTGAAGCAGGCAAGCAGGGCGGATTTCCCGAAACCGGCGGGGGCATACACCGCGAGAAACCTATCATCCCGGGGGTTGAGGCAGAACTCTTTCAGGGCCTCCAACTCCGCATCGNNTACTTCGCCACCAGGCCGGCCGCGGACCTGCGCATCCCGTCGAAATACTTCTCGGCTTCCAGGGACGGGATGCCCGTTTCGTCTCCCCTCTCCGTGCCCAGGAGGCGCAGTATGCTCTCATCGCGCGAGGTGTATATGCCCTGGAAGAGATAGGGGGCATCGCCGGTGTGGACGAAGGGATGCAGGTCAAGGTCAGCTTCTCCGCCCGTGAAATGAACATGTCCTTCCACTTCGCGGAATTCGCATGCGTCAAAAATGGCCGTCTTCCCGGCCAGGCGTTCGAGTATCTCCAGGGAGGAGGCGAGGCTTTCGGGATTGATCTCGAGGGTTTCGTGTACGGTTTTATTGCGGATGGTGACAAATGCCTCAAGCAGGGTGCGCCTGTCTTTGGGGCCGACGGCCTCACCGGCAAGATCCCTGAGCATTCCCGGGACACCGGATACTTCCGTGACCGTTTCAGCGGCCTTCTGGAACACGAGCCTCCACCCGGTGTCCGTGGGAAGGGTATCCTTGAGGTTCTGCACAATGGCATGGTTCAGCACGGAGTTGACCTGTCCCCCGGACCTTATTTCACGAAGGTACTCGGAAAGCAGGATTACCGCTCCAAACCGAACCAGCAGGGTGCCAGGCCCCAGGAGGGAATAGAGGTAGTTGAATATCTCCCGCTCCCCCGTGCGACCCCTGGCAAGGACGGAGGCGACATGCTCAACGGCAACTCCATCGGGGAACAGGCTTTCCCGTAATTCATCTGTCCTGTTCCTGAATGACGCAAACGGCTCGGGCAGTTTCATGGTCATTTCTCCTTGCCGGGTGTCATGCACGCTACATATCCGAAAAATTCATGCCCCGAATCACCTGGGCAGGGCACTGCGGAGCACATGCTTTCTATACTCCATCCCCAGGTCCCGCCGCTTCATCACCCTGTAAGGATAGGTCGCTTCCGTGACTGTCACAGGGAACCCGGTTATGGGGTCCGCTTCGTCCTTTTCAAAATCAAGGGAGGCATGTTCCGCGAAGGGAGTGAGGATATGCGCAGCTTCCTCGAGCAGTGAATAGGTTTTCCCCCCGACCGCCGACCCGCGCAGGTCCACGCTTTTCCTCCGGCTGATGATGCCNNACATCCGAGAAGAGCGGAAAACGACTCATCTTCTTTGCTTCCCTGTCCGGGAAAGGGGCCGGTTTCGCAGACATAGTCCCGGGCAAGCTTTTATAGCACGGCATCATCAGCCACACGGGGAGGCGAGGTGATTGGGAAACGCTCATTGAAGCAGTGCAGTATCGGCGGATATGCAGCCGTGAAGCCCACAACACGAATTCCGCTGTTGTAATAGTCGTTATACTGCTCCAGAAGGTGGTCCTGGGCGCCGTGCCTCAGGTGTATGTCATCGATAAGGAGAAAAACTTTCATCGACGAGGCCCCGACGGCTTTAATGATATACGAGAAGTCATTTTCATTTTTTGAACGTTCCACCCCGGTTTCCGCTTTCAGTTTCTCCGCGATGACCCGGTTTACCATTTTGCCCGAATAGAGGAGGCCCCGGGTTTTCATCCTGAAAGCGATGACTATGATTCCGGGCTTTCCGCGCAGTTCCTCCGCCGTGCCTGCCCACAGGGCTGTTTTCCCCGCCCCATATCCACCTTCCACGAGAACGGCACCCCGTTCTGCCCCAAGGAGCCTCTCCACGAGGTCGCCTGACTGCGGGGGGCGCTCGCGGGCCAGTTCGGATAAGCCGGCCATCTCCGCATCCAGGAACTTCATGTTAAACTCATCCATTATCAGCGCAAGTTCCTCTTTGAACGCATTATCCGGCGCAATTCGATCAAGGAGGTTCTGATAATCCTCCGGGTTTTTCAGCACTGTAAAATCCTGGGCCAGCAGGCATGTGCCCTCCTTGATGGCAAAAAGGGGATAGAGACAGATATCGCCCAGGTACGGAACCCCTTCCCTGGTTTCCGGCTTGAAGAATCCATCGCCGAAGAGTTGTTCCGCAATCGAGCAGAGGTTCTCCGCGTCAGCATGGTTCTTTTCGGCCGGCTGGATGAATATCCCGTGCATGATCCGGTTGCGATGCCGCGAAAGCTCCATGAACTCGTCCCTGGCAAGATAGTAGTGCCCATCAGGTTTCATAATCTTACCGCGGAGGGCCGCTCCCGCAGCAAAGTCACCGCATACAGCGAGCAGTTTCATCGCTCGCCAGAAATAGGCGCCCGCGTTGGGATTTGGCCCCATGGTGCCGCGAAGCACGTCCAATGCGATCCTGTTCATGTCTTCCCGCTGGTTTGATGAATGTAAATAAACCTGGACCGAAAGGGCCGAAAGAAACGCAAGCAGTTCCTCTCCCGCGGCCACCACCTCGTCCGCCGCGTATTTCGCGTCCTCTCCCTTGAGAGCATTGAAGACTCCCAGCAGCGCCCCGGGAAGCATGCCGGATTCCAAAAGACTGGAGAGCGGTTTGTTATTTTTCATTCGATCAACTCCTCATTATTCCGAAGGCTTCAAAAAACATATTTTTCCTTTTCCATGCTGAATATCATACTGAAACACTCGCAATTACTTTCCTGTTTGTAAAGCTTAAAGTCCACGGGGGAATATACATCCATATTGTGCACTTGCCTGACATCAACATCGCCTTCCGCTGGGTCTCCATAATGCAACATGTAATACACGGTATCAACGCCGCCAAGGATCATTCCCTCGTCTATAGATTCCGGCCTGTCGCAGTTCCACCTGTAGCGTAAACAGAGTTCGGGGTACATGCGGGACAGGTGGAGGAAAATATCCGTTATTACAGGTTTTGGGCTATCTCAAACATTTCCGGCGAAAATTCCGGGTTCTTTTTTACGAATTCAAAAACGCCGCCCTTTTTCAGAATTTCAACGGCCCTTTTCCGGTCATCATCAGCTTCATGGCCATGTCCGTTGAGATTCATACCCGTTGCGAAGAGATAACCACTTTTAAGAGCATCCATGAAGCCATCCAGGGATTCCATGATGTCCGGGAACCTTTTCATTGTTAGGGTCAGGATGGAAATTGCCAGGTATGTTGGAAACATTATGAAATCGACCCTTGCGTCCCAAGGCATCCTTTCGGATCCAGCCGGTGCAAGGCACCAGGAACCGGGCTTCAGCCCGGGGATATTTTTCCTCTGGCCGTCGATAATCGAGCGGCAGAAGCACTTAAGCTCATCCAGGGTATATTCCTCGCCGGGAATCTTCCCCACATATAGTTCATCCAGGACTTTCTGCAATTGGTTTACGATATCCTGCATTTCCTTTACATCATGTTGTTTTGAAATTATAAATTGCTTTAACATGTTTCCCCTCTTTCTTCTGGTAATAATTAAATACAGGCATATAACGAGTATTTATCCTGTGATGTATGCCTCATGCCCCGGTTATTTAGTATTGTGAGATTCACCAATAATTACGAGATTATAGGATTATTTTATTATGACGCAAAGACTCATGTTTCATTAACTCTGTATTAATAACCAGAATATCATACAAATATATTTTCTTAAAGCCGGAATCAGGATAAATTTTAATATATTCATCATGATGCTTTATTATGTCAAAAATTGAATCGATTTGAATATTATTATCAAACATCCAACCCAGAAAGAGTTTCCTTTCCTGAAATTCTGTTAAAAATATTCTTTTAGCAAAATGCCCATGAGTGGCTAGCTTGGTTTTATGATTCTTTTTCCCAAACAGTCTTTTAAATAATGTAATCATATAGTTCCTCATATTGTAGTCTATTTGCTCTTTTCTGTCAATATGTATGACGAAAAGCGATTTATAAATATCGGAAATTATTTTAGTCCTTCGACAATGGATCTGCAAAAATCAACTTTTTACGGTATTTTCCCTGTACTTATTACCAAGTCCAAGTTTATCAATTAGAAAAGATACAAGTTCATCATCAAGGGATTGAAATCAGTCACGGCACCACGGGGGAAACAATACGGCTTCTCCCGTTTAGATTTCAAATTAGTATTGACAGAATAAAAAAAATAATTTACTATAAACTCGTTGATTTTGATACGCATTGAGCAATCACTCGAGCAATATCTGGAAAACTATTATTGTATAATCAGGGGGTATTGCATGATAAGAGCAATAATTTGGATAGCCTTTGCGTTTGCAATAGCAGGACCGGCCGGACTTGTATTGCTTTTATTGTTTGCATTTCTACTCGCTGATCGTTGAGATTTAAGTATCGCTTTGCTTTAATTATCACAATGGAGTCTCAAAAATGAATAAATTGTACAAAGTTATAAGTGTAAATGAATCAATTACATTAAAGAATTTCATTTTTGGCGCAATACCCCTTCCCATTGCCAAAGTCGAGGAAGTATTAAATCAAAATAGCACTTCCGGTTGGGATTTTGAGTCAATGGTGATTGAGAAAAGCAGGATGTTTTTATTCTGGGAAAGGGAAAGCGCTGTCATAGTATTATCCAAGAATAAATAAGGGAACCTCTAATAATTTAATTGGATGTTCCCTTGTGGGCACTAAACATCAGTGCACAGCTGAATGCGGGTATCCGGGAAAAGAGCATGTCATAAAACCCTTCGCCAACTGGCGGGTGATGATGATGTTGGCGATACACGCCGGAATAGCCATTCCCGTGCCGCTCTGAAACTCACCGCCTCTCCGGATTCATGCTCCCCTCGATGCTCACCGATTCCATGTTGCCAGTGTCATTGAAAAGCGTGCTAAGGGATATCACATCAACGAGGGTGTTTTCCCCGACAGGATGAATGTTGTGAATATACAATTTCAGGGAGCTCCCTGTTTCGAGCGACGCAAACAAATCTTCCCCGTATTCGAGCCTGAAGGAGCGGCTGGTCGTTATACTGTTGAGTGTGATNNCGGAACTGCCTGGATCCACCGGTTCGGTTGTTATGGCGAAACTGGACACGCCGTCGAAATCCAGGTAGAGATGGAAGGCCTGGCGGTAATACCCCAGTAACAGGTTCGCGTAGTACAGTGCATTGTCATGGAAGAGCCGATCGTACCCGTATGTGCCGTAATAATAGTAATCGTCGCGGTAATATGCGTCGTCATCCCTACAGTAATACCAGTAGAGGTCTCTCCAGTACAGGTAGTTGTTCAGCGTCGGCAGCAGGTTCGAGGGGTAGTTGCGTAGTATATCGCCCTCCACAACAAGCTGATAGTAACCCCGCGGGATTCCATTGGCCGTGTTCTCCATCATCCTCTGCACGCTGATAAAGTCATCGCACTCTTCCTCGATTATCTCACCGCACGAGGTGGTGAGCACTGTCAGGAAAACAAGGGCGACCTTTAACCCGTGCAACACGCTATTCCGGCTTTTCATTTCCGATTTTCCTCATGATTTTATCGGCGGCGACGACCGCCATTGCGCGGCAACGGGAAAAACTGCCAGCCGACATGCGGTTTGATTTCCGTCCCATCTCCTTAACGGCCTTCTTC
>MTKZ01133949.1_pt1 | contig 14828 bp, 13 predicted proteins | sample 1042781 | NCBI WGS metagenome assembly MTKZ01 (sample SAMN06212207, study PRJNA360539) | anaerobic digester metagenome | biome: Wastewater treatment plant; material: sludge; isolation source: anaerobic digester fed with sludge from wastewater treatment plant | place: Denmark: WWTP Viborg ...
CCTTCGCGACCCGCTCACCCATCAACGCCATGCAGGCTTTGCTCGACGCACTGGGCAAACACCCGGACAACCGGGCCTTCGTTGCCGCGGAGGCCCGCTGACGCCTGGTTGGCCCGGGCCGCGCGCGGACCCGCAGAGGAGTTGTTGAGACCACGACCATGCCGCACCGCGCTGACTATCTGAAGGTGCCCGCCGGAACGCACATTCCGGATCGCGTCAACGCCATTGTCGAAATCCCCAAGGGCCGACGCAGCAAGTTTGAAATCGACAAGGCCACCGGCCTCATGCGGCTCGATCGATACCTCTACTCCTCCAGCCATTACCCCGGCGACTACGGGTTCATCCCCCAGACCAAGGCCGAAGACAACGACCCGCTGGACATCCTGATCATGGTGAATGAGCCCACCTTCAGCGGGTGCCTCATCCGTGCCCGCGTGGTCGGACTCTTCCGCATGAAGGACCGGGGCGCGAACGACTACAAGGTCCTGGGTGTACCCGACTCCGACCCCCTGTTTGCGGAAATCTGCGACCTGGAGGACGTACCTCAGCATTTCCTCCGCGAAGTTGAGCACTTCTTCTCCACCTACAAGCAGCTTGAAGGCGTGGACATCGAATCCCAGGGCTGGGCCTCCGCGGCCGCCGCCTGGGAAGAGGTGCGCGCCTCCGTCGAACGCTTCGTACACGAGGCCGCCTGGAGCACCCCCCGCAATCCCCAGTAAAAGGCTGGACTTGAATCGTGCAACTGTGGTATCTGTATCCCGTGCTCGAGTCGGCGCGGCGCGAACCGGAATATCACGGGCGGGAAAACCACGATGGTCGACTACCCGATCCGGACCGGCCGGATTCGCGAGCCACAGCGGGCGGCACCGGACCTGACGCCGCGTTGCGGGGCCGACGTCCCCGCCGGCACAGGTGAATCCAGACGCCGGCGGCACCGCCCTGGTGTGCCGCCGTAAGTCATGATCCGGGCGCTGGGCCGCGGCCGGTACCGATTGCAGCAGCCGTGGCAATCCGGAACACCGCACGTGTGCGGCGGGCTGGGGCATGGAGTCGTTGTGCATGGGCGAGCATTCCTCGGTCGTCGTCCCCTGGGCGTTTGTCACCACCACCCCGAATGAGTTCGGCCGGGCCGCCCGCCGGCATTGGTGGCTCGACCCCGACTGCATCTTCCTCAATCACGGTTCCTTCGGGGCCACGCCGCGCGAGGTGCTCGCGGCCCAGGACGAATGGCGGCTTCGCATGGAACGCCAGCCGCTCCAATTCCTGGCCAAAACACTGCCCGGCGCCCTCCGCGCCGCGGCCGATGAACTGGCCGCGTCCATCGGCGCAAACGGCGCGGACCTCGTTTTCCTCGAAAACGCGACCGCGGGCGTGAACACCGTGCTCCGCTCGCTTGCCTGGAGGGCCGGCGACGAAATCGTCTTCACCAGCCACGGATACGGCGCGGTGAACAAGGCCATCCGGTTCACGGCCGAGCGCCACGGCGCCCGCCCGGTGGAGGCGGTGGTTCCTTTTCCCATCGAAAGCGAGCAGCAGGTCATAACGGCCGTCGAGTCGGCCCTGTCCTCGCGTACCCGGCTGGCCGTGCTGGACCATGTGACATCCTGCTCCGCCCTCGTCCTGCCCGTGGCCCGGCTGGTGGAGCTGTGCCGTGCTCGCGGCGTGCCCGTGCTCATCGATGGCGCTCACGCGCCCGGGATGCTGCCGCTGGATCTGGAGGCCCTGGGCGCGGACTACTATTCGGGCAACTGCCACAAGTGGCTGTGCGCCCCCAAGGGATGCGCGTTTCTCTGGGCCGCACCCGAGCGGCAGGCCGACCTGCATCCGCTCGTGATCTCCTGGGGCTGGCCGGAAGGATTCCAGGCCGAGTTTGCCTGGACCGGAACGCGCGATCCGAGCCCCTGGCTGGCCGTCACGGCGGCCCTGGCGTTTCTGCGACGCGTTGCGTGGGCCCATCGGTGGGACCACAACGACAGCCTGGCCGCCTGGGCCGCTCGACTGCTCGAAGAGGCGTGGGGCGCCGCGCCGTCGGCACCGGCCGGGATGCGTGCGAGCATGGCCACCGTGGCCGTTCCTGGAAACTGGCCGGCCTCGAAGGCCATGGCCGACCGGCTGCACGACGATCTGCTCCAGCGGTTTGGTATCGAAGTGCCGGTCATGGATTTTGCGGGCCGGCTCTGGATTCGCGTGTGCGCGCAGGTATACAACGAGCCCTGGGAGTACGAACGCCTGGCGGAGGCCGTGTGCCGCATTCTTCGCAACGCGCCCGGCCCCGGAGACTGAAATGNNACCGGGCGATCACGCGCTGACGGTGGTCAGCCGCGCGGACGGCTCGGCGCAGCCGTACCGGCTCTTCGTTCCCAAGACGGCGCGCGAGGGCAAACCGATGCCCCTCCTGGTCGTCCTGCACGGCAAGGGAGTGGATCACAATGCGTGGTTCGATCTCACTCCCGTAAAGGACGTGGCCGATCGCTACGGCTACATCGTTGCCGCTCCCAACGGCCGAGGTGATCGCTACTACGACGGCCCGGGCGAGCAGGATGTCCTGGACGTGATCGACGACGTGGCCCGCCGCTGCGCCGTCGACGCGGACCGCGTGTACCTCACCGGCCATTCCNNATCGCTCCCATGGCCGGCCTCGCTCCGCCGCTGGAGCTGCTGCCGAACGCCCGGCACCTCGCTCCGTTCATCATTCACGATACGGATGACGGCGTCGTTCCCGTTTCGCAATCGCCAGGGCCTGCCGGTCGGCTGGCGGAACTGGGCATATCCTTCCAGTATCGGGAAGAGAGCGGCTTCGGGCACCGAAGCGCCCTGATCGGCGCGAATCTGCCCCGGTTGCTGGAGTGGTTCAACGCGCATCCCCGGGTGCAGCGCCCCGACCGCGTCACGCTCGTGGCGGCAGCGGGCGATCCGTCGCGGGCGTACTGGATTACCGCGATGACGCCGGCCGGCGAAAAGGCCCCCGGCTCCGTGGATGCCCGGCTGAACGCCGACGGCCGGTTGAACGTCCACGTCGATTCCGTCCGTCAACTCGAGATCAACCTGGATGCGCTGCCGACGGATGCACCGCCAACGCTGGAGATCGTCGTCAACGGGCAGTCCGTGACCCGCGCGGAACGCCGGGGCGGCATGGTTCTTCAATCTGCCGACGGCGAATCCTGGCAGTGCGCGGCGGTCCCAAAGGCGAACCAGGCGGGGTGCGTTTCACCGGACGATCAATCACATGTCGCGCAGTGAGTCAATGTTCCGCACATACGCCGATGTGATCGACGAGATCGATCGGCTGGCAACCCGTGGGTATGAGCAGACCGGACAGTGGACCCTGGGGCAGATCTGCCGGCACCTGTCGTACTACATGCGCGGCTCGCTGGAGGGCTACCCTTTCATGCTGCCGTGGATCGTCCGGAAGCTGATCGGTCGGCGAATGCTNNCCGATGCCGCCCGGCAAGCAGACCATCCCGGCCTCTCGGCCACCAGACGGCATCAATGAGGCAGAGGCCATCTCCGAGGCGCGTACGCTGCTCGAACGGCTTCAGACACACACGGGCGAATTGCACCCTTCGCCGATGTTCGGACCCGTCACCCCGGACGAGGCCCGGACCCTGCACCTCAAGCACGCGGCACATCATCTGAGCTTCCTTGTTCCGAAGGAATCCTGAGCGGCCCCGGGCAGGCCGATGCGCGAGACTCCCCGGTCAACCGGGCAGGATCAGCGGGGGGATCTCGGCGAACGACCGCACGATGTGATCGGCCAGCTCCGCCCACGTCGGCATGTCTTCCCGGTCACCGAGCATGAGAATCGTCCGGCTGCCGGCATCGCGACCGGATTCGAGATCAAATCGGTGATCTCCGATCATCCAACTTGCGGCAGGATCGGCCCCCAGCACCTGACACAGCTCAAGCACCGGCTGCGGCGACGGCTTGACGGCCCCATCCTCCCGGCAACGGATCGCATCCACGACAATTCCGTGCTTGTCCAGCACAAAGGTTGTCCACTTGCGCGTGTTGCGCGTCAGGATCGCGACCGGGTGGCCGTGGCCGCGCAGACGCTCGATGGCCTCGCGGGCACCGTCGTGCGTCGTGGACTGCTCGGCGGCCGCCTGCTCGTGCCGGTCCAGGACCGCCTCCGCGGCGGCCCTCGACGGCGCATCCAGTGCGCCCATGGCCTCCAGGATCGGCAGCCCCTTCGGCAACCCCATCTCTCGCCGGATGACGTCGAAGTCGAGGAACGGTCGGGTGATCGTTCCGTCCAGATCAAAAATGACCGCGCTGCGCCGCATTCAATGCCACTTTACCGACCGGCTTGCTTCCATTGACGTACCACGCATACCCGCGGTATACGACATGTGCAAGAGACGCACAGTTCCGGACCGCGCCGCCTGTTCAACCGACACAGTTCTGATGGGACGAAGACGGCCGTGGGACACGATCGCACCATCCCGCTGTATGACACGCACGTGACCGCCCGAGCCCCGCTGGTACCTGCTGCGCTCAGCCTGATCATTGGCATCGTGGCAGACGCCTGGCTCGCCTTGCCTGCCTGGGCATACGGCTTGCCGTTGCTCTCGGCCTTGGCTGTCACCGTGCGCGCGTTCCGGCGTCCCGCGTGCTGGTACGTGGCGTGTGTGCTGCTGGCCCTCGGCGTGGGCGGGCTGCTGCACCATCGATCGTTCCGCCGGCTGCCGCCGGATCACATCTATCATTTCACGCGGGAGGCACCAGCCATCGCCCGCATCCGCGGCACCATCCTGACCGAGCCTCGCGTCTACCAGCGGGGGCTGCCCCTTTTCGACCGCTGGACGGCCGAATCCTGGCGGACGTCGTTCTTCATCGAGACTGGAGCCGTCGACACTCCCGCGGGGTTTCGACCCGCGTCCGGAGTCGTTCGCGTGACGATCAGGGAACCGGCACTCGATGTCCGGGTCGGACAGCGCGTTGAACTGTTCGGTCAGCTCTACCGGTCGCCGCCGCCGGACAACCCCGGCCAGTTTGACTGGGCCCTGCGTGATCGTCGCAACGGTGTGTGGGCGGGCCTGTCGTGCAGCCGGCATGAATGCGTGCAGGAGCTTCCGAACGTACGGCCGGATCGGCTGCATTCTGCGTGGGCCCGCGTGCGGACCCACGTGCGAGGGCTGCTGCTGGGCGACATGCTGCACCACGCAGGCCGGGAGTCCTCACTGCTGGACGCCCTGGTGCTGGGTCGCCGCGGCGACATCGACCGCGACCTGAACGAGGCGTTTCTGCGCAGCGGCTGTTCTCACTTTCTGTCGGTCAGCGGCATGCACGTGTGCATGTTGGGTGGTTTCGTCTGGCTGCTCGGGCGAATGGTCGGCCTGAGTCTGCGGGCCGGCGCCGTGCTGGTGATCGTCGTGACCCTGGCCTACGCCGCCCTTGTGGAGCCGCACCCACCGGTGCTTCGGGCCACCGTCATGATCCTCGCCTATTGCGGGGCGATCCTTCTCTACCGACGCCGGCAGACCGTGAATGCGCTGGCCCTGGCCGCGGTGATTCTCCTTGCGTGGCAGCCCGCCTCCGTGTTCGATCCCGGCCTGCAACTCTCCTTCACCGCCGTGCTCGGCCTGATCTACCTTTCCCATCCGCTGCATGTGGCCCTGACGGGTCTCTGCCATCGCTTTCGCCCGCCGCTCTCCGCCGACCCGCTGGACCGCTTGCTGCAACCATCCCCTTCGCGGCTGCGGCTCGTCGCGCGGCGGGCCGGGCAGCGAATGAATCAGGCGCNNATCACCCTGGCTGCCTGGCTGGCCGGGCTGCCGCTCGCCCTGTTGTACTTCCAGCGGCTCTCGCTCTGGGGCTGGCTGAACACGCTGTTGGTGGGGCCGGTGGTTCTGGTGGTGATGGTCGCTTCATTCCTGAAGGTGCTGCTGGGCTTCCTGTGGCAGGGGCTGGCCGGACCGCTGACACCGACGGTGGAATGGCCAGCCACCGCCCTGAGTGCCTGGGTCGATGTGCTGAGCCGGCTGCCCGGCGCGAGCATCATCGCGCCATCGCCTCCAATCCCCGTGCTGATCGGCTATTACACACTGCTGGTCATGTGGGTGATCGCGGTCCGTCGTCCGGCGTGGTACGGACGGCTGCTTCAAACGGCCCACGCCGCGTGGGGCCGCCGGGTGTCGATTCCCGAGCCGGCAGTGCCGCCGAACGTCACCACCATAACCGTGATGCCCGCCGGCNNCATAACCGTGATGCCCGCCGGCGCGGGCTCCGTCGCCGTCGTCGAGTTGTCCGGTGGCGCCGTGCTGCTCTTCGATGCGTCCGGCTCGGTCTATTCCCCGCGTGACCAGGCGATCCTGTTGGCGCTGCTGCGTCGCCGCGGTATCCGGTACGTCAACCTGTTGCTTTCCGCCCAACCGAATCGCGATCCCCGCCAGTTTGCCCCGGACGATCTCGACAGATTGAACGTCGGCGGCGTGTGCGTCACGCCCTGGCTGGAGCGATTGGCCGCCCGCGACGGCAGCGGCACGGAATGGGTCCGCCGACTGAAGCAGCGAGGGTTCCCCGTCTATGTCGTGTCCTCGGAATCGCCGAGCGTGGCCCTGGGCGACACGCGATTGGATTTCCTCTGGCCGCCCGCGAGCCCGCCGTTTGCCCTGGGCGTGGGAAACGCTTCGCTCGTGCTCCGAATCGCTCACGGCGAGCGGGCCGCGCTGCTTTGTGGCGACATTCGAGAAGACGCCCAGGCGTGGATTGCCCATCAATCCGACGTCCGGTGCGACGTGGTTGTGCTGCCGTGCTCCCGCAGCGTGACGCGGGCCACGCCGCGCCTGCTGCTGGAGGCCGAAATCGCAGACCTGGTCTGCCCGCGCCCGGAGGCATCCGGCGTCCCGGACGCCGTGGGCGAACTGGCGCGGCATCATCGTATCCATTCTCCCGACGCCCGCACCGGTATCGAGGTATCCATGGACGGTGCCGCGCCGCGCGTGTGCCCGGTGGACCTTCCCCCGCCGGCCGGGCCGAGCCGGATGGAGGTCGTTCCGTTTGCCCTGGTGGCGGCGGCCTTGCTTCTGAGTGTCATGGTATGGCTCTGGCCCGCCGGCCGCCGGGACGCCCTGACGCTGACCGTGCTGTCCGTCGGGCGCGGCACGTCCAGCGTGCTGGAGCTGCCCGACGGCCGGACCTGGGTCTACGACGTGGGCACGGGCGGCTCCTACGACCCCGGCCACACGGTGGTTGTGCCCTACCTGCGGCGCCGCGGAACGCACACGGTGGACGGCGTGTTTCTCTCGCACCCGAACCTGGATCATTTCAACGGCCTGCTCACCCTGGCGGACCAGGTGCGGGTCCGTCGCATCTGCGTGACCCCGTGCTTCGAGCCACTGTGCCGGTCGGGAACGCCCGGCCAGGTCCTGCTGGCCGAGCTGGACCGTCGAGAGCTCAATCCGACGGCGGTCAGTCGGGACGACCCGCCTTTGCGTTTCGAGGATGTGACCATCGAGGTGCTCTGGCCGCCGCGGGAGTTGCCGTTTGAGGTGGACGCGAACGACTCGTCGCTGGTGCTGCGCGTGCGTTACGCCGGCCGATCCATCCTGCTGACCGGCGACGTGGAATACGCCGCGCAGCAATGGCTCATTGAGCACGAGGACCTCTCCGCCGACGCGCTGCTGCTCCCCCATCACGGTGGCATCTGCTCCAACACGGCGGAATTCATCAGGGCCGTGAACCCCTTGGTGACCATCCGCTCCACGTTCGAGCGGAACTCGGAGGACCTGTCGTGTTTTCTGTCCGGCCGGGCCCTCTACAACACAGCCACCGCCGGCGCCGTGACCGTTCGCCTGGGGAGCGCCGGCATCACCGTCACCACCCACCGACGTCCCGCCGACACGTCTCAAGAATGAGTGGATTGACCACACTCCGGGCACGTGCCGGATCGGTTGCTCATGAAATTGCAGCCACAGCGCTGACACTGGCCGCGTGGGGGTCTACGGTCCCGCCACCACAGAAGAGCCGTGGGGACGGCGAGCAGGACGAAGGGGGTCCACAGCGGGATCTGTATGTCGCGCAAGCTTTCTCCCCAGTGTACGTACGGCCAGCAAAACCCAAGGGGAGATGTCGTGGCGAGCACATAGGTCGGGTCAATCTGCCAGCCGCGGACGAAAGTGTCGGTGCCGACGAATATCTCCACTTCGATGCATCCGCCGCCGAGCGAGTGATCGCGNNACCAGATCTGGCTCACCCCCCATGCCGCCAGTACGAGCGTACACAGCACGAGCCCGGTCCACTTGGCGATGCGGCGGAATCGAGAGGGTCGTCGCATGGGGGCAGTATACCACGTCGGAGGCATACGCGGCCGCCTGTCGGGTTTCCCCGGCCCCGGCTGGCGTGGCAGAATGCCCCTGGCCGGCAGCCAAATCACATGGGAGGGCCCCACATGGGTTGGCATGAACTCCTATTCGTGCTGCTGTTGCTGGTTCCGGGAATCCTGGGCTGTGGCGTGGCCGTTGTCGTCATCCTCGTCGTACTTCGGCGCAACCGCGGTTCGCATCTGCGTTGCGGCACTCAGTCGGACGGCCGGGGCGAGGCCGGTGAGCAGTAAGAGCACGATGCGGATCCTCACGTCGCCGGTTTCGTCAACATCGCGTTTCGCCTGGGCCTGCTGCGACGGTGTCCGTACTGCAGACATTGGCTCGCACTCCCCCGCGCGGCATCTGAACGTGATGCGAAGCTGGAATGCCGAATCGAGAAGTTCCGCTGCAGACAGTGTGGGCGAGACGTCGCATACTCAGAGTTCACGTCCCCTTGGCTGCTCCGGTCGCACAGGTGATTGAGTCTGCGACGGCTCGGGGAACGGTGCTCATGCGGGTCGTGCGCGGCACGCGATCTCCCGACGCGGCGGTACAGCAGGTCGATCACGACGCGTTGGACGGAAGTATCTGTCTCGTGTTCATGGGTCGTTCCCGCGCAGCGGGCTTGCAAGCCGGCCATTGCAGGGCCGGCGGACGGAACGCTCCGTTCGTCAGGCTGTTTTCCCCGGTGTTGTGGCCGCAGTCCGTTTGAACGGGCTCGCGCGTGACGTCGCCCCCGGGCGCCCAGAAGCCCGTGGAAACGGGCTTCGCCAATCCCGGAGAAGAGAGGTGATGCGCGCGCCTCCACGCCGCACGCCGAGCGTCTTCGGCAGAACCTGCCAGAATCGGAATGGCCATCGCAGGATGGAATTATGGGCGAGACGGCTCGCTCGTGTCCGTTTCACCACTGCTCGAGAGCAGTGGCACATTCTTCAGGCAGAGCCACGAGAACGCGCCGGGGTGGACTCGAACCACCGACCGCCGGATTAGAAATCCGGTGCTCTATCCGGCTGAGCTACCGGCGCTGCGGCCTCCCGTGGGTGGCCGGGTCGTGCTTATCGTAATGGCGGAAACGGTTCGCGTCCACGCGGGGTGGTGGTGCGGGCGGCGGGGGGCCGGGCGTGGGGGGGTCAGTCCAGCACGTTGGCGGGCGGGTCGACGGTTTTGTCCACCTTTTGCTGGGTGGATTTCTCGCCGTCGTACGAGAACAGGATGGGGTCGTCGTCGATGCGGGCGTGGATGTGGACCGGCCGGCGCCAGACGGCGTGCAGGTTCTTGAGCGTCTCGACCGCGTACTTGATGTCCAGATCCACGCCGATGTGGCGGTGCCCCAGGTACAGCTCGCCGCGGTTGCGGTAGTTGCCGTCCAGCACGTAGATGTACGGCTGGGCGTGGTTGGTGAGCATGAACAGCAGCTGCCGCTTGATCTTCTCGAAGTCTCGCTCCACCACGACCATGCGGCGGGTGGCCGGATCGAAGCGGTAGTGATACAGCTTCTGCTCGTCGACGAATTCCGGGGTGAGGAACTCATCCAGGAACGTCACGTCGTTGTAGATGCGGCGGACCTCGAAGATCTTCTCGCGCCCCGGTGAGCCGCGGCCGACCACGCGGCCCTTGGGCTCCTTGCCGCGGCCCCACTCGCGGCGGGTCTGCATGTCCTCGCACCGTTCGTATTCCGGTCCGTGGCGGCCGGTGTTCCAGCGGCGTTCGATGTCGCGGAACAGCTCGATGCCCAGCTTGTACGGATTGAGCCGGCCGGGCGAGGTCGCCAGGGTGCCGGCGTGGTGCTCCGCGTAGGTGATGAGTTCGTCGGCCCGCAGGCCGTAATTGGTCATGATGGTGGAGTGCCAGTAGCTCGCCCAGCCCTCGTTCATGATCTTGGTCATGCCCTGTGGGGCGAAGTAGTAGGCCTCCTCGCGGATGATGGCCAGCACGTCGGCCTGCCAGTCGTGCATGGGTGCGTGGTTGAGCAGGAAGAGCATGATGTCGCGCAGCGGCCGGGCGGGCAGCCGGCCCCGCTCGCGTTCGTGCTGTTCGCGGGCCTCCCGCTCCTCCTCCGCCATGACTTGGGGCGGGTTGATGTAGCGGTCCATGTACTCCTTGGCGGGGAAGCGTGTGGCGCGGTCCGGCCGATCCTCGCGAGCGGGCCGTTCCATGATCCTCTGGTTGCGGTGCTTCTGGCGGCGGATGAACACGGAGTGCGGGTCGATCAGGTTCTCCAGGCTGTGGCAGACGTCGATGAACTTTTCCACTTCCTCGAGGCCGTAGCGTTCGATGTACCGTCGCATGCGTGTGGCGTGGTTGGCCATCTCGTCCATCATGCGTCGGTTGGTCTGGGTGAACCAGACGTTGTTCTTGAAGAAGTCACAGTGGGCGTACACGTGGGCGATGACGGTCTTCTTGTCCACGAACGAGCTGTCGCGCACGAGGTACGCGTAGCACGGGTCGTTGTTGATGACCATCTCGAAGATTTTCCCGAGCCCGTACGTGTGCTGCTTGCGGAGGCGCTCGTACTCCATGCCGAATCGCCAGTGCGGGTACCGCTGGGGGAAGCCGCCGTACGCGGCGATCTGGTTCATCTGGTCCGTGTCGAACAGCTCGAAGATGGTGGGGTAAAAGTCCAGCCCTTCGCGGCGCGCGTGCTCGGCGAGGGTCTCCGCCTGCCGGGCCAGCTCCACCGGCAACGCGGTGCCTGACAAGGAATGGTTCCCGATTTCGTTCTGAACCACGGTTCGTCCCGCCGCTTTCGCCTACTTGCCTTTCGAGAAGAACGCCTTGATGCTGTCGTAAATGTCGTCCTTGGTATTGACCCGCGTGGTGATCATGTTGTCCTGATCGTTCAGGTGTTCGTGCAGCACGTTGATGAAGTGGCCGCTGCCGTACGCGCTGGCCACCTGGCAGTATCCGAACAGGTTGATGCCGGGCAGGAGCCGTTCCTTCAGCAGGGCGCAGCACTCGCGGCTGTCGGCGTCGCTGCTGTTGTCTCCGTCGGAGAAGTGGAACAGGTAGCAGTTCCACTCCGAGGTCTCGTAGTGGTTCTCGAGCAGGTCGCGGGCCGCCTTGAACGCGCTGCTGATGCGCGTGCCGCCGTCCTCGCGGATGCGGAAGAACGTCTCGCGGTCCACCTCGCCCGCGCGCACGTCGTGCACGATGTAGCGGCTCTCGATGCCCTCGTAGTTCCGCCGGAGCCAGGCGTCGATCCAGAACGCCTCCAGCCGCACCAGCTCCTTCTGGTCGTCGCCCATGGACCCGGACACGTCCATCATGTACACGATCACCGCGTTGGACTGCGGCTGCCGCACCGTCTTCCAGCTCCGGTAGAGCTTGTCGCGGCGTTCGAACGCGATGCGCGGGTTCTCCGGGTTGTATGTGCCGGCCATCAGCTCCCGGCGCAGCGCCCGCCGGAAGGTGCGCCGGAAGTGGCGGAGGGATTCCGGGCCGGCCTGGCGGATGCCGCTGTAGCGGTCCTTCTCGGAGGTGATCCGCTTTTTGCCCTTGGGCTGGATGCGGGGCAGTTCCAGCTCCTCGCCCAGGATGTCGGCCAGTTCGTTGAGTGAGACCTCCACCTCCAGAATGTGATGCCCTTCCTCGGTTCCGCCCGGCCCGACGCCCTCGCCGTCCGCGTCCGCCTTGTCGCCCGGCTGGGCCTCGCCGCTGCCCACGCCGGCGTCGCTGTTGTCGCCGTAGCGGAAGTGGGGGGTCTCGATGCCGCGGACGGGGATGCTGATCATGTGCTTTCCCTCCCGGCCGAGCAGTTCGCCCCGGGTCAGGAATTTGCGCAGATCCTCCCGGATCTTGCCGCGCACGATCTGGCGAAAGCGTTGATGATCCTTGTGGATCTTCACCTCGGCTCCCTCGCAACCGCGGGCCGCCGGCGCCGCCGCACGCGGACTTTCGGAATACCGGCGGCGTCGCCGCGTCAGTCGTCCTGCTTCGAGTCACCCCGTGCGAAGATGCTGGCCACGTAGTTCAGGACGTCGGTGGCGCTGGTCTCGTTGTACCCGAAGTACTTGATCAGCCGCTGCTTCACGACGTCGATCTTGGCCTGCGTTTCGTCGTCGACCACGCCCGACACGACGTTCTTGAGCTTGATGGTGTCGCGCTGGTCCTCCAACAGTTTCAACTCCAGTGCCTTGTGGAGCCGGGCGTTGGTGTGGTACTCGAATTTTTTCCCGTCCAGGGCCAGGGCCCCGATGTAGTTCATGATTTCCTGCCGGAAGTCGTCCTTGCGGCTCTCCGGGATGTCGATCTTCTCCTCGATCGATCGCATCAGGCGCTCGTCCGGCTCCTCGTCCTTGCCCGTGTACTTGTTGCGGACCTTCTCGTGCTGCGTGTAGGCCCGCACGTTGTCGATGTAGTTGGAGCACAGCCGCTTGATGGCGTCCTCGTCCGCGGAGATGGCCCGCTGCACCTCCGATTTGAGAATGTCCTCGTATTCCTCGCGAACGAGGCCGAGCAGCTCGCGGTACCTCTTCTTCATTTCCTCGTCGCTGATCAGGCTGTGGTGGCTCAGACCGGCCTCCAGCTCGTTCATCACCATGAAGGGGTTGATGCACTTTTCCTGCAGGGCCTGGTCGCAGACCAGCGAGTTGGAGATTTTGTCCTGGATGTACCGCGGGCTGATTCCCTGCATGCCCTCCCGCGGCGACTCCTCCCGCAGCTCACGGACGGCGTCCTCCGTGAAGTTCGGAATGCTCTTGCCGTCGTACAGCTTGAGCTTCTGCATGAGGGTGAGCCCCGGCTTCTTGGGCTCCTCCAGCCGGGTGAGCACGGCCCACATGGCGCACACCTCGATGGTGTGCGGCGCGATGTGGATGCCGCGGATGCGCTCGAGATTGAAGTCCTTCTGGTAGATCTTGATCTCGNNCGGAACGCCTCCATCAGCTCGTTCGATTGGAGCTTGCGGTACTCCGGCTCGTTCGTGTGCCCGATGATCACCTCGTCAATGTCCGTCTGCGCGAACTTCTTGGGCTTGATCACGTGCTCCTGCGAGGCGCCGAGCAGGTCGTACAAAAAGGCCACGTCCAGCTTGAGCACCTCGATGAACTCGATCAGTCCGCGGTTGGCGATGTTCAGCTCGCCGTCGAAGTTGAATGCCCGCGGATCGGAGTCCGAGCCGTATTCCGCGATCTTGCGGTAGTTGATGTCGCCCGTCAGCTCCGTCGAGTCCTGGTTCTTCTCGTCCTTGGGCTGGAACGTGCCGATGCCGCGGCGGTCCTTCTCCGACAGGACCAGCCGCCGGACCACCACGTGATCCATCACCTTCTCCCAGTCTCCCTCGTAGCGCAGGAGCAGCTCTTCAAACATGCTCCGGCAGAACGGATCCAGGGCTCCCTCCACGCGGATATGCCTCGACTCCGGAAGCTCCGCGTTGAGGGCGGCCAGCACCTCGTTGCGCACCTCTCGGGGAATGAGCTTGAGCGGCTCCTCGTGCATGGGGCAGTCGTACCGCAGCGTCTTTCCGTCCGGCCCCGGCACCTTCCAGTAGAACGTGTACAACGCTCCTTCCTCGAGCCGCGAGTAATACTCCAGGCCCTTCTTGATCAGCCGGGCGATGGTGCTCTTGGAGGAGCCGACCGGCCCGTGCAGCAGCAGGATGCGCCGCTCCGTGCCGTAGCCGTGCGCCGCCGACTTGAAGAAGTCCACCAGGGACATCATCGCCTCGTCCAGCCCGTAGATGGCGTCCTCTCCGTTGCTCATCGGGTCCGCGAAGAAGTTGTAGCGGATCAGCTCCTTGCGCAGTCGCGTGTATCGCTCGACGCCGAAGTGCAGGATCATGTCGTAGACCCGCTGGAACGCGTTGCGCGCCACTTCCGGACGCTCGCTGACCAGCTTGAGATATTCTGCAAACGTGCCTTCCCAATGATGCTCGCGGAAGCGGCGCGGATCGATTCGCTGCTTGATTGTCTGGATGATCGTGGCCGAATTCACCATGACTGCTGGCCTCCCTGGCAGTACAGACCGGTCGTCTGCCGCGTGCGGCGGCTTCCGGCACGGCTCGGTTCCAGTGCCCCTGCCCGGGGCGGCATGGCGCGGAATCCAGAGGATCCCGGCCCATTTCGCCGCCGACCCGGTACACCGTAGTTATCGGTCAGAGTCAGTTCGCAAACCACCCCGATAACCGTCAAAATCCTAGAGCGAAACCCGGGGCAAGTCAAACAGGGAAGATGTGTAACTGGTTGTCTAGAATTAAGATATGCATCAGCCCGACACGGCGTTCGCCGCCGTGACCGCCGCGGATCGCCGTGCTCTGGGGCTTCGCTGCGCAGCGGGCCGATCAGGTCGAGTCACCGAACGACACACCCACCGCCCGACACGTCCTGACAAGCGGATGATCGATCGGAACCAGCCTCTGCCTGTCCGCCACCTCCTGGATGGGCACGTGCGTGAACTCCCCGTGCTGCATGACCACGAGTTGATTGAACTTGCCTTCCTGGGCCAGTCGGATCGCCTCGTACCCGAACCGCGTGCCCAGCACCCGATCATACGCGACGGGCGTCCCGCCCCGCTGCACGTGGCCGAGGA
>MTKZ01002537.1_pt2 | contig 14825 bp, 9 predicted proteins | sample 1042781 | NCBI WGS metagenome assembly MTKZ01 (sample SAMN06212207, study PRJNA360539) | anaerobic digester metagenome | biome: Wastewater treatment plant; material: sludge; isolation source: anaerobic digester fed with sludge from wastewater treatment plant | place: Denmark: WWTP Viborg ...
CCGTCGTGGACGCTGTAAAAATTCTGACGCTGCAGGTGGGTATGTGCCGACATCACCAGTACGTGGGGAAAATCTTTCAGGATATCGAAGAGCTGCTGCCGGTCGGCAAGTGAGAACTCTTCGGATTCCGTGCTGAAGAGAGGGATGTGGAAAGATAGGATCACCAGCTTATCCCGGCTGACATGTAGGAGGTCGTTGGCAATAAATTCCAGTTGATCGGGACGGAATCCCCCACGGTAGCGGCTTTTTCCCAGCGGATCGGGAGTGCGGACGTCGTCAAGTAGGATGAAATGGGCTTTTCCGTAATTAAAGGCGTAAGTAGCCGGACCGAAATGCGCCTCAAAGGTTTCATCCGACAATGAGTCTGCCGGAGCATTGTAGTTCATATCGTGGTTACCCATGACATTGTACCAGGGAATTCCCACCCTTTTCACCGATTCCTGGTAGGGTATGTGCAGGTCGAGGTCGTCCCACACCAGATCGCCCAGGCTGATTCCAAAACTAACTCCCTTGATACCGGCAAGTTCATCTATGATTCCCCGGTTGAAGTACTCCACCTCTTCCTTGTTGAGAGGCTGGGGATCTCCCAGTACCAGGGCTGTGAAGTTCTCTTCTTCGGGCGAGGAGATCAGCCCAAAATCTACCGACCGGGGAAGAGGCCCGGTGGGGGAAACGCCGGGGTATTTGTAATTCCCGGGAGAGCCTCCGGGTTTGTGGATATAGAAAAAGCGGGGCAAGTTGAAGTCATTGAGGGGCAAGGTATAATCCCTTGGCTTGATCACGAAAATGATGTTGTCATCACCTACGGGAAGGGAGTATTCTCCCTTGCTGCCCGTAAGCACCACTTCGGTTCCGTTGGATACCGCCACACCCGGAATTGCCTTTTCACGTCGCTCCTTTTTCCCATTCCGGTTCAGATCCTCGTACACGAACCCTGTGACGAAGTTTTGAGCCAGGGACCCGGTGACCATCAGGGCACCCAGAAATAATAATGCCAATCTCTTCATTGGAGTCGATTTTAAATTCAGTGTAAAATTACGCTGATACAAACCTACCATATTTAACTGAATTTGCAGAATGGTGTTTATTCTCTTGCATCTGTTTGGTACCCCTGCCCCTGAAGTACCATCAGGGGCTTTTCAAAGGCGGCATAAGGATTGGCATGACCTGGCAACTTCCCCGGTAGCAGTCGGTTTCGGGGGTTCCCCGTTTTTGTATGGAATGGGCGGGAATGGTGCTCCAGGGCAACGGCCTTGAAGTGGTGTACACGTGGAATCGTCCGTTGCGGATCATGACGTTGATATTGTAAAAGTCGGATATCCAGGGGCGTACATATTCCATAGGGGGAAGGTCATTTCCCGTGAGGATGGCGGCGCGGGTCAGCACCATTTCGGCCAGGCTTACCCCTGAGGGGGTGGGGTGGTCAAACCACGAAGCTCCGACAGGCATGAAATCTTCAGCCCGTGATTCCACCCATTTCCCGTTTTCTCTAAATGTCAGGAGGGATATTGTAAGCTCTTCCATGATGTGGAACCATCTGTCGTTGGTTTCCGCGAGCAGGGAAACCGCCAGCACCAGGGCGGCGATATCGGTGAGGAAGTTGTGATCGTTCATGTGCCCGTTGAAGAGGGAGTGCCCAAGGGAGGTTCCGTGCCGGAAGAGGTCGAGGATGCGTTGCGTCAGAGCCGATCCTTTCTCTTCCAGTTCAGGCCGGTCCAGAAGGCGGCCCGCCTGGATCAATGCTACGGCCACCAGGGCGTTCCCTCCGCTGAGGATCTTGTCATCGCGTGAGGGTTGCGCCCGCTGGTTCCTCAGTGACAGCAGCTTCCTTTCGATCTCTTCCGTTTCGGCATCACTCTTCCTGATCAGGTGGTTACGTCCCTCAAAGTTCCCCTCTTCGCTGATGTCATAGGCTTCCGTGAATGTGTCGAATGCTTCGGGGGTGAGGGTTCCGGCCAACTCTTGCCGGCTCCAAAGGTAGGTGGCGCCCTCAGCGTGCTCCGTATCGGCGTTGAAGGCGGTAACGAAGAATCTTTCATGCAGAAAAGTCTCTTCGAGGCAGGCGAGGGTTTTTAAGGCGGTGGTGCGGTATTCCTCTTTTTCCAGAATTTTAAAGGCCAGGGCGTAAGTCCACAATGCCATGGCCTGGTCATAGAGCATCTTTTCGAAGTGGGGGATGGTCCACTTCCGGTCGGTGCAATAGCGGAAGAAGCCACCCTGAAGGTGGTCATGGAGTCCTTTCATCCGCATGGCGTCAAGGGTCTCTGTACACATGACCCTGATACGCGGGTCCTCTTCCCCTGCCAGCCGGTAGAGCAGGAAGAGAAGTGTTGTGTGAGGCGGGAATTTCTGGCCGCGGCCGAAACCTCCGAAATCATCATCATAAAAATCGGAGAGATCGCTGATCAACGCAGTTTCCCGGGTTTCCCGGGGCCGGGTTTCGGCAATTTGAAAGGGCTGAACGGTGTGGCCGTATTTTGCGTAGTAGCCTGAGATTTGGGCGGCGACGTCGAGGAATGACATTCTGCCATCCTCATGGTGTGCCGGAGCGTAGGTGAGGGCAAAAAAGGGACGCACGCCTGGAGTGAGGAAGACATTGAGGGGCCATCCGCAGGTTCCGTTTTGTTCCTGGCAGAAGTGCATCAGAAACTGGTCAATGTCGGGCCGCTCTTCCCGGTCGATTTTGATGCATACGAAATTCCGGTTCAGAAAGTCAGCCGTTTCAGGATCGGAGAAGGCCCCGGCAGCCATCACATGACACCAGTGGCAGGTGGAATAGCCCGAGGAAACCAACAGCAGTTTGTCCTGGCTGACCGCATGGTCGAGGACCCCGCGGTTCCACTCCTGCCACCAGACGGGATTCCCGGCATGTTGAAGCAGGTAAGGCGATGCCGACCGGTCAAGATTGTTGCGGTCGAAACGGATCCCCGTGCCGGCTTCCCCCTTCATTTGCCTTCTTTTCCCTCCCATGTCACTGAAACAATGATCTCATTCCTGCGGCCAATTCCATAAATGTTCATATTATTTATCTTAATTTTGAACAAATAAGAAGTAAAAAAGTTCTGTAATAAGGCTGGGGGGTTCTGAATTTCGAATCGGCTTCTGGAATTGATTCTGTAATTTCCCGTATTGTTTCATGATATCTGGTAATTTATCCAGCGTGATGACCAGGTCGTGGTGATAGACCTCATTCAGATAGGTGACGTCCGTTTTAAACAGGTGGCGGGTATACCACTGTGTCCACCACGACCACATAACTTTACTTTTGGAAATCAAATGGAAACCAGCGAAGGAAAACACCACATCACTTCTCCTATTGGCTGACTGTAAAACTAACCGAATAATTCCTTATAAGAAAGGCCATGGAGGTCTTTTTTAATTGTGTAATTTTAGCACGCCCTGGTGGCAATTGTACCGGATGAAAACCAACCTGATTCAATGAAAAACGTTAAACATCATGACAAACCGGCGGCAGCAGGCGATGCCTGTTGTTATGTTTAACTTTGCGGGGATGCAATCTGCTGCACAAAAAAGTTCTTATCAATGAAAATACTTTCAATACGATGAAGATAACACGTTTTTTAATGGTGATTGTCATGCTGTTCACTGGAAGGGTGACGGCAGAAGCGTGTACGGCTGCCGTTATTTCGGGGAAGGCTACCCCCGACGGGCGGCCGATGATCTGGAAACACCGCGACAGTAACTATCCGCAAAATGCAATCCGTTATTTCGGGGATGGGAAATATGCATCGATCGGATTGATCAATTCAGCGGATAAAGAGGGTGAGGCGATCTGGGCGGGGTACAATTCCGCCGGGTTTGCCATCATCAATACTGCTTCTTATAATCTCCTTGCTCTTGACGATACGATAGATTTGAAGGACAGAGAGGGGATTCTGATGCGTCAGGCCTTGCAGCAATGCGCCACCGTGGAGGAGTTTGAGGAGTTTCTGAAGAAAGCTCCGAAACCGTTGGGTGTGGAAGCCAACTTCGGAGTCATTGATGCCCGGGGGGGTGCAGCCTGGTTTGAAACCGATCATTTTACCTTTACTAAGCTCGATGTTACCGACCCTTCCATAGCCCCGCAGGGATACCTGGTGCATACTAACTTCTCTTTTACAGGTGATCCCTCCCGCGGAGCAGGCCATATCCGTTTCAATACGGCTCAGAATCTGTTTTTCCAGGCTTCCCAACAGGGAAACCTCACCGTGCGGTGGATCCTTCAGGAGGCCAGCCGTTCCCTTTGGCACTCCCTTACGGGTGTGGACCTTGAACAATCAGACCTTCAGGCCGGAACACAACACTTTGTCCACTTCACCGATTTCATCCCCCGCCACTCTTCCTCCTCTTCCGTGGTGATCCAGGGGGTGACGCCGGGCGAGGAGGTGGCCTTAACCACGATGTGGACCATCCTGGGATTCCCGCTCACCTCCGTAACGTTTCCCCTCTGGTTGGAGGGAGGACAACAGCAACCTTCCCTGGTCACTACCGATGAAAATGGAGTAGCCCCCCTTTGCGAGAAATCCCTGAAACTCAAAGAACGGCTTTTCCCGATTCAACAGAACTATGGCGGAAACTACATAGACGTGACCTCCCTGGTTAACCGCAATGGCACCGGAATTCTCCAGCAGCTGAAACCCCTTGAGGATGAAATCTTTGAGCGCTCCTTCCGCAAACAGGAAGCCTGGCGGAAAAACAAGGAACGCTCATGTGAAATCCCCGCTTTTACCAACGAGCTGAATGAGCTCATCACCGAAAGATACCTGACCATGTTTGGATTATAAATCCACAAAATCTCCCTATTTTTGATGTTGCCGGATTCCACCCGATAGAAGCTGCTTTCCGGCCTCAAAAACTAAAAACTCTACTGAAATGCAACTTTTACGTCTTATGTGTATTGCAGCCTTGGCGATGGCATCTGCCTCCTGTTCCAAAAATGTGAAAACGGCCGTTATTCCGGGGGAAGAGCAGTTTCCGTCGCCGCCTGCTGCCATAGCCGATCCCGATACTTTTCATGAATTCGGCCAGGTACGGGTGGACAACTACTTCTGGCTGAAGGACAAGACCAATCCAGAGGTGATTGCCTATCTCGAGGCTGAAAACCGTTATTGTGATACTGTGATGTTCTGTACAATGGACCTCCAGGAAATCCTCTTTGAGGAGATGAAGGGAAGGATCAAGGAAGAAGACCAAACGGTACCGGTGGCCGATAACGGCTATTATTACTACACCCGGACTTTGAAGGACAAGCAGTATCCCGTATATTGCCGGAAGCAGGGGGACACCGCCGCCGAGGAAGAGGTCATCTTCGACGTCAACGGGATGGCGGAAGGGCACAAAGCCTTTATTTTCGCGGGCTACAGCGTGTCGGAGGACAACCGGCTGGCCGCTTACGCCAGCAATACCACCGGTTCCTCGGTCCTTTTTAACCTGAAGATCAGGGATCTCAATACCGGGAATGACCTGGAGGAGTTCATCCCCGAGATCAGTTCCTTTGTATGGGCCAATGACAACAGGACCCTTTTCTATACCACCCTTACGCCGGCGCTCCGGCCTGACCGGGTATACCGCCATACCGTGGGGAGCAGCGATCCCGACCAGCTTGTATTTGAGGAACCTGACGAGCTTTTCAATGTGGACCTCACAAAATCCCGTACAAAAGCCTGGATTTTCATTTCCTCATCGAGTTTCAACACCTCGGAATACCGGATGATCCCTGCTGCGGATCCTCTGGAGCAACCTATCGTCTTCCTTCCCCGCGTGAAGGATGTCGATTACGAGGTTCAACATCATGACAGCTGCTTTTACGTACGTTACAAAACCCGGGATTTGTTGAACGGGAAAATCTTCAAAATGCCGCTTACTGGATACTGCGACAGCACTACCTGGGAAACCGTGGTGGAGCATGATCAGGCCGTGAAAATCCAGGGATATGCTGTCTATCATAAATTTGTGGGGCTCTTTGTCAGGACAGGGGGATTGAATGAAATCCGGATTTTTTATCCGGCTTCCGCGGAAACCCATACCGTGACCTTCCCGGAACCTGTCTATGCCGTTTTTCCTTCCCCTGGACCGGAGTACCATTCTTCCTCCTTTCGCTACAATTATTCTTCGCTGAACCGTCCCCAGACGATCTATGATTTTGACATCAATGCCAAAACGAGTATGGTGCTGAAGGAGCAGGAAATCCCCGGAGGGTTCAATCCTGCGGAATACCGGGTGGAGCGTATGTGGGGCACGTCTGCCGACGGGGTTAAGGTACCGATGGCGGTGGTTTATAAAAAATCGTTGAAGCGCGACAGAAGCAACCCCGCCCTGCTGGAAGGGTATGGCTCCTATGGAAACAGTACTGACGCCACGTTCAGGGTGAACATTTTCAGTTTGGTGGACCGGGGGTATGTCTACGGCATTGCCCAGGTCCGTGGGGGAAGCGAGCTGGGTGAGCAATGGTATGAAGATGGGCGGATGATGAACAAAAAGAACAGCTTCAACGATTTTGTGGCTTGTGCCGAAAATTTGCTGGTGCAGGGACTCACGTCGCCTTCGCTGCTGGGGATCCGGGGGGGGAGTGCTGGCGGACTGCTGATGGGTGCCGTGGTCAATCTGCGGCCTGACCTGTTCAATGTAGTCATTGCCGACGTACCCTTTGTCGATGTGCTCAATACCATGCTGGACGAATCCCTCCCCCTGACAACCCAGGAGTACGAACAATGGGGAAATCCCCATGAGAAGGAGGCGTATGACTATATAAAATCCTATTCACCATATGATAATCTGCAGCCAGCGGTATATCCCAACATTTTGGCGACGGCCGGACTGAATGATTCGCAGGTGAGTTACCATGAACCGGCCAAATGGGTGGCCCGGCTGCGTACCCTGAAAACCGGCAACAATATTGTTTTGCTGAAGACCAACATGGAATCGGGTCACGGGGGAGCCACCGGGCGTTATGATTATCTGAAGGAGCTGGCCTTCCGGTATGCCTTCCTAATCGGCCGGAACGGTAAGTAAGGGGAAGTTTCCCGGAAATTGCCAGCCCCGTAACGGGAAGTGAACTCATTTTTCCCTGAAATTGTCTAACTTGGCGGCAGATTTTAATTATCATGTATTATACTATCCGGGCTTTTCTTTTTACCTCCCTGCTCTTTTGGTTTCTTCAGGTTCCCGGACAGGGTGTCCGGATCAACGAAATCATGTCGTCGAACGGTTCCACCCTTGCGGATGAAGATGGAGATTTTTCGGACTGGATAGAGCTTTACAACTGCGGCGATACGGCTGTTTCCCTTGAGGGGTGGGGGCTTTCCGACAATCCCGGCAATCCTTTTAAATGGGTTTTCCCCGAAGTGGTGCTGGCTCCCCGGGAATATCTGCTGGTATGGGCTTCAGGGAAGGATTACCGGCCGGTTCCCGGCAAATGGGTCAACGGGATCAGGCGTGAGGTATACCCCGGGATTTCAGGCACCACGGTGGAATCCCTGACAGGGCACAAATCCTACCCTAACCAGCCGGGTTCCCGTCAGTTGATCAAACAATATTTCGAAGCTCCCGTTGATGAAGCAAACAACTACGGGCAGCGGATGCACGGGTATATCAAGGCGCCGGTTACGGGTAGTTACGTTTTTTATCTGTCGTCCGATGATAACGGGGAGTTGTGGATAAGCAACGATACAACCACCGTCAAAATGCACCTCATTGCCGAGGTTCCCTCCTGGACCCTTCCGAGGGAATGGGATAAATATCCCGCCCAGCGGTCAGAGCGCATCCCTTTGCTGAAAGGCAGGTATTACTACATCATGGCCTTGGCCAAGGAAGGCACCGGTGGCGACAATTTAGCTGTCGGATGGGACTGGCCTGACGGCACCAGTGAGCACCCGATCAATGGGAGACATGTTTTCTGGAAGGAAGGGGAACTCCACACCAGTTTCAGCATCAGCGCCGGAGGGGAAACCTTGACGCTGACCAACCCCCGCGGGGAAAAGGTAAGCGAAATGCCGGCCATGTCGCTCAGGGCGGACATTTCCCTGGGTTTTTCAGCCTCATCGGAACTGCTTTTTTTTACGCAGCCTACTCCTGGAAGGGAAAACAGCACAACGGGCTTTCGGGAGATCCTCGATCCACCGGTATTCTCGCATAGAGGTGGATTTTATGATCAGCCGTTTGACCTCACCCTTTCAACAACTGCGGCAGGAGCCACCATCGTGTATTCCCTCGACGGCTCCTTTCCGTCAGGGAATAATCTCGCGGGTGCGAGCTACCAGTATAAAAACCAGTACCGCGAATCTCCAGGATCGTCAGCCGGGCCGTTTCTATCCCGTTCTTACCGGACTAACCTTTATACCAGCCCTCTGCGGATTACCGACCGCAGTAATAGTGCCAACCAGATATCCATGATTTCATCCACCTTTAATGCCAGTCCGTGGTATGCCCCTTCGAAACCGATTCCCAAGGCGGTGGTTGTCAAAGCACGGACCGAAAAGGAAGGAGCCCTTTCGAGCGAGGTGGTGTCCCATACTTTTTTTATCAGAAACGGAGGGTTGAATCCGCATCCCCTGCCGGTCGTTTCGATCAGCGCACAGGAAAATGACCTCTTTGATTTTTACCATGGCATCTACGTTGCCGGAAGCGATTTTGAAAACTGGCGCAATTACAATCCAAGCGGAACGGCCAACGGCGGCGTCGACGCCAATTACCACAGATCGGGGGATGATTATGAATTCCGGGGTTCCATTGAATTTTTCGATACTTCTGGAAACCGGTTCCTGGGCCAGGATATGGGGTACCGCATCCATGGCAACTGGTCCAACGCACAACCGTTTAAAAGCCTGCGAATATATGCCCGTAAGGAATATGGCAAATCAACCCTCGATTATCCCTTTTTTAAAAGCCGGAACTATACGTCTTATAAAAGGATCATATTGCGCAATTCGGGGAACGATAATTCGTATACCCTTTTCCGGGATGCGGCCATGCATGAAATGGTAAGTCACATGAACTTCGAAACTCAGGCTTATCAACCTTCGGTGCTTTTCATCAACGGAGAATACTGGGGTATCCATAATATCAGGGAACGTATCGACAAATATTTTCTTTCGGCGAAGTTCGGGATGAACATAGACCAGCTTGACATACTGGAAAACAACATGTCGATCGATGAGGGAGATAGTCAGCATTATGCCGAAACTCTGAATTACATTACCCGGAACGGAGTAAAGAGTGACGAGAATTATGACTGGGTGACCCGGAGGATCGATCCAGGCAGTTTCACGGATTACATGATCGCCCAGATCTTCATGGTCAACACCGACTGGCCCGGGAACAACATCAAATACTGGAGGCTTCAAACCCCCGATTATCTTCCTGATGCAGGAGCAGGCCGTGACGGGCGCTGGAGGTGGATCCTTTATGACACGGATTTTGCCTTCGGAATATACCGGTCTGATGAGTATAGTTATGATATGATGTACTTTACCACCCAAACCGATGGTCCCAGTTGGCCCAATCCTTCCTGGTCAACCCTTCTCTTTCGGGAACTTCTGGCAAACAAAACATTCAGAACAGGTTTCATCAATCGATTCTGTGATCAGCTGAATACTGCTTTCCAGCCGGCGGTGGTTTTGGGAATCATTGATGGGATGAAGTCGGCTATTGAGCCGGAAATGACGCAACAGGTCCAACGGTGGAAAATCCCTTCCAGCGTCAACTCGTGGAATAATTATGTCGCCGTCATGCAGAATTTTGCCAGCAGACGGCCTGCCTATGCCAGAAACCATTTGCGCAATTACTTCGGTCTTTCGGGAGAGTATCTTCTTACCGTGAACATTTCGGGAAGGGGGGAAGGTCATGTGGTGGTCAATACGATTCCTCTTACCGGTGAAACCCGCGGGGTGGCGGCAGATCCCTACCCCTGGCAGGGGCGATATTTCCGGAACCTGCCGTTGCGCCTCGAAGCCATTCCTTCACAAGGCTATGAGTTTGCCAGGTGGGAGTCGGGGAATTACAAATCCGAATCCCGGATTCTGAATCTGCAACCGGCAGGAGACACGTATGTCACTGCCGTATTCCGGGAAGAGGGTACCACAGGGATCCATGAAACGCTGATATCAGCAAATGGCGGAGAGGTACCGGAAGGATCGGTTTTTCCCAATCCTTTTAAGGAATCTGCTGTTTTCCGCCTGGAAACGGCCTGGGGCGGGGAGATTTCCGTAGCCTTGGCTGACATGCAGGGGAGGGTGGTGCGGCAGGTTTACCAGGGGTACGTACCTGCCGGGAGTTTCTCCTGTCCTGTTGACGGAACAGGTCTGGCCCCGGGGGTCTATTTTTTGACCGGCGAAACCCCGGAAGGCATTTTCAGGCGAAAAGTGGTCAGAATTCAGCCCTGATTTCGGTGTACCTGCTGATGAGCCTCTCCCTCTTTTTTATGGCGCTGACCTTTTCTCGATCGAACCGGTTGGAGAAAAACCTGAGGCGGACTTTAGCACTTCCGTTTATCCTGACGATCGTTTCCCTGGTGGCATTTCTGGTTCAATATTGTTGCCCTGCTCATCCTGCTGTTTGCCCTGAAACTGCCCCGGACGACCTGACCTGGTTGTTACGTACGGAAATCCGCTGCGGCCTAGGATATGCTGCCTTCTTGATCCGTGGTTATATTTTTTCGGGTTACGATGGTTTCAGCAGCCGGGCCAACTCCCGCAGGTCAATTGCCGGAGGAGCGGGAATATGAAGCTCTTCGGTGTTCTTCAGTGTGCGGTCGTAATAGTAATACTGAAGGTACAATCCATGAAAAGGTTTCTCGATAGGTTTCACCTTTTGGATGCCCGAGAGGGGGAAGTCCCAGTTGTGAAAGAAACCGTTGACATAGGCAAATTTGCGGCCAATGAGGATGATGCCGTCCCCGGCCAGGTTGCGTTGCCGGTAATAAACGGGCATACTCAGGGCAAAGAGGGAAAGCAGGAGGATGAGCCCCAGGGCCATCAGCGCCATGGCGCCCTTAGCTTCATCGATGAAGAGGATGAAAAGCCCAAAGATGACCACAATCAGAAAGGTGATGATTCCTAATATTCCCAGGTTCTTGCTTCTTTCGAAAGAAAAGAGATAACCGGCATAGGCCGATTTTTCTTCCCGTGAGAGCTGCCAGGCAGCCACGACGTTTTCGCCGCTGATGAGGGTGGCCAGCTTTTTGGCTCTTAGCCTGAAAATCCAGGCGGTGACCAGTCCGCTCAAAGCAATAAAGCCTGCGATGAAGCTCAGGACATGCATCTTATAGAGCGGAGAGCCTTCCAGGATTGTGGCTGCCACCACCGCAACGGCTGCCAGGGTGACCCAAAGGGCGCCCCTGACTATCCGGGATTGGCTGTTTTTCACCTTCAGGTTTTTGTTGATCTGCCCGTAATCAAACTCCTGCCGGGGCAGAGTGGTTTTCTTTTCCGATGAAAAAGCGGAATCTGTCTGAGAGAGGTCATTCGTAGGCTCATTTTTCACCCCTGGAGATGTCTCTTCTGGTTGTCCTTTGATTACCGCACCGGTTTCCGTTTCCTGCCGGGCGCCGCAGTGGCCGCAGAACTTTTCGTTTCCGGCGAGCTCTTTTCCGCAGTTGTAACAGAATTTTGCCATTTTATGCTTATATAAGTTGGTTTATACTTTTTATGACTTTTCGTGGAAGCGCCGGAATAGAACATGCCCTGACCCTGGTTCCGCAGGACGGGCAGAAATGGACCCCGTTGTCCAACGGCTGACCACAATTCGTACAATATACCATATTATTCTCTATTTCAATATTTCTGCACAGAGCAAACCAATGATTTTTTCCCTATTTCAGTAAAGGACAACCACGATTCCGGCATACCTCCTCCTCCATCTCATGGAGGAATCCGCAGGCATTACTGAAAATGATGTCGCCGCCCGATTCCCCGTATAGGTAAAAGCCGATGATAGCCGCCAGGACCAGTCCCAGACCAAAGAGAAAACCGTAGTTTTTGCTCTTCTGCCGGTACTGCTCAAAGGCGGGGTTGTGGATTTTCGTTGAGTAGGCCATCGGGTTATTTGTTAAAAAAACCGGAGGCCGGATCCTGGTGATCCTGGGGTTGCCTTCCTTCTGTTGTAGTTTTCCGGTAAAATAGGGAAAACTCCTGAAACAAGTGAACCGGTATAATCACCGGCCAAAGGCTCTCATCAGGTCGTCGATCACTTGGGTGGCATCCTTTCCACCGGTATTCTGTGAAATCTCGCGGTTTATCCGGCTGATGATTACCGGATCGCTTTCCTGGGTGCCGATCTGTTTGATTTTCTGGTTCATTTTGGTCCAGTATTCTTTTTGAGCCTGAATCTGTTTATGTTCAAAACTTCCGGGGGCCGCCATTTTCAGATCGGCATCCAGTTTTTTCATCAGCATGTTGTCGATTTCCTTTGACGCTTCACGGCATTTGGCCTGAAGTTTCGAGGTTCGGGTGAGGAATTTGTTGTTTTCAATGGCTTCCACCTTAACTTTCAGCACCCTTCCAACGCTTGCCACATCGTCGGAAGCCAGGGTGAGGAAATCGGCATTCTTGTCGAGCAGTTTGGTGGTGGAGAAGGCTTCCTTGTGGGCGGAAGTAACCAGGTTCATGTCGGAAAGGGGGGCGCTGACCCCGAACAACTTCCGGTAGCTCTCATTCATTGAAGCCTGGGCGTCGTTCATAAAGGTTTTGATATCCACTTTACTACCGTCATTTTTCATCACCCACATGGGTTCTTTACCCGTAAACCGGTCCACGGGACCCAGGTCAAGGTCCATGCTGGCACTCCCGGCGCTGGTGGGGTTCCGAAACTGTTTGAAATCGAGGTGATCCATCACATACCCCTTGTTTTTGAGGCCCTGCACCATGTCGTAAGTCATATTCCGGTAATTTCGCTGCACATACCGGTCGAAGAAAGCCGTGATTTCAGGGTCCTGCTTATATTTGAACTGCCATTTGGCATAGTAATCCCCGTTCAGGGTGGCTACTTGCTGGCAGATTTCCTTTTCCAGTTCCTGAATGCGTGTCGTATTCCTGGCGCTGGCCGAACGCAGGGTCTGCAGTTCGTTTTTCATATTTTTTAAACTGTTGATGGCATCGGATGCGGCGAGGTAGTTATGTTTTGTGCGCATTTTTTCGGCGGTGGACCTGATTTGTGCATTTACGTTGAATACAGGTTTAAACAAACGGCTATCCTTGCCGAAGATCTGCATGGTGGCGCTTGTGAAACTTTTAATACCATACTGTATGCCCAGTCCGATCGCGTAACCTGTTCCGGCTTGTTTTAATCCCTCAAAGATCCGGGATTTGGTGGTGGCGCCTTTCACCTTGCCTGCCTGGATGTAGGCGTCGGTAAATGTTGCGAGTGCCGCCCCTTTTGGTGACCAGAACATAGCGGCTTGTTTAACTCCTTCGAAAGGACCCCCTGAAATCATGCCGGTAGCTCCGCCGAAGATTGCCCCCAATGCCTGAGTTCCATAGATGGTGGCGGCTGCTTCCGCCCCATAAAGCTGCGCCAGTCCAGTCGACCCCACGCCCATAAAGGCGGTGCCTGCCACCATGATGGTGGCTTGAGCGATAAACTCGTTTTCATCGGCTTCCGATTCCGCCACCTTAGCCATCTGATAATCAAAAGTGGCATTTCCCTCGATCTGGGAGCCAAAGGCATTCCTGAGTTTCAAGGCATTTTCGTAATCCCCTGAAACCACAGCTTTGGCATCAAGGTATCGTCCGGCCAGTTCCCGTGCCTTTTCCCGCTGTTCTTCGGGCAGGAGATTGATCTGGCGATAGATGCGGTCGGCAATCTGTCGGGTGGCATTGACCCTGGCCACATGTACATGGGTGTCATGAATGAATTTATTCCGGGCATATTCATCAAAAGGCTGACGAGTATGCACCGTTTCCCCGGTTTGAAGGGTGGTGATGGCATCCTCTTCGTTTTGCAGGGTTGACTGAAACCCCATGATTCGCATATCGATGTCCTTGATTTGCGCCATCAGGCTTTTCCGCGTTGCATCATCTCTGGCATTGAACAAATCAGTTGATAAACGATTGCGGATTGATTGCTCGCGTAAAATCTGACTGTTTATGGATTCGATGATTTCGCGGCGTGATGCGATGGATTCTTCCTTTGCCAGCTTTTCTGCGGCCAGCGAATCCTGAAGAGCAGTGGCGGTACTGCCTGACTCTTCGGGAGCCTTGTATTTCTCATCGAGTTCGGCGATCTTCTGTTTTTTGACTTTCCCTTTTAATCTTTGGGCATCCAGGTATTCCTTCATCTCGGCCTTCATCTCCTCCAGAAAATCATCGAGAGCTTCGTCGGGGATCGTCCCGCGGGAATCGGCCGGATAATTGGCCCATTTGTTCCCATAAGCCCACAGGAGGGCCCTCTTGAAGAAAAAACCTGCCGTCTGTTTGCGTGCCAGGTAACGGTTGCAGGTATTGGTGAAGGCTTTGCGTTCTTCATAATTTTCATTCTCTTTATTTCCGGGCGCAGCCATATTCGACAGCATCATCATTCTCATGTAGGAGGTTTGCTTAAACTCCGGAATCCGCGGATAGATAACCCGGCGGAAATCGCCATTGTGGGTTTCCATACTTTTGTCAGCATCGGTCACCACCTCATCGACCTGATACACCCTGATTTTGTCGAGCCACTCTTCATCAGATTCCAGATTGTCGGTTTCGATATCACTAAGCCCGATGATCTGGTAAACCTCCTTGTCGTTCACCTTCACCTTCAGTAAGTGTCTGAAGAGGGGTTCGTACAGTTGTTCCAGCCCTTCAGTCTGCACGGGGCTGAGGGTATAGCCTGCCCAGCACTCTCCCAGATCG